>Ga0316189_10007500_pt1 | contig 10312 bp, 13 predicted proteins | sample LowCovwburrow_MG_FD_204930 | JGI IMG/M metagenome (GOLD analysis project Ga0316189, IMG submission 204930) | Coastal sediment microbial communities from Maine, United States - Lowes Cove worm burrow | ecosystem: Environmental > Aquatic > Marine > Coastal > Sediment | place: USA: Maine... | reverse complement strand
TTTGTAATCTTACCTTACAATAAAAATTACTCTTAGACATTTCTAAACATTTCCATAACTACCTTATACATAACTTTCTTTTTACTATCTCCTTCATCAGCCCAAGGGTCTTTCTCGGCTACTTGTAATCTAGGGATTAGTTCGTTCTTCTCGTGATCTTTATTGACTAGTCTAAATGTCTCTCTCAAATCAAATACGATTGTCTTTAATAATAATTTATTCTTTAGTGTACCACACTTAAATATATCATTCTCGATTTTCTTTAATAGTTTGTCAATATTCTCAACATTTAATATATATGGGGTTGTCCACTCAACAATAGCGTATAAATACTCATACAACTTTTGCACATCTGTAAGACTTGGAGTTAGTGAACTTTGGGCTAGAGTGTTAGTAAACCCATCCCTAATCTCAAAGAATTTAATAAAAAATTCCCTATGCTCTTTAAACTGTAAAGCACCATCAGGGTTTGGAGTGCCACCATTCTGTTGTTTAATCCAGTTCCCCATCTTCTATCTCCATTATTTGAATACTCTTAGATATATTAATAGTACTATACTCGTTCAATTCCTCGAATGGGTCATAGTTCTCGATTTGTTCATCAATGTAATCTTCTACATCATTAAATGAATCGAATATCATACCGCAGTACTCTGTCCTATTCTCTTGATATTCTATTCTACTACCATTACTACAAATAACATAATAGTGTGGATCTTCGGCGATAAATGTATCATATATCAAATATATTATACTTCCCATTAACACGAGCCATAATAAAATTATTAATATGCTCATGACAGGACCCATAGAAATTACTTTTTTTGGATTATTAGAACCTAAGCTAAATTTTGCCATAATTTATACTAATGAACGAGATTTATAAACCTTTTTATTTAAATAAAGTTTATAAATAACCTAAACCATAACTTATTAACCTTTATTTTAAAGGATACAAATTAAAAATGTCACTAGGAAACAATTTATTATCAGCAGCTAAACAAATTGGTTTATATATCTTCATTACATTAGGTATTTACATCGTTGGTTTCGTTGCATACATCGTGTTAGGATTCTTATCTGAGAAGGTATTACCTAACATGGGATTAAGTAATGTGGGAGCAGCTTATACTGCTATTGGTACAATGATTACAGCTGGAATTACAGCAGTAACTGCTATGTTAGCAATTGTGACAATTGTAACAGGTTTATTAACTTTAAACATTGTTCTAACAACTTTCGGAGTTAAATTAAACTTTAACACTGGTGGTGGAAGAGTTTAATACCTCTTTTTTTAACATTAAAACAAATTCTAAACAAATATTTATAAATAACGCTATTCTAAATTATATTATCTATGGAAGAAGATACGATTAACGAAGAGGATATTAGCGAGGAATCATTTATAGAACCTCAGACTGGAGAGCCAATGGATGGCAGAGAGTCAATAGTAGAGAATATATTTAACACTAAGCACCGAACTGAAATGCTAAGGCGTAGATGGAGAGGAGATATTCTAATTAATGGCGAGTGGATTCATAATGAGGATAAAGAACTTGCTAGTGATAAATTCATTAATAAACAATTATCTCAAATGGAGGCAGTAATCGACACAGTTAATTCTTTTAGTAGGAAGGACAATAAAGAAACTAAAAGAATATTAAAGGATTCTGTTGATGCCTTTATTATGGATGCCTCAGATGATGATAGTGTGGATAATAGAGATATAAGAACAATGTCTAAAGGTTACGAGCATAGCCTAGAGCTATTTTTAGGACTTGTAGAGTTCGGGCATGGTGCTAATGTGCTAAGGGACACTATTGCAGGATTAAATAGTGGTGATGTTGATAGAAAAGATAATAAACAAGGTATAAGCGAATGGTTAAAGAAAAAACTGTAAAACATGTAGCAAACGATATTCCTAAAGAGAATAAAACGGAAGAATTAAAGACTGATGTTAATAATGAGAAAGTTAATTCAGAAAAGGAATACCCTTACGATGTAAAGATTTGTGATATTTGGGGAACTACCTCAAAGGATCAAGTTAAAATCGCAGTACAAAGAAGAATCTTTGATAGTAATGTATATCTTTATAATGAAAAGGCAGGATTTAAAGAACCATTACCAGAAGATAATGACGATTTCAAAGACTTTAAGCTAGAGGACATTGAAAAGGAACTAAAAAGCTTAGAGAAACAAATGTCTAAGAAGGATAATGTTAATAAGAAAGGACTTAGACAACAAGTTAGACGATTGAAGGGTTTTAAGAGTTCTATTGAATTACAGGGGAGAGGTTCTTATATGCGTTTGGACGAGAATGGGAGACCTTATTTTGAGTTCGATAGAATGGGTAACTTTAAAATGCCAGTATTCAAGAACATTGATAAATCATTATTAAAAACTCCTGACGAGGCAAAGATTAAGAACTGTAGTGAGTTACTTAAAGAGAACTTAGAAAAGAATGGAGACCCTAACAAGGCAGTTAAATTACTTAATGTAGTTGTCTTAGTTATATTAGTATTAACATTATGCTTCTTTGGATTCATTACATATAAAACTAGTGATATGCCTATGGTGTGTAGTGAGAACCTAGAAAAGACAGCAATTATTATTAATCGTGCTGCTAGTAAGTTTGAGCAATCATCAACAGAAATGAATAATATTACATCAAGAGTTTATATTAAACAACCAGATATTATCCCAAATATTAATACTACTGTAATTAATTAAATTGACATTAGATTTATAAAGTTTAAAATCTCTAATTCTTTTATGGCTTATTGCGATGCTTTTACTAATAACTTAGAATGTGTAATAGAATATAATAATCTGATCACATTCAAATGCGTTCTTTTTGGACTACTATTGCTCTATTCAGTATATAATATATATTCTACTAGAGACCAATGGGGAGATACTAATGATTTATTTGATTTCTTTAAAGTACTATTACAGAAATCATTATCTTATGCTTATATCCTATTCTTACCATTATTATTAATTATGTTAAGACCGACAGTAACTTTCGAGATTACTGTAATATTACTTGCAGGATTCTATATTCTAGTTTCTATTATTATGTTTAGTCTTACATTACTATTTAGTTATGGACACATAAAAAATATGTTCGGTGCAAAGAATCAAATGAAATTTAGGGAAAAGATGAAATATAGGAAAGGAGAAGAGAAATATGAGTAGAAAGGTGGTTAATGTTAAAGGTAAGACTGCTATAATGGCAGTCCCTACATCTTTAAGGCGTTATATTATATCAGTTCAAATGGAACTGCAATCAAAGGTTAAGGGTAAAAAGAATAAAAAGATTACATTATTACAAGCAGGGCTAGAAGTTAATAAGAGGTTAAGAAAATGAATAAAAAAGGAAATTTTGGATTAGAGTTATATGGTTTTTTCTTTGTTATGATGATTGTATCAGTTATAATGTTATTTATAGGTTTTGGATTTCATTTCATCACATACGATTATGTTATAGAACCGATGTCAGACATAGGGCAAGGATTATTAGTAGTGGATGGTGAGACATATACAGCAGTTGGTGCTTTAAAGTCGTCATATTATGATAGGTGGGCGATATATGATCTATTGTTCTTCTTCTCAATGATAAGTATATTCATTCAAAGTTGTTGGACTGCTATTAGAGCTAAAAGGTTAGGTTTCATGACCTTCATGGGATTATTAACAATAGGTAATATATTCTTTGTGTTATTACTTAGTTATGCAATTAATATTAGAACTTGGATATTAAACGAGTTCTTCTATAAAATGATAACTGAGAGCTTTACTGCTAGATTAACTTTTATGTTTTTTGAGAATAGTTATTATATTTGTTTTGGTTGGTTTACTATACTACTAATCCTAAGTTATATAGACATTCCAGCATTAATAGATAAAGTTGGGCTTGGTGGAGAAGATAAGGGGGAAATTCAACAATGAATAAGAAAATATTATTACTTAGTTTAATAAGTATGTTTATGATAAGTATGACTTTCGGTGCATTAACAGATAATGATATACAGTTTGCAACATTCAATGATGCAGACTTAAGTGGTAGTAATCCCATAGATGTTACAGGTACAGGAAATAGTATGGTTAATAATGGAGCTACTACAGGAGTGGCAGGTTTAATAGATGAAGCATTTAGTTTCGATGGTAGTAATGATTACATGGCATTAAGTAAGCCAGTAGATCCTACTGCTACTGCTAACATGACTATATCATTATGGATTAAAACTAGTAATGATTGTTCTGCACAAGAGTGTTATCTTGTTACTAATGATCTTGCAAGTAGTCCAGACTTTGGAATTGTAATTGCTGACACAGGACTTGGTGGTGCAAATAAAGTTTTATTCGGTTCTAATAACTTAGGTAGTAATGTTATGTCAAGTTCAACAGTTAATGATAATAACTGGCATCACATTGTGGCTACTAAGAACTTAGCAAATGGTAGTCTGTGGGTGGACGGAGTTTATCAAGGTAGTTTTACCAATGCTGCTTCATGGACAACTGGAATGAATTGGGAGATGGGAGCATTCAGACAATTAGCAGGATATTACTATACTGGTCTAATTGATGCGTACGGAGTTTGGGATAGAACTTTAACAGAGACAGAGATTACAGATTTATATCAAAGTAGTGCAGGATTAGAATATCCTTTTGAAGCTTATAGTATAACAACTAACTTAACTAATGGAACTTTCTTTAATTCAGAAGATATTAGCATAGAAGTTAATACTTCATTACAAAGTGATGCAATGTTCTATTACTTGAATAACACTAACTACATTATTGAAGATGGATTAGTAGCTTACTATAATTTCGATGGAAATTACTTAGATGCTTCAAGTAATAGTAATGATGGGACTAATAGTGGGACAGTATTAAACCAAGCAGAATTAACAGGAACAATAACAGGAGCTACTTTTGATAATACTAACAGCCCACCAGTAGGGCAATACTCGATGAACTTTGATGGTGTTGATGATTATGCAAATATAGGAAATGATATAAATAATAAAATCTTAGCTTCAAATGAATTTACTTTCTCAATATGGTCAAATCCTAAAAGTTTTATTGGTACAACTAACTCTTTATTTAGAGGTGGTTCTACAGGAGCAAATTCAATATACTTATATTTAAAAGATACTAATCAAATAATATATGGGTTATGGACTGATGGAACTGGAAGTGATGAAACTTCTATCACTCTACCCTCAGGAATTGCTTTAAATGATTGGGCATTATATACTATGGTTTATGATGGAAGTAATCTTATATTTTATAAAAATGGAGCTTATGAAAATCAAATAACTAAAACTGGGAATATTGAATTAGATACGCAAGATTTCTTTCTAGCTTCAAGAGGTGGAGGTTCACATTGGTTCAATGGTTCATTAGACGATGTACGAATTTACGACAGGGCTTTAACTACTGAGGAAATTGCAGACATATACGCAAACAACTCACTAGCGAATGATGTAAGGCAAAGCAACGCAAACAGATTCAATTTTGAGGAAGGGACAGGAACGACAACAGCAGGACAGCCAATAATTCCTTTAGATGTGCAACAAGTGGAGTTTGATGGAATTAATGATTATGTTAATTTAGGAACTGGAATAAATGTTGGAACAAATAATTATACTTTTCTAGTTTGGATTAATTTGAATAATTATGATTCTAATTGGGAAAGTTTGTTTGGTGGAGATGTCGGCTCATTCTCTTTAGGAATAAAAGGGACTAGTGGTAATATAAAAGCAACTAAAGTTAATACTGCTGATGCAGGAACAGGTGCTTTAAATGTAGAATTAAACCAATGGACTTTAGTTGGTGCAATTCTTGACCAATCAAATAATCAAATTACTTATATAAAAAATAATGTTTTAGATACTCCTAGAAGTTTAGGTAGTGCAAACTCTTTTTCTACTAATACAGATGCGATTGGAGTAAGAAAAAGTACAGCAGTAATAGATGGTTATTTCAATGGTTCAATGGATGAGGTAAGGATTTATGATAGAGCCTTAACAACTACAGAGATTGAATTACTATACAACGAATCGCCATACACAAGGATTTGTGATGATTGTAATACTTCGCAAGTGAACTTATACGATTTAACAAACAAGAATTATAATATTAGTTTCCTTACGATAGCGAGTCAAACAATAGCTACACTAGAACAGAACTTTAATATTAATGTAACCTATTTAAATATTAATTCAATTACTGCTAATGGCAGAGACCCTATTGGAAATGCTTTTTATATTTCAGAAGATCCAGAACACGCTAATGTAGATTTTGAGATGAATGTAACTTACTTAAATCAAACTTCATTTGATAAATTAACAATACTTTATAAAAATGCTTTAACTTCTCCTAGTTGGTTTTTAGGTGCTATTAATCAATATCAACCTCTAGTGAATTTCGAGTTAACTGATTTCAATATGTCTGTGTGGGATTATGTAGCGTTAAATGTAACTTCTTTAACTGATGGAGTATCTGATGCCACAGAAGAATATACATTATATTTTAATGATGAACTAGAAGTAAATAATACATTACCTTCTGAGTTAAATTATTACTTACTTAATGTAAGCAATTATGTTTCTTGCGAGGATAATAATTTAACTTACTGTAATATAACTTTTGAAAAGGAAGGAATAACTTTAGATTTAATAACCTATACAGATATTTATAATTTCACTTCTAGTGGAAATCAAACTTATAATATATTAGCCGCAGATTTATATGGTAATGAAGTTAATATTTCAGGAGTTATATTAGTTAATCCTTATGCGTACTTTGAGTTTAATAATTCAGGAACACTATTAACTGATTATACTTTTGGTGGGACTCTTTGGACTAATGCAACAGCTAAATTTACATTATATAATAGTGTGCTTACAGTAGGAACTAATAACTCAATAGAATTTAGTAAAGTAGGTTATATAACACAAACTTTCACACAAGAAGTATTAAACACTTCAAGAATTAATAATACTTATAATGTGGCAGAGGCAGAGATTCAAGTTACTATAAGAGATAAAGATACATTAGAACAAATAACAGTAACTAATTTCACTCTATCATTTATAGGTCCGACAGGATTCACTACTACTACAATAACAGGTAATAAAACTATTACAGGACTATTTACAGCAGGAGATTATGAATTAATAGTTAGTGGTTCTCCATACACAACAGAGAATAATTTCTTTACTTTCACTAATCAAGAATTATTAGAGCTTACAATTTTTGTCGCTAATGCATCAACTAATGGGTTTGTTACTATAGTAGCAACAAGTAGTACTGGAGAGTTAGCAGTAGGATTCAAAGTTCAAGCATTGCAATGGGATTCTGCAACATCGCAATACATAGTAGTTAGTGAAGGAACAACAGATACTAGTGGTAAGGCTAGTTTAAATGTGATACTGAACACTAAATCTTATATATTTAGACTAATTGGAGAAGGTAAAACTAAAGACTCACCAGCAGAAACTATTACTACTGATGAGAATGGTAAGATAGTACCTTTATCATTACAAACAGGAGTAATCAATTATGATAAAGGGTTAAGTAATTATTTCATTAGTAGTACAGAATCATATAATAATGTTACTAATGTTAGTAGTATTGTGATGAATTATCATACTGCTGATGGTACTGACATGGTTGCTTGTATTAATGTTTACAAGTTACTTAATAATGTTGAGAGGTTGGATCAAAGTTTTTGTACCAATGAATCAAGTAGTGGTGTGTATCCTAAGAACTTCTTTATTAATAGTAGTCAGTTTACTAATATTAAAACAGAGCTATTATTAGGTGGTAGTTATTACACTTATGAATCTTACCAATACTTCCCTACATTAAGTTTCCAGAATGCCTTGTTAAGTTATGGATTGTACTTCTTTGTGATGTTGTTATTGTACTTATTAAGTATATGGTTAGGATTAATTATATTTGAGAACATTTATATAGCAATAATGCTAGTAGTAATTAGTGGATTCATTGGGTTTAGTCTAGTTCCTAGTATAATGACTAATCTAGTAGCCACAGCATTTGGATTGATGGGTTCGCTTACAATCTGGGCGGGGTATAAGAAAAAATGAATAATGTAGAAAAAGCTTTAATAATTGGTTTTGTTTTCTTGCTCTGTAATTGGGCATTATTCCAATTAGTTACTAGTACTGCACAAAATACTAGTCTTGATGAAGAGAGTACTAATATAATTACTAAGTATGTGAAGAATTATAATAATATTACTAATGCAGCTATATTAAATGATACAACAAATACTACTGGTTCGCAAGTAAATTACGAGGGTGTTGATTCATTCTATCGTAGTACTGCTGAAGCTAAAGGATCAACAGAGAAGTTTAGTAGTAGTTGGAAGATGTTTGCTAAGTTCCCAGTTATGCTAGTAACTAGCATACCATTTATAGAAGCTAAGAATTTAAGTTATATAATAAGTATATTCTTAGGATTAATCACATTATTCGGATTCATAGCAATATATAAATTTTGGTTCGGAGGTAACACTAATAATTAAAAATGACTTGCATAAATTGTTTAAATAATATAACACCTTTGAATATGTCAGTTAGTATGTTTGCTAATCCGCAAACTACTATTAGTGAGACTGCTAAAGTAGCTAATAGTAACTTACCATACTGGTTATTGTTCTCAATGATAATCCTCTTCATATCTTTCGTATGGTATATATACAAGAATGAGAAGTGGAACTTAGACATAGTTCAAAGTATAGGGATAAGTTCATTCTTTATAATTTCTATTTCGTATGCAATTATAAGGACAGGACTTAGTAATAATATTGTGCCTTTAACAATGTTCGGACTAATATGGATAGTCTCGATAATTAGTATGATATTTATTAAGAAACAAGGATAATTAAAATTATCCTTTTTTTGAAGAAGATTTTCACTTTAACTTAGGTTTGTCTTTTCAGACAATTAATTCTTGTAATAATAACTTTAAATAGTTTATTTAAATAAAAAGGTTTATAAAATTCAAAATCTAAACATTAATTATGAGATTAATTAATTTAATATTGATAATAATTTTAAGCACACTTTTTATTGGTTGTACTAAGGGGATTAGTACTGTTAGTGTTGTTGCTTTAGATTTAGATTACTTGAACAGAGTAAACAACACATTAAGTTATAATGGTTCAATAGACATTACTGGTAGTTTCTTAGTTAATGGAAGTCCTTTAAGTGTTAATAGTTCAGGAGGTGGAGGGATAATTCTTAATAACTTTACTTATGATGTTACAGCAGTTTATGGTGAGATGTATATTAATGATAGTATAATAGCTAGTCCTGTAGTTTCTAGCGTTGTTTGGTATAATATAACTACATTATTAGAAGGTGAGAACAATAGAGTTAATTATTCCAATTCTCAATTAATCATAGAAGAAAGCGGAGTTTATTATTTATCTCACTCAGAAAGTTTTAGTGATGGAAACATGGTTGATTTTGAGGTTACAATAGGGATAAATGGTGTTGAGCAACATAAATGTGAAGCAGAAAGGAAACTAGGGAGTTCAGGAGATATAGGAAACTCTGGAAGTAATTGTATTATTAACTTAACTATGGGGGACGTGATTACATTAATGTATAGGAATAATGATAATACTAATGATCCTACTTTTGCGGATGTTAACGTAGCCATACATAGATTACAGTATAGTATTGCGAGGGCTTGGGAATTGCCTAACAACACTACTATAAACTATAATGCAGATAATTATATTGATTCAGTTTATGATTCATACGAACAATATACTGTAAATACTAGTATAAATTATAATTCTACTACTGGGTTAATAGATCAAGTAGTAATACAAGATTCTAATATAGGTGAAAAGATAATTAATTATACTTATGTTGATGGATTACTAACAGGGGTGACTTACTAATAAAATGGAAGAGAAAATCAATTTAGAAAAGCGTGAGAAAATAATTAAGTATCTTTCGATTACTTTAGTTATATTTACTTTTGGATTGTTTAGTAATTTTGAGAGAATAACCGAAATGTTTAAAAATGAGAAAAAACCTAAGTTAAATATAGAATACGATTCTAATGGATATATAAAGATGATTAACAATAACGGGAAAAGTTTTAATTTTGATAAGGGGAGGTTATTATAAAATGACATTCACATATTCAAGTGGAACAATAACTCAAACAGGGACAGATACAAGCCTCAGTGGATTGAGTGGACTAACTGGCGTAGTTAATTGGACAGATGGAATAAAAGATTACTATAGAATTGATGATA
>Ga0316189_10007499_pt1 | contig 10312 bp, 9 predicted proteins | sample LowCovwburrow_MG_FD_204930 | JGI IMG/M metagenome (GOLD analysis project Ga0316189, IMG submission 204930) | Coastal sediment microbial communities from Maine, United States - Lowes Cove worm burrow | ecosystem: Environmental > Aquatic > Marine > Coastal > Sediment | place: USA: Maine... | reverse complement strand
GACTACCGGTCCGGCCAGCTGTTCATTTTCCTTGCGGGAAGCGGCGATAATGAAAAGCAGCTCATCGCCATCGACCAGCTCACCTTTATGATCAACCATAATGACGCGGTCGCCATCACCATCCAGAGCGATACCCAGATCGGCACCTTCTTTCAGCACCCTCTCGCATAACAGTTCTGGCATGGTCGAGCCGCATTCTTCATTGATATTCAGCCCGTTCGGCTCAACACCAATGCCTATGACATCTGCACCCATTTCTTCCAGCACACTGGGGGCTACCTGGTAAGTTGCGCCATTGGCGCAATCGATAACAATTTTCAGGCCACGAAGACTGATACGGGACGGAATGGTGCTCTTGCAGAATTCGATATACCGGCCACGGGCGTCCTCGATACGTTCCGCTTTACCCAGTTTCTCGGACGAAACGGTAACCATTGGATTTTCCAGCTCTGCCTCTATGGCAGCTTCCACTTCGGCAGGCAGCTTGGTGCCTTGCGCGGAAAAGAACTTGATACCGTTATCGTGATGCGGATTGTGGGAGGCACTGATGACGATACCGGCACAGGCATGCATGGTGCGTGTCAGGTAGGCGATGCTCGGGGTCGGCATCGGCCCCAGCAAAAGAATGTCAACACCGGCTGCCGACAAGCCGGCTTCAAGCGCCGACTCGAACATGTAACCCGAAATACGCGTATCTTTTCCAATCACCACGCGTGTTGCTGTGCCGTTACCCAACACACGCCCTGTCGCCCAGCCCAGTTTGAGCATGAATTCTGCGTCAATGGGATGCGCCCCAACACGGCCACGAATGCCGTCTGTACCAAAATACTTCATGGCCACAGTGCTTCTCCCAATCTTATTTTATATACTGCGGATGCGGGCGCGCCAGATCCAGTATTTTACCGTTACCATCGAATAGCAAGAGCCGTGCTCAAAGGACGCTAATGCTGCCCGGCGGGGCCACCGATGGGACCGCTGCTATCCTTGCTGCTCTTGTCATCAACCGGGGCACTGCTAGCGGTACCACCACCACTGGACTGACTGTCATCCCAGTCCTTCGGTGGCCGCGGTATCTTGCCCGCCATGATGTCATCGATCTGTGTAGCATCGATGGTCTCATACTTGACCAGCGCACCGGCCATGTTGTGTAGCTTGTCGAGGTTCTCCGTCAGCAGGCGCTGGGAACGTTCATAGTTGCGGTCGATAATCGAGCGGATTTCGCCGTCAATGGCATGTGCTGTTTCATCAGACACATTCTTGTGCTGAGTGACCGAATGCCCCAGAAAAACTTCTCCCTCTTCCTCACTGTAGGTCAAGGGTCCAAGTCGCTCGGACAGACCCCATTTGGTCACCATATTACGCGCCAGCTCAGTGGCACGTTGAATGTCATTGGATGCACCGGTGGTAACCATGTCTTTTCCAAATATCATCTCTTCGGCGAGACGGCCGCCGAACAGGCTGGAAATCTGGCTTTCCAGGCGTTGCACACTGAAGCTGTAGCGGTCCTCTTCGGGCAGAAACATGGTGACGCCGAGGGCGCGCCCGCGCGGGATGATGGATACCTTGTAAACCGGGTCGTGCGACGGCACCAGGCGTCCGACGATGGCATGCCCGGCTTCGTGATATGCAGTGAGTTTTTTCTCGTCCTCACTCATCACCATGGAGCGTCGCTCGGCACCCATCATGATCTTGTCCTTGGCCTTTTCCAGGTCTTCCATGTCGACCATGCGCTTGCTGGCGCGCGCCGCAAACAACGCGGCCTCATTCACCAGGTTGGCGAGATCGGCACCCGAGAATCCCGGCGTGCCGCGCGCAATCAGAGCCGGTTTAAGCGTTTCCGAGGCGGGCACTTTGCGCAGATGCACTTTCAGGATTTGTTCGCGTCCGCGGATATCCGGCAAGGGCACGACGACCTGGCGGTCAAAACGCCCCGGGCGGAGCAGCGCAGGATCGAGCACATCCGGCCGGTTGGTGGCAGCAATGACAATGACACCTTCGTTGCCTTCAAAGCCATCCATCTCGACCAGCAACTGGTTGAGGGTCTGTTCACGCTCATCGTGACCACCGCCGAGACCGGCACCACGATGACGGCCCACGGCATCGATTTCATCGATGAATATAATGCACGGCGCATGCTTCTTGGCCTGTTCGAACATGTCGCGTACCCGCGAAGCACCGACACCGACGAACATTTCCACGAAATCGGAACCTGAAATGGTAAAAAACGGCACCTTGGCTTCACCGGCAATGGCTTTGGCCAGCAGCGTTTTACCGGTACCGGGTGAACCGACCATCAGAATACCCTGTGGGATCTTGCCACCGAGCTTCTGGAATTTTCCGGGATCACGCAGGAATTCGACCAGCTCGCCCACTTCTTCCTTGGCTTCCTCGACACCAGCCACGTCACTGAAGGTTACCTTGACCTGGTCTTCGCCCAGCATGCGCGCACGGCTCTTGCCAAAGGACATGGCACCGCGGCCACCGCCACCACCCTGCATCTGGCGCATGAAGAATATCCACACACCAATCAGCAGCAGCATCGGGAACCAGGAGATGAAAATCTGCATGAGCAGGGAATCCTGTTCAGGCGGCTGCGCCTTGACCTGAACGCCATTGGCCAGCAGATCATTGATCATTTCCGGGTCGTTCGGTGTGTAGGTGGAAAATTTCTCGCCGCTCGCCAACTGGCCCTTAACCGTGCGCCCGTCAATGACAACGCTCTGAATACGGCCCGCTTTGACGTCGGCGATAAAGTCGGAGTAAACGACAGATTGTGCCCGCGGGGTGGGTGGTCCGAAATTGTTAAAAACGGACATCAGGACGACCGCGATGATCACCCAGAGAAGAATATTTTTCGCCATGTCGTTCAAATCGGATACCTCGTTAACAGGGACGGCGATCTACGAATTACAGAATAGCAGAAAGGGATTGTGCTGTAAGGCGTTTCGGCCAGATTTACTGTTTCCTGAAACATACTATATTTTGCGGCCTCTCGCCAGCGCGTATACCTCACGACTGCGTGGTCGGGATGCCCTCGGCTTGCGTATGACGACCTTTTGATAGTGGCTGCGCAAGCCCCGTACCAGCTCGTCAAACCCTTCACCCTGAAAGACTTTTATTAGCAACTCGCCTCCCGGCCGTACCACTCGCTCGGCAAAATCCACGGCCAATTCCGCTAAATACATTGCTCTAGGCTGATCGACGGCATCCATACCACTTATATTGGGGGCCATATCCGACATTACAAGGTCTACTTCCTGCCCTTCCAGCGCCTGCAATAATTTGTCCAGCACGTCGTCTTCACGGAAATCTCCCTGCACAAATCTCACTCCGGGCAATGCTTCCATGGGCAGAATATCCATCGCCACCACTGTACCCTTGCCGCCGAGAAGGCCTGATGCGTACTGACTCCAACTCCCCGGCGCCGCGCCAAGGTCGACAATTGCCATGCCGGGCTTGATGATGCGGTCCTTTTGCTGAATTTCGTCCAGCTTATACACTGCACGTGAACGGTAGCCCTCCCGCTGAGCTCTCTTGACATACTCGTCGTCAAAATGTTCCCTCAGCCAGCGATGGCTGCTCTTACTGCGTGCCATGAATTAATCCAAATACGGTATACTTTTTCAATTATGCCTTTGACAGAACAACAGAAGAAGAGACTACGCGGACTTGGCCATAAGTTGAAGCCGGTCATCACTGTGGGTACCGGGGGATTATCCGACTCGCTGCTGGAAGAGTTTGAGAATTCGCTGGAGCATCACGAGCTGATGAAGGTCAAAGTCAACACAGGTGACCGTGATGAACGAGACACAACCATTCGGGCATTGTGTGAATACAGCGGCGCGCAGCTCATTCAGCGTGTAGGCAACATTGGACTGCTATTCAGAAAAAAGAAGAAGAATTCAAAATTCGCTGCACTGTAAGCAGAATTTACTCCTGAGCGACCTTTGGCAGGTGGTTAAGAGCCTCTTGGATGGCCTCTTCTGGATACTCATAATCCTCTAGTTCCTTGCTGAAAAACTTGTCATAGGAAGCCATATCGAAATGTCCGTGACCGGATAGATTGAAGAACAGGGTCCTGGCTTCACCGCTCTGCTTGCATTTCAACGCCTCATCGATACAGGCGCTGATGGCGTGATTGGATTCCGGTGCCGGAATAATGCCTTCGCTGCGGGCAAATTGGACGCCGGCCTCAAAGGTTGCCAATTGAGGGACGGCCAGAGCCTCGACGAGGCCTTCATTGTACAGCTGTGAGACCAGCGTGTTGTCACCGTGGTAACGCAAGCCACCGGCGTGAATACTCGGTGGCATGAAATCGTGACCCAGGGTATACATTTTGAGCAACGGCGTCAGTCCCATGCTGTCACCAAAGTCATAAGCATAATGCCCGCGGGTCAATGTCGGGCAGGAGCTCGGTTCGACTGCCACCAGGCGTATTTCCTTACCCGCCGCCTTGTCTGCAAAGAAGGGGAAGGCAACGCCACCGAAATTTGAGCCTCCACCGCAGGGCGCGAAGATCATGTCCGGGTAGTCGCCAGCTTTTTCGAACTGTTTTTTTGCCTCCAGCCCGATAACCGACTGATGCAACAGCACATGGTTCAACACTGAGCCCAGGGCATAGTTGGTATCGTCTCTGGATGCCGCTTCCTCGACCGCTTCAGAAATGGCAATGCCCAATGAGCCCGGTGAGTCGGGGTGCTGTGCCAGAATCTTGCGTCCTGATTCTGTCTGCTCCGTCGGGCTGGCCAACACCTCGGCACCCCAGCTGTGCATCATGGATCGGCGGAATGGCTTCTGTTCATAGCTCACTCTCACCATATACACTCGTACCTCGATACCGAACATCTGCCCTGCCAGCGCCAGCGATGAGCCCCACTGACCCGCGCCGGTTTCCGTGGTCAAACGCCTGATACCGGCCTGTTGGTTGTAATAGGCCTGGGCGACAGCAGTATTGGGCTTGTGCGAACCCGCCGGACTCACACCTTCGTACTTGTAGTAAATCCTGGCGGGAGTACCGAGCGCCTTTTCCAGACGGTGGGCGCGATACAGCGGCGACGGCCGCCACAGGGTATAGATTTCCCGGACCGCTTCGGGAATGTCGACCCAGCGCTCGGTGCTGACCTCCTGTTCGATCAGTGCGTCAGGAAATATCGCTGTCAGCGCTTCCGGTCCGATGGGCTTACCGTCTGGTCCCAGCGGCGGTACGGGCGGGTTTGGCATATCGGCGACGACATTATACCATTGACTCGGAATCTCTGATTCTTCAAGCAGAATCTTGGTCTCGGACATAATCCTCTCCCGCAGAAATCGTGTGTCTTAAGCTGTTGGCATCAGGCACGCTAGCTGCTCCCAGCATCCGAGTCAACCGCTGCACCACCGATCACCGAACATGGGCTATTATTGACATAGATCAGACCTCAACAGTGACAGCGCGGTGACATTTCTCAAATACTAAGGAGTACTGAAGTTGGCTGACATAAGCTTGAAGGACCGTCGGCCGCACGAGCCCAGGGATGGGCGAAGGTAGAGCAATGCAGGAGCAATTGCCGAGAGACGCGGCCGTCGAGCGTACAGGGAGGTATTCACAAGGTGAATCGCCGCAGGCGAGAGAGGGTCCTCCAGAGGAGCCTCTCGGAATGTCCCATTCCTCACCTTCTGCCCTGGGGTACAGCGTGTCCAGAAAACTTATGTCAGCCAACTTCTGCACTCCTTAGTACATTTAAGGTTGGATCTGAGTGATGCACCCATCCCGGTACTTACGAAAACCCGGAAGACTTGAACGGATCGGGCAGCTTTTGCTGTTACTGGCCACCTTTTGCACCGCCTGGGCGACACTGGCGCAGACGGAGGATGACTTCGAAAGCTTTGGCGAACTCGATACTTTCGAAGATGCCCCGCTCGAAGAACCGATCAGCCTGCCAGCCTGGTTCAAACTGAGCTTTCTCGATCTGCCTGAAGATCTGGAAGAGGCTATCAGCGCTGGCAAGACCGGCCTCATGGTCTATCTGGGACAGAAATATTGCGCTTACTGCAAAAAACTTCTGCACGACAACTTCGACAAACTCGATATCCTCGCCTATACCCAGAAACACTTTGACGCAATCGGGATTGATATCCACGGCCAGCGTGTCGTCACCAACCTCAAGGCTATGGAATGGACTGAGCGCAGTTTCGCCGTCGAACAGGACGTCGATTTTACCCCCACCCTGATCTTCTACGACAAGGACAAGCACGAAGCGCTGCGATTGACCGGTTACTACCCACCTTACAAGTTCCGTGCCGCACTGGAATATGTTGCAGCCGGCTACTATCTCAAGGAAGATTTCCGCACCTACCTGGCTCGTGCGGACGTACCGCTGGTATTTGATGCGGGTGACATGAATTATCAAGATTTCTTTTCTCCGCCACCCCATGCACTGGACCGCAGCCGCTGGCTGGGGCAACGTCCATTGGCGGTATTTTTCGAACAGGCTAACTGCCACGCCTGCGATGTGTTGCATACCGGTCCGCTTGACGAGGCGGATATCCGCCAGCGTATAAAACAGCTGGATCTGACCCAGTTGGATATGTGGAGTGATACCCCCGTGATTACGCCGGCAGGAGAACGCACGACTGCCAGACAGTGGGCGGACCGGCTCGGCCTGTTCTATACACCGACGCTGATATTCTTTGACGAACGCGGCGAGGAGATCCTGCGTGTGGATTCCGTGGTCCAGTTCTACCGTTTACGCAATGTGCTGGACTACATACTCAGCGGCGCCTACCGGCAGTACCCGACCTTCCAGCAGTGGCGTAGCGCACAGGGGCGCTAGGAACAAATATCAGTTTCCTGTTTCGAATCGGTACGCGGCATGACAGGCGACACAGTTCTGCATCAGTTTACCCAGTTGAGAGAGACTGTGTCCGCTGTCTTCAAACTGCTCCGCATCGAGCGCCATTTCATCAAATTTTGCATGGGTATCACGCCCCAGCTTTTTGAACGGCATAGGCAATTTACCTATCAAGGAACCCGGAACAGCCTGTTGCGCGGCAAGCCCGACATTTCCAGCAGACGCGGCCACCAGCTTCATGTCGTTTTCTGAAATACCACGAGTAATCTGTTGAACACTCTCCAGGAAGGCCCTCATCTCAGACAACACCAGCTGCCGTTCATTGGCATCCAGTTGAATCGCCAGGCGACCATCGGCACTCTGTTCGACCGCGCCCTCGAAAATGAATTTATACGTCATACCGGCTACCACCATGACAACTACAGCCAACGATAACCAACACACTTTACACACTGGATCTCTACCCCTTCTTCTTTAACAAGCCCACGACGAAAAGCAGCGCGACGGCTCCGACAGTCGCTGTAATAACGGAGCCGATGAGTCCGCTGGTCGATACCCCCAGCAAGCCGAACAGAAAACCGCCTACTATGGAACCGATCACGCCGACCAGCATATTGCCGAGCAAACCGGAACCACCGCCTTTCATGATGTTGCCCGCCAGCCAGCCGGCAACAGCGCCAATCGCCAAAAAAACGAGCAATGATGTCAAATCCATTCTTTTCTCCTTATTAAAAATGTAAACGCGATCAGCGGCTGGTGAGTTTCAGTTCAATGCGGCGGTTACGTCGATAGGCTTCTTCGCTATCGCCCGGATCGATGGGATGGTATTGCCCGAATCCTGCCGCCACCAGGTGCTCGGCGGGTATACCCTGGCTGATCATATACTTCACAATGCTGATGGCGCGTGCGGAAGAAAGCTCCCAGTTTGAAGCGAACACCCTGCGGATGGAGCGACGATCGGTATGCCCATCAACGCGCAACACCCAGTCGATGTCATCAGGAATCTGTTGTGTGATTTCCTTGAGGGTACGTGCCACGGTTGAGATCTCTTTTGCGCCCTGTTTATCCAGGTCAGCCGACGCTGAAGAGAACAGCACTTCGGACGGCAAGACAAAACGATCACCCTCGATACGGACGTCGGGATTGTCACTCAGGGCTTCACGCAACTTACCAAAAAAATCGGAACGGTAACGCGACAGTTCTTCAACCTTGTCCGCCATTGCCAGATTCAGCCGCTGCCCGAGATCCTCGATCTCGACGTCCTTGTCCTTCAGTCTGGCTTCGGACGATTCAAGAACCTGGTTGATTCGGGTCAGTTGTTCGTTAAGTGTCGCAATCTGATTATTAAGCTCCGAAACGCTGGCCTGGGCCTGCACGACGAGTGCTTCCTGCTGTGCGGTTTGCTGCTGGCTGGCTTCAAGCGATGTCTGCAGACGCTGGCGGTCAGTCTCCAGGCTGGTAACGGTATCGCGCTGCTGCTGCAGGCCTTGTTCAGTGTCTGCAATCCTATCGCGCTGTTGTTGCAGGGTCTGATCCCGCGCTGTAATCGTGTCGCGCTGTTGTTGCAGCGTCTGATCCCGCTCTGTAATCATATCGCGCTGTTGCTGCAGGGTCTGCTCTTTGTCTGCAATGCTGTTGCGGGCAAGTTGCAACTCACCCTCCACCCGCTGCAGTTCGGTTGCCGACCCCTGCGCCTGTAAGGTCATGTCTGCCAAGCGCTTTTCAAACTCATCCCGGCCCTTTAGTGTTACCTCAAGCTCGCCAGTCAGTGCAGACAGCCGGTCTTGCAGATCCGACTTTTCCTTGCGTTCCATAGCCAGCACTTTGGCCAGGCCGGTAATCCTGCCGCGCAGCTGATCCAGCGTCAGGTCGCGGCCCACAAGTGCATCGTTTAACAGGAATTGTCCTACCGAGAACAGCAACAGCACGAACATCACGACCATCAACATGGCCGCCAAGGCGTCGACAAAACCTGGCCAGATGTCAACCGTCCGGCGTTGGCGATTCACCAGCAGCATTTGTGCTCCATCCACCTGATATTGACGGATTCAGCGCGACGAGAGGCTGCCATCTGCATGAACCGAACCGCTAGCCTGCTTTCTGCTTATGTGACTGCGAACGGGCGTGGGTCTCGGCCGTCAGCGCGCGCCCGATCACACGCAATTCGTCACGAATTTCGTCCACCAGCTGTTCCCGTCCGCCCACCAGTTCATCGACCAGGCGCTTGATATTGCTATCGAGATTGCGGATGTGTTCCTGCATGGACTCATCGACCTTACCTTGTCTCTCGGTCAGACGCGTCAACAGCGGAGCCAGATCACTCTGGCCCTTGGCGAGCGCCGACAATACCCGCTGTTCATCACGGGACAGGTCCGCAAAAATCGCGAGCTCACGTCCGAGTCCCTGAATCTGATCACCGATCAGGTGGCGTTGTGCATCATCGCGCATGACGTTACGTTGCAGCTTATCCAGTGTCTCTGCGGTCTGCTCCAGCATGGCGTGGGTATAAGACGGTTCACTGAGTTCACGTTCACCGAGCGTCTGCGCACCGGTCAGTCGCGTCACACCTGTCAACCAGTCTTCCAGCTCGTTGAAAAAGCGGGCCTGTGAATGGCCGGCCTGCAAATCGAGAAACCCGAGCACCAGTGAGCCGGCAAGCCCGAACAGCGAAGAACTGAATGCAGTGCCCATGCCGGACAGGGGTGCTTTCAGCCCCTCCAACAAGCTGCCGAAGATAACGGCATTTTCCGCACCGCTGCCACCGAGATCACCTATCATGTTGCCAATCGCACTGACCGTGATGAGCAGACCCCAGAAAGTGCCGAGCAGTCCCAGGAAAATGAGTAAGCCGATCATGTAACGCGACACATCGCGCAATTCATCAAGCCTCAGACGTACACTGTCGAGCACGGCACGCAGCGGCAGGGGTGACAGGCTGAGGAAGTCACTTTCCTGCTGTCCCAGCATTTTCGCCAGCGGCGCCAGCAGCCGGGGCTTGTCAGGCCTGGACTGCCAGAAACGTTTGCGTTTGCCACGGTAGTGGTTAATCCAGGCGACTTCGGCAGAAAGCATACCGACCTGACGGAAATTAATCACAATGCCCACCAGCAAGACGGCAATAATAATGCTGTTAAAAACCGGGTTGGATAGAAAAGCCTCGGACAGAGGCCCATACAGGAGTATGACCGTGAGGCCGACCAGGCCGAGAAATGGAATCATCCATATGAAAACATGGGTAGGCCGCGTCATACTTTCCCTCCGTGCAGGCAATAACCCCGACATACGGCACAGCACAGACCTGGCACCTCAGCCCGGCCAGTGCAGTGAATCCGCGCTAGCTTAGCACATCAGTGTCCAGGCTGAATTTGATTCCCATCAAGATAGACGGGGTGTGAAGTTGCGATTTATGACTCAGCGACCGGCAACTTTGCGTTCTCCGGCCAGCCCTCGGCCTGTATGGTATCCCGGTAGCCGTGCCAGGT
>Ga0316189_10007498_pt1 | contig 10313 bp, 9 predicted proteins | sample LowCovwburrow_MG_FD_204930 | JGI IMG/M metagenome (GOLD analysis project Ga0316189, IMG submission 204930) | Coastal sediment microbial communities from Maine, United States - Lowes Cove worm burrow | ecosystem: Environmental > Aquatic > Marine > Coastal > Sediment | place: USA: Maine... | reverse complement strand
CTTTTTAACCGTGACCTGATCATAGGTATAAAGCTGCATATGCGAGGTTGGCGGGTCCATCCGGTTCGGACAGCCACCAAAATGAAAGGCACCATCGTTGGTGATGTTGATCTGGTTTTGATCAAGTCCGCGAATGACCGCCTCAAGGCCGTGGCCACCCATGCGACCGGCATCGATACCATTGATATAGCGCAAGAACTCACCAGGATCACCGGTAACCGGTGGCCTTGTCGGAGAATCTGGGTCTTCCTTGTTTTCCGATGGCAGCAACGGAATAGTGCTGTAGATGTCGATGCCCGGCAGCAGGACCGAACCATCATTGTTTTGCGCCATGGCAGAAGTTGCCGAAAGCGCGCTGAGAGAGACACTGCACAAGGCAGCAGAAAGAATAGTTTTGAAAATTGACGTCACAACGACCCCCTTCAAGGGTATTTTTTAATTATGGATGTTCTGAACCTCGCGTCTGGAAATCACTGAATCTCCTTCGAGTCAGTTTCCATCGCAGTTCAGACAACTGGCGTTAGGGTTTCTAAAGCCGGTGTGAAGGGGGAGAGCGGATAACGTCCAGACGCCGGGCCTGTTCGTTATCAAGGATGATCACATGCTGAGGAATAATTGGGATATTCCGACATGAAGGAGCCTGGAACATCGGTTTGTCAGGAACCACAAACAAACCTGTTGCAGCAGAACCACATACAGGACATTGCAGGTTAATCGATGTCGGGTTTTCACTGTCAGATGCCGGGTCAGCACCATCCGGTAAAACTTTAACCAGACCATTGCTGGTACAGATTACCATGATACCCAAGCCGGGTTCAGGCGCCTGTTTTAGTGTCAGCGGTCCCGACAGGGTCGCGGCAACTGCTGCCACGTGGAAAGTTGATAAAAGCACCTGCGCCAGCATGGCCACAAGGGCCATCCAACCGCTAAATCGTTTTATTATATGTTTGCGAACAGTACTCATCCCAACCCTTATCTCGCGTTTACTTGCAAGACAAATCATGTCAACGCCTTGACTCTGATCAATTTTAAACATGAAGTCAATCAAACTGGCGACGTGTTAAGTTGACGCACAATGCTGTTTTGGCTGGTCTCGACGGCAATCAATCATCAAGCCTTGCAAGATTAGATGACCGTTAAGACCTACAGCGTGTCTCCCAAAAGTGGGTACCGGTTTTGGGATAAAGACACGCGCAATAATAATGACCTAAAGCATGTCAAATGAATGCGAAAAAGGAGACATGCTTTAAACGTCAAAAGGGCAATCCGACATAATTTTCAGCCAGGGATCCCAGAGCTTTTTCTGAAGAAAACAAATATTCCAGATCGGTCTGCTGCAAGTGATTGTCAAAGCTGCTGTTATCCGGGAACCTGTGCAGCAGGGTGGTCATCCACCAGCTGAACCGCTGACCTTTCCAGACTCGCGCCAGTGCTTTTTGTGAATAATTTTCAAGCCCGGTATCATCACCCTTTTTATAATGATCCAGCATCGCGTGATAGAGATAATAAATATCCGATGCGGCTGAATTCAACCCGCGGGCACCAGTTGGGGGTACAATGTGAGCCGCATCACCGGCAAGGAACATATTGCCATAACGCATAGGTTCAGCCACAAAGCTGCGTAAAGGAGCAATGCTTTTTTCTATGGATGGCCCGGTAATTAACCCGTTGGCAACCTCATCAGGCAGCCTCGATTTGAGTTCTTTCCAGAAAGCCTCATCGGACCAGTTTTCAACCGTGTCGGTCAGCGGCACCTGAATGTAATAACGGCTGAGCGTTTGCGAGCGCAAAGAGCACAAGGCAAATCCGCGTTCATGTTTGGCATAAATCAATTCAGGTGAAACCGGTTTTGTCCGTGACAGAACACCAAGCCAGCCAAACGGATAAACCCGTTCAAATTCCTTGATTTTGTCTTCAGGAATGGATTTACGGCTGATACCGTGAAATCCATCAGCGCCGACGATGTAATCGCAATCAATCCGGATAACTTCATCTCCGTCACGGTAGGTCAGATAGGGGGCATCGCTGGTTAGATCATGCGGTTTGACATCTTCAGCGTTGTGAATAACCTTGCCGTTCATCGCTTCACGGGCATCGTAAAGGTCACGGGTCAATTCGGTTTGACCGTAAACAACAACTGAATTTCCTCCTGTCAGACCTTTCAGGTCGACCCGGTCTTTTATACCGTCATGGGCAATAAAAAACCCGTCGTGGATTTCACCTTCATTGTCCATGCGATCACCACATTGTGCTTCACGCATCAAGTCAGCAAATCCGTGTTCGAGAACACCGGCGCGAATGCGTCCAAGCACATACTTCCGGCTGTGTTTTTCCAGTACGACATTATCTATGCCCTTAAGGTCCAGCAATTGTGAGAGCAACAAACCGGACGGGCCACCGCCAATAATTCCAACTTGAGTTTTCATATGACGTCCTTTCTAAGATAATTTTTTAAATTAGCGCAATCAGTACGCGGATAATCGATTTGAAGGAAAAATCAGCTCGAGAGCCAGTGCGGTAAGAACAGGCTCAGGGCAGGAATAAGCAGAAGAAAAGCAATGCGAACAACTTCGATGCTAAAAAACGGCATGACCCCCCTAAAGACGGTTCCCATTTTCACACCATTTGACAAAGAGCTGATAATAAACACGTTCAGGCCCACCGGTGGCGTGATCAAGCCCAGCTCGACCACCACGAGCGCGATAATGCCGAACCAGATTTTAAGGTCATCAAGGTTCATACCATAGGCAGCAGAGGCGGCAGTTGCATAATCACCGCCGTTGAGATCAACCAGTGTTGGCCAGAAAAACGGTACCACAACCAGGATCATGGCCAGCGAGTCCATAAAGCAACCCAGCAGAACAAAAATCAAAAGCATGCCAACCAGTACAACCCATGGGTCAAGCCCACTGCTGCCTGCCCACGATGCCAGTGTAGCAGGTAACCCGGCGCGCGAGAAAAAGCCTTTTAAGACTTCGGCACCAAAAAGAATGAAGTAAATCATGCCCCCGGTAATGGCTGTATCGAGAATGGACTTTTTGATCCCGCCAATGGACAGGCCCTGTCCCTTACCGCGCATATTCAGCAAGATCCCATAGATCAAGATGGCCAATACCCCAATACTGGCTGCTGGTGTTGGCGTAAACAGACCAATACCCAACCCTAATATTATGGTGCCAAAGATCACCAGGACCGGGATTAACCACAATAGTGCTGCGCGTCTTTCATCAGAATTCATCGGGTCTGCAAGTGGTGCAATTTCCGGTTTCAATCGAACCTGTATGGCAATGACCAGAATAAAAAGCGCAACCGCTATGAGCCCTGGAATAATAGCCGCCTGGAACATCTGAATAATGGAGGCCTCAACAATAATGGCATAAATAACCAGCGCCACCGATGGCGGAATAAGAATGCCCAGCGTTCCACCGGCTGCAAGGGCACCCGTTGACAATCGCGATGAGTAGTTCAGCCGACTGAGTTCAGGCAGAGCGACTTTGCCCATGGTCGATGCTGTTGCCAATGATGACCCGCAGACCGCGCCAAACCCGGCACAGGCCCCGATTGCCGCCATTGCAACACCGCCGCGAAACCGTCCGACAAGGGCATTAAGGCCCTGAAACAAATCACGGCTAAGTTGAGCATGACTTGCCAGATAACCCATCAGGATAAATAGCGGCAGGACCGATAATTCGTAACTTGCCACATTGTTCCATAACAGCGATTTAAATTGCTTTAGATAGGGTTCAAAGCGCAAATAAGGCTCTGCCAGAGACAGAAAATAATTACCGCCAATACCAACGCCAATCATCGCCAGACCAACCGGAACCCGGGCGATCAGCAAGACAAATAAAACGACAAGCCCAAGGACACCGATTAGTTCACGATCAAACATTTTCTTGCCCCTCATACACCTGAAGAGTTGCAACAACTGCCCACAAGAACAGTGAAACAATTCCCGGGATGTAGAACGGCCATTCGGGTACGCCAAGAACCGGTGACAGAACTCCGTCACTGAAGTTTTCGGCAACGCCCTTGATCATCCAGTACATCAAGAACAAGGCAAGACCTGTTGTTGCCACCAGCCAGGTCTGGTCAATTTTTTCTCTGAAAGATTTCGAAAATCGCGCCACAAACAGTTCAACTGCGACATGGCCGCGTTTGAGTTGACAATAGGGAAAAAACATCAGGGCAGCGACAGAGATAATCAACCGGACAAAGTCTTCATAACCGGGAAGGGCAGCAACATTTGATCCGAATATTCTGGCTATACGATCCAGAGTGAATGCGCCAACATTCCAGCTTGTCACGGCAACAATCAAGATGAGCAAAACACCGCCGATCAAAGCCCAATATTCAATAATTCTCTCAATGGACTTGACCATTTCACCCTCCGATTGCGTTTAATGGCTGCCAGTGTCAGTTACTCAAACACTGGCAGCCCTTTAACTGCATTAGTTGCTGTGTTTTGCGACCCCAGCACGGGCCGCTTTCACCAGACCTTCAGCATCAAAGCCTTTGCCTGAGGATTCTTTAATCCAACGGGCCACGACTTTTTCGCCAAGAGCTGACATTTCATCAGTCGCTTTTTGATCCAGGGCAGCAACCGGAGAACCGGTTTTTTTCTGAAGCTTCTGGCCGGGAGCCTCAACCGCATCCCAAAGCTTGCCGGCACTCTCGGCAATTGCCATGCCTGAATTATTATCAATGACAGCTTTCAGGTCATCAGGCAGCTTGTTGTAGCGATCCTTGTTCATGGCAAACAAAAATACTGCTGTGCCAAAGCGCAAATTATTTGCACCGGTTACAGAACATTTGGTCAGTTCATGAATTTTGAATGGTGGCACGACCTCAAAAGGAATGAGTGCACCATCAATGACGCCTTTGGACAAGGCTTGTGGCAAGGCCGGCAATGGCATTCCAACAGGTTCTGCATCCCAGGACTCAATCACCCATGCACCGGTGCGTGTAGGCGTTCTAAGCTTTCGCCCTTTCAGATCTGCTGCACCTTTCACACACCCGTTTACAAGGTGCAATGCATTGCCGGCATGCGCATGAACCAGAAGTGGTTTGATGTCCTTGAAGTCATCGGCAATCAGTTTGAAATTGTCCTGAATGGCCATATTGGTCGCTTTAGCTGATGCGCGATGAACTGTTGGCAGCTCAAAAACTTCACTACGCGGAAACACGCCAGGCGTATACCCGGTTACTGTCCACACGATATCGGCTGCGCCATCACGCAGTTGCCGGTACAGTTCGGGTGGCTTGCCACCAAGTGTCATGGATGGAAAAATTTCAATTTTGATCCGCCCTTTGGATTCTTCTTCAATTTTTTTGGCCCATGGTGCAAGGAACTTTGCATGAGGCGGGGCTTTTGGACTTAAAAAATGTGACAGAGTTAGCGTAACATCTGCAGCATGTGCAGTGGTTGCCGCTGCCAGCATGGTCAGCCCTGTCAAGGCCAGTTTTATTGTAGTTTTCGACATGATAGTCTCCTTTTTTAAAAATTCATGCGATCATAGTCTTTTCGATACGGTCAAGCGTGTTCATTGCTGAAAGGCACTGGCCAACCGAACCGTTGGGCTCGCGGCCTTCGCGTATGGATGAGATAAATTCCCGATCAATCAGTTCGATACCGTTATTGGAAACCGCCACACCGGACAGATCAATCGGTTTGTTGTTGCCATCAAAGAGGTCATCATAACTGGCGATATAAGTGCCATTATCACAAATGTAGCGGAAAAAAGTGCCTAGCGGCCCATCATTGTTAAAGGACAGGGAAAGCGTACATACGGCCCCGGAAGGGGTTTTCATGCCAATACTCATATCCATGGCAATGCCAAGTTCATCATGCAGTGGTCCTTGCAGTCCATAAACCTGCGAGGCCTCTTGGCCCGTTTGATATTGGAACAAATCAACCGTGTGACAGGCATGGTGCCAGAGCAAATGATCTGTCCAGCTGCGTGGCTTGCCAAGTGCATTCATATTGGAGCGGCGGAAAAAATAGGTTTGCACATCCATTTGCTGGATATTGAGCTCACCGGCAACAATCTTGTTGTGTACCCATTGATGAGATGGATTAAACCGGCGCACATGACCTGCCATGGCAACCAGACCGGTTTGGCGTTGTACCTCAACCAGCTTTTGTGAATCAGCCAGATTGTCAGCCATGGGAATTTCAACCAGTACATGCTTGCCAGCTTGCAGACATTGAATGGCCTGTGAAGCATGCAACTGGGTTGGGGTCGATAAAATCACAGCATCAACATCATCACGGGCAAGACTTTCTGCCAGATCAGTTGTCGCATGGGCAATGCCGCGCTTGTTTGCAAATGCCGAAATCTCGTCCTGCAGGCGCCCGACCACCGACGTCACTTCAACACCATCAATTGCCTCAAGCGCATCAAGATGTTTCATCCCGAATGCACCGGCAGCACCGGCCACACAAACTTTCATATTCATCTCCTGTACCATAATTAGGTTTGCCGAGATTAGCTTCAAGTCGAACGGTTTTCAAATTGGATGACCGTCGCCCCTATTCAATTTTTGAATAATCACTGCACCGACTGACTGGCCTGATACAGCAAATCCAGCAACTTGTCCTGTGTCGATGTCGGCTGCCAGTCCTTCCTGACGGTCATGCCGATTGGGCGCGAAGTATCAGCCAGTTCAAAGGCCAGTTTGACAAGCTGCCCCCGGGCCGGTTCATGCATGACCTGATGAGCAGATACCATGGTCAGGCGATCACTGTTGAGTAACAAACCAAGGACCAGTATCAACGAACTGGATTCAACCAGCCGTGTCGGCACCGGAATTTTTGCTGTTTTGAAAACATTCTCAAACTGGGCGCGGGTTGGTGTGCCCGCTCGCGGCACAACCCAAGGAAATGCCGCCAGTTGCCGAGCCGACAGCGGGCTCTTTTCCGCTAGCGGATGACCCGCCCGCCCGACAAGAATCAATGGGTCGCGAAACAGTTCTTTTTGAACTACATCATCGACCGGCAAGGGTTCACGCAAGGCGCCAATCAGCACATCAATCTGCCCGTGCCGCAACCGGTGTAAAAGGTCTTCATAAGGACCATCAATCACATTAACCCGGATATCGGGATGCAATCGACAAAGGTCATTGATGGCTTTGGGAAGAATATATGTACGGGCAAGCGGCATCGTGCCAATGACAATCTGACCGGCATCAAACCCGCACCACGCCTGAATTTCTTCAAACCCTTGATTGAGCTCATAAAAAGACAAACCGAAATATCGCGCCAAAACCTTGGCGGCGGCTGTGAGTTCAATCCCTTGCGCGACTTTTTTATATAAAACCATGCCCGATAGGCGTTCCAGATCACGCGCGCTTCTGTACAATGTCGGCTGTGATACATTGATGCTTCGGGCGGCCAGGGAAAAGTTCTGCGCTTTCGAGACTGCAAGCAGGGCGCGGAGCTGAACCGTTGTCAGTGACTTATCAAATTGCGGTGTAATGCGCCGGTTTCCCTTGCCGGCGGCTCTCGCGGCCAGTCTGATTCCCAGTTCAATGTAATTCAGCGCCCGCTTAACCCGATTGAGAAAAATCGCACCGGGTTCAGAAATGTACATGCCGTCACTGCGGCGATCAAAAAGTGAAACCTTCAGGTCGCTTTCCAGTTTGGCCAGAGCCTGGGTGATGGCTGGTTGTGACAGGAACACCACTTCTGATGCCGCGGAAATGCTATTGCAGCGCGCCACTTCGCAAAATGCCCGCAAGTGCCGCAGATTTGTTTTCATTGCCTCCATCGCAACACATACTTTCATTAACTGTGTCACCTATAGCAAATAATTATATCAATGTAACGAGTTTGAAGTGGCCATTTTTGGTATAATCGGCGTATTGTTCAACAATACCGGACAACTTGATGTGGAGAATATTGCTATGGAAAAAAATAAAACCGCATTGGTCATCAGTGCCCATGCCGCCGATTTTGTCTGGCGGGCAGGCGGCGCCATTGCTCTTCATCAACAAAATGGTTTCGATGTAACAGTGGTTTGCCTGTCTTATGGCGAGCGAGGTGAGTCAGCCAAATTATGGAAACAGGAAGGTATGACGCTGGAAAGGGTCAAGGCCGCCAGACGCACCGAGGCTGAAAATGCCGCCAAAGCACTCGATGTCCATGACATTCAGTTTTTTGATCTCGGCGACTATCCGCTTAATCTTGATACAGAAGCCAAATATAAACTGGTCGATGTCATTCGTGACGTCCAACCGCAATTCATGATGAGCCATTCCCATTATGACCCCTATAACACCGACCATATGTATACCACCCAGGTGGCGATGGAATGCCGGATGATTGCTCAGGCCTGGGGCCACAATCCGGGTCAAAAAGTACTGGGAGCTCCGCAACTTTATTTGTTTGAGCCCCATCAAACCGAACAAATGGGCTGGAAGCCAAATGTGTTTCTCGATATCAGCGAGGTCTGGGATAAAAAGCGTGCTGCCATCGAGTGCATGCAGGGCCAGGAACATTTGTGGAATTTCTATACCAATGTGGCTGAAAACCGTGGCAATCATTTCCGCCGCAATTCTGGTGGCATGGCAGGCGGAATACCGGCAAGATATGCCGAAGGCTTTCAAGCGGTGTTCCCGCAAACAGTAAAGGAACTGATATGAGTATCGTGGTGCAGAATATCGAGCGGGCTGATCCGGCATTAATAAAGGCGCTGGCTGAATGTGGTGTTGCAACGGTGCATGAAGCGCAGGGGCGAACAGGCCTGCTCGCCTCCTATATGCGGCCTATTTATAGCGGTGCCAGCCTTGGTGCATCTGCACTGACCATTCTGGCCCCGCCTTGCGATAACTGGATGGTACACGTGGCTATTGAGCAGGTGCAACAAGGCGATGTGCTGGTCATGGCGACCACATCACCGTCTGATGCCGGATATTTTGGCGATCTGCTGGCAACCTCCTTGCAGGCGCGTGGTGGTGTTGGCATGATTATCGATGCCGGGGTGCGTGACATTAAAGATCTGACCGAGATGCAATTTCCCGTGTGGTCAAAAGCAGTCTGTGCCGAGGGTACGGTAAAGGAAACACTGGGCTCGGTGAATATTCCGGTCGTTTGTGCGGGCCAACTCGTCAATCCCGGCGATATTATTGTAGCTGATGATGACGGGGTATGTGTCATCGAGCGCCAAAGAGCAGCCGAAGTGCTGGAAAAGTCACTGGCACGTATGGCTCAGGAAAAAGACAAACGAAAACGCCTGGCTTCCGGTGAACTTGGACTGGATATGTACAACATGCGTGAACGGCTGGCTGAAAAAGGTCTCAAATATGTTTAACGCTGCCCCTTGCATGTGGATGCGGGGCGGCACCTCCAAGGGCGGGTTTTTTCTGGCTGAAGATTTGCCAGAAGACATCAAATCACGCGATGCGTTTTTGCTGTCGGTTATGGGCTCACCTGATAAACGCCAGATCGATGGAATGGGTGGGGCAGACCCGTTGACCTCCAAGGTTGCAGTGGTTGGCAAATCCAACCGGGCTGGGGTTGATGTTGACTACACATTCCTGCAGGTAATGGTTGATCAGGCCATTGTCAGCGATGCCCAGAATTGCGGAAACATGCTGGCTGCTGTTGCACCATTTGCAATTGAACGTGGATTGATTGCAGCAAAATCAGACCAGACAGCTGTGACAATATACATGGCAAACACCGGCAAGACAGCAATCGCCACAGTTGCAACACCTGATGGAATGGTCAGCTATCACGGTGATGCCCGAATTGACGGCGTACCGGGTTCTGCAAGCCCAGTAACGATTGAGTTTTCTGACACAGCCGGTTCCAGTTGTGGCGCATTGTTGCCGACCGGTAACCGCGTCGATATTATCGATGGGGTTGAGGTTACGCTCATCGACAACGGTATGCCGTGCGTCGTTATCAAAGCTAAAGATATGGACATTTCCGGTACCGAGACCAGAGAAATGCTTGAGGCCAATGACAAACTGCGGGCAACACTGGAAAAAATCCGCTTACAGGCCGGCCCGCTGATGAACCTTGGTGATGTCAGAGAAAAAACCGTACCCAAAATGACCATGATAAGTCCAGCTTTGAACAAAGGGGCAATTTCAACCCGCACCTTTATCCCTCACCGTTGTCATGCTTCAATCGGTGTGCTGGGGGCAGTCAGTATTGCCACGGCCTGTGTACTGCAAGGTTCTGTGGCAAGTGATATGGCAGACATTCCAGACGGCAATCCAAAGATATTGAAGATTGAACATCCGATTGGTGAAACAACAATACTGGCCGATCTTGATAAATCGGGTAATGTTACAAAAGCGGCCAT
>Ga0316189_10007497_pt1 | contig 10313 bp, 11 predicted proteins | sample LowCovwburrow_MG_FD_204930 | JGI IMG/M metagenome (GOLD analysis project Ga0316189, IMG submission 204930) | Coastal sediment microbial communities from Maine, United States - Lowes Cove worm burrow | ecosystem: Environmental > Aquatic > Marine > Coastal > Sediment | place: USA: Maine... | reverse complement strand
CCAAGCGTAACCAGCAGATAGGAACTCAGCGTCATCAGTTCCCAGCTGAAAAAGAATTCGAGCGAGGTCTGTGCGCGCAACAGCGTAGCCAGTGACAGCAGTAATACAGTGAGCAGTGGATAAAAACCTTTGCGTTCATCACAGCGGTACATGGTGGCGATGCTCACCAGCACACCACCACCGATCAGCAGATAACTGAACAGGCGGTTAAGGCCTTCGAGATCATTTGTCAGTAAATAACCGCCGACGGCGGTTGCGACCAGCATTGGTATGGTTTTGAAGCGTATGTGCAATGCGTCTATCAGCCACATTACAAATCCGGCCACCAGCGGCATAAACACAGGAGGGCTGGAAACATTCATGATTACGGCCATGCCGTAACCGGTAGCGAATAACAACAGTGCTGCAACTGCTATCGGCGCTTTCTGTAACAAGTTCGTTGAAACCTCAGTTGCTGTCTCACTCGCATGTATAGCTTCATGCTGGCGCGCATAGCTGAACCAGCGGAACAGATAAGCGGCTTCCAGCAGTGAGCCGATTAATATCAAAGCAATCCAGGCAAACAATTCGTTGCTTGCCAGCAGCATTACCAGTTCCCATTTTGCCCAGAAACCTGGGAATGGCGGCAGGCCAATCAGAGCGGTAATAAAAATACCCATCAGCAGTAGCAGGCCGGGTTGCCTGGCGATGCATGACCAGTCAGTGATTGTCTTGCGTTTAACCAGTCCGGCTAACCAGAATAAACCGGCCTTGGCAAAAAGGTGGTTAATAAACAGACCGCCGACGATGAGCAGTAGATGTTGCGTTGCATCTGCCTGGCTTGTTTGCATCTGGCCTGCATTTATTTGCCCCGTATTTATCTGAGTGATCAATGCTATCGCCAGCGTCAGCAGACCCATCTGACCGATGGATGAATAACCCAGCAGGCGCTTGCTATTGTCCTGTTTCAGTCCGATGAGGTTGGAAGCCAGGAAAGTAAGTCCGCCAATCAGGGCAATGCTTGGCAGGTAGTTATCCATCAACGGTAAAACTTTGTACAGTGCAAAAAATACACCGGCAGAAACGCCGACAGATATCAGCGATGCGATACCGCTGGGGGCAGTTTCGTAGACATCCAGTCCCCAGCCGTTTGCAGGGTAAGGTTTGAGCTCGATGAGCAGGCTGGTGAGTAAAAACAGGCTGGCGATTAAACCGATAGGCCCTTGAACAAAGTCAGCGTGTGCAATGATGCCATCGATATTAAGTGTGCCGGTCTGATAGTAAAGGAAGATGGTGCCGAGCAGGAAGAATGCCGAAGCGATCGAGGTCGCCATGATGTATTTGAAACCGGCAGCCAGCATGTCGCCGCCGCGCTCCATACCGATCAGCGCGTAGGTGGCTATCGATGTTATCTCGATGAAGATAAACAGGTTGAACAGGTCTCGCGTCATCACCATGCCGTTGATGCCCATCACCAGGATCAGGTAAAGCAGTAATGCAGAGGCATGCTGTTTCAGCTTCGGCAGGTAATGCCACGCGCCCAGCAGTGCAACCGTGTTGACAGCGAGCACGAATCCGCCTTCGAACAGACCGAAGCGCAGGTTTATCGAGAACGGTGGTTTTAAGCCGGCCGTTTCGATGTCCATAGCCGCAGCGCCATTGACGATCGCGAACAGATTCAGACCTGCGATGAAGACCATAGCAGCAAGTGCTATAAAGAAAACCAGCGCTCCTGAACCACGCTGTGCACGTTCGAACAGCGGGATCAGAAAACCCGCACCGAGTGCAATCACATAGATGCCTAGTGGCTGCAGCAACACTTCTGCGACAGTAGTTTCAATCATCTGCAGCTACCATTTTGACTCGGTGAGTTTGTCGATCATCAGAGTTTTGTTAGTTTTGTAAATGCGAACTGCAAATGACAGCATGACTGCGGTAACGCCCAGGCCGATAACGATAGCGGTTAAAACCAGTGCCGATGGCACGGGGTCAACGACCAGATTGACGGCTTCGCTCATGGGCACTGCATCATTAATGATGGGCGCGGTACCACCGGTTACATAACCTATGGAGACCATGACCATGTGGATGCCGGTATCCATCAGCGAGAAACCGATGATTATCCGTATCATATTGCGTTGTGTCAGCATGCCCCACAAGCCGAGTAATATCAGGCAGAAACCGCTACACAGTACGATCAGAGAAATCGGCAAGTCGGTTAATATATTCATGCCGGGCCTGTGTCCTCGCTGTTGTCTTCGCTGAAATCGGCGCTATCATCTTCACTACGGAAGCGATCGAGTACCGCGCTGAGTTCAAAGCCAACCTTGAGGCCAACGAAGGTATAGATCAGCGGTATCGCGCCGGCGCTGAACAGGTCACCATAAGTGCCCAGACCGATGAAACGGTTGTCGAGAAAACCGCCGGCCATGGTTACGCCGAGCACCCCGACGACCACGTAGCTGAAACCAGATAGTGATTCGGTGACAGCGATCATCAATCGACTGATGTGTGATTCGGGCAAGGCCAGTAACAGGAACATGGTACCCGATGCGATAATGGCACCGCCCTGAAAACCGCCACCGGGCGACAGGTGACCGTTCATGAAGACATAGATGCCGAACAGGATGATCATCGGCAATAACAGTTCGATCGCGGTTTCAACAATCTCGCTGGCAGCTCTGTGTGTGACTGCCGATTTTTCAGCCAGATCAGCTTCTGCGGGATCGCTCTTCGTCTCATTGGCATTTTTCAGCGCTTCGTTACCCTGTTTACGCCGACTACGGCGCAATAGCAGGCCAACACCCGCAGCGGATATGAACAGCACGGTGACTTCACCCAATGTATCGAGACCGCGGTAGGTGACGACAACAGCGGTCACCAGATTGGGCGCACCAATTTCCTGCGGGCCTTTTTCAACATAATAGTGACCGAGTTTGGACAGCGAGCTGCTCTCTGTGTAATTCCAGGCAAGATTAAAAAAGATCGTTGCCATCAGTGCCAGCATGATAAAGATGAACATCCGTTTGATCATTTCGCTACTTCCTGTGTGGGCTCTCTGTCTATCTCTTTCTCATTAGCAGCGGATGTTTTATTGGCCTGATCAAGATTAGCCTGTTCAAGCTGGTCGATGACTGTTTCTTCTGTTTCAAAAATGCCGATAGTGTGGGCAGCGCGTGCCAGAGCATGTGACGAAACCGGGTTGGTCAGCATGACAAAAAATATCAGGATGATAAGTTTTAAGGTCCATGCTGGGTGTAAAAAAGCCAGTCCTAGCAATACCAGTATGGTTCCCAGGGTGGTTGCTTTGGTACCGGTCTGGATACGGTTATAAGTATCCGGCATGCGTAATACACCAAGACCAGCCGAGAACAGAAACAGGCTGCCGATGATCAATAGCAGGTTGCCGATGACATCATTGATCAGCAGAGTCATTCGTCGGTCTCGTTCTCTGTGTTGTTGTACTGTGTCTTGCGAACGGCAAAGAGAAAGATCATCGTGGTCAGACCAGAACCGATAGAGGCTTCGGTCATAGCTACATCCGGTGCGGCCAATACCACGTAGACAACAGAGGCAAACAGGCTGGCCAGTCCAGCACTGATAATTGCACTGACCATATTGTTCAGTAATACAGCTAGCAGACCACCGACCAGAATGCCTGCGCAGAGTACGATAGTAAGTAATGTCAGGACGGGTAGCGACATGATTAGCCCGAGTACCTCATAGGTATGCAGGATTTTGGGGGAATCTCAGTGAGTCAGTTTGTTTGATTCGTTGAAAAGCATAGCCATAGCTATGGTTACAGACGAATCGAAGAAAATGGCCGCTGAGATTTTTCCAAAAACTGCATAGCGTTGTTAGGTACATGATATGTATTACTAATAGATAGTTATTTTTTAATAATTTCATAATATTCAAGTTGAAAAATTAGCGTTCCTATGAGGTGTTCGGGCTAGAACCCTTTTTCCAGAAAACGCGCGACAGCCAATACACCGAGGAAGCTGAGCAGACCGTAAACCAGTGCCACATCAAGATAGATGTATCGTTCTGCCTGGTGCGCCAGTAAAGTAATCAGTGCGATAGTCACGACAGTCAAAAGGTCGATCGCTACAACACGGTCAACGGTATCGGGCCCGATTGCCAGACGGATAATGCCGAACACGATGCTGAAAAAAATCAGCACGGCGGAAATAATAACTGTGATTTCAGAAAAGCTGATGTCAGTCATCTATCATCAGCCGTAAATTACTTTTAGAAGTTTTTCGAAGCGACCGGAGATTTCCTCAGTGGCCCTGGCCTGATCTATGCTGCTGATATTGATACAGTGGACAAACAGGGAGTCATTTTTTATATCAACCACCAGTGTTCCAGGCGTTAATGTTATGGTGTTAGCCAGTGCTAGACGACCGATAGGTGATTTAAGTTCGGTCTTGATCTCGACGATAGCAGGCTTGATATTAATGCGTGGCGAAAACACCAGACGCATGACGTTGACGTTAGCCTTGACCAGTTCGATTAAAAACACGATAAGGTATTTCAGATAATAATAAATCACCACTGGTGACCAGCGAATAACGCTGTAGACCCGGGCAAACGCAGCAAAAGCCAGCGCGATGAGTGCCGAGATTATGACGCCAGCAATAACGGTTTCAAATGCGAACGATGCATTGGCTATCAGCCATATAAGTAACAGCGTTAACCACAGGTTGAGAAACTGTAACGGTGTGTTCGTAATGGCTGGCATTGATTAACTTTTTATTTCCTTGTCTGATTATTTAAATAGTTAGTGGATGCTACAATTTTGTTCGCTGTTACATATTGACTTGTGTCAAAAATAATTTGTACACTGATGCGATGATATGTCCTAAATTTCAAGTGATGGAAAAAAACCATGGATAAAGCAGACATAGCACTAATCGGGCTTGCGGTAATGGGTCAGAACCTGGTCTTAAATATGGCCGACCACGGTTACCGTGTTGCTGTATTCAACCGCACCACCAGCAAGGTAGATGATTTCATCAACGGACCTGCAAAAGGCACGAGCATCATCGGAACGCACAGCATGGAAGAGCTGGTCGATTCATTAAAAACACCGCGCAAGGTTATGCTGATGGTAAAAGCGGGTGAAGTGGTTGATCGTTTTATCGACATGTTAGTGCCCTTACTTGAGCCGGGTGATGTCATCATCGATGGCGGTAACTCTCATTTTCCTGACTCCATACGCCGTACGGCCAGCCTGAAAGAAAAAGGTTTACGCTTTATCGGCACCGGTGTTTCAGGCGGTGAAGAAGGCGCACGTTTTGGCCCGTCCATCATGCCAGGCGGTGATCCTGAAGCCTGGCCGCTGGTAAAAGATATCTTCCAGGCAGTGTCTGCAAAAGTTGATAATGAACCATGTTGCCAGTGGGTAGGACAGGGCGGTGCCGGTCACTTTGTAAAGATGGTACACAACGGTATCGAATACGGTGACATGCAGCTAATCTGCGAAGCCTATTCATTGATGGAAAATGTGCTGGAAATGAGTTGTGAGCAGATGCATGAGGTATTCAAAGAATGGAATAGCGGGGTACTGGACTCCTACCTGATCGACATCACAAAAGATATCTTCGCTATTAAAGACGACGATGGTGAGCCGCTGTTAGACAAGATCCTTGATACTGCCGGTCAGAAAGGAACGGGTAAATGGACGGGCATCAGCGCACTCGATCTGGGTGTGCCGCTGACACTGATCGGTGAATCTGTTTTCGCACGTGTTCTTTCGTCATTAAAAGATGAGCGCGTACGTGCATCCGCTATTCTTGGCTCAAGGCCAAAAGCTTCGCAGAAAATTGATAAAACAGAGATGATCGACGCGCTTCGTGATGCGCTGTATGCATCCAAAATTATTTCATATGCACAGGGTTTCATGTTGATGTCTGAAGCTGCGAAAGAGTATGGCTGGGACCTTAACTACGGTGAGATCGCACTGATGTGGCGAGGTGGCTGTATAATACGCAGCACCTTCCTGGGCAATATAAAAGATGCTTATGATAAAAATCCTCAGCTGGAAAATCTGGCGCTTGACTCGTTCTTTACCGAAGCACTTAAATCAGCCGAAGCGGGCTGGCGTAAAGCCGTGGTACTGGCGGTTGAAAATGGTATTCCGGCACCTGCATTTTCATCAGCTTTAGCCTATTTTGATGCTTACCGCAGTGAACGCCTGCCGGCAAACCTGTTGCAGGCGCAGCGCGACTATTTTGGTGCGCACACCTACGAGCGACTCGATAAAAAACGTGGTGAGTTCTTTCATACCGACTGGACTGGTCACGGCGGTAAGGTTGCCTCCACAACCTACGAAGTGTAACTTAACGATAAAAGTGTGACCGTTTAAGTGAGCAAGTAAACAAATAAATTAACTAAATCATTCAACCCGGACGTTAAATATGGACTTTATAAAGGATCTTTCATTGGATATAGACGAAGAAACCTCGCTTGGCGAAATACTGCCATTACTCAAAGAGCTGGCTTCAGGACTGATCAATCATAGCCAGTGGATAAAAGTATTGCATCGCACACTCATCTGCAATGACAAGCCAGAAGATAACGACCTGTCCGATGAAGCGCACCATCTGTGCAAGTTTGGTCAATGGTATTACGCTTTTTCAGATTCGGACTTTAAAAATGAACCTGGTTTTATAGAGACCGGGCATCTACATGCCCAGGTGCACGATAAAGCTCGTGAACTGCTCAGAGAAAAACTATCAGGTAAAGCTATAAACAGCGAAGCATACGATGACTTTACTGATACGGCCAATGATTTTCGTGTGGCGGTACAGGATTTACAGTTTTCGTTGATCAGCAAATTATGTGCTGTTGATCACCTTACGGGCGTGTGGAACCGGCATGCGATGTCATCGATGATAAATAAGGAGCATGAACGTGTCCGCCGTAGCGGAAACCACAGTGTGATTGCGATCATGGATTTTGATGACTTCAAACAGATCAATGACAATCATGGCCATATCGCGGGTGATCGGGTACTTAAAACTGCGATCGATTTTTTTGCTAAACGTATAAGGAAATACGACCTTATTTTTCGTTACGGTGGCGATGAGTTTCTTTTGATGCTGCCTGAAACAAACATTGCTGAAGCCTCTCAGCTTCTTGAACGAATACGTCTGGAATTAAAAAACATGTCCATCATGATCAGTAATAGTAAAAAAATTAACGTTAGTGTTTCTATCGGCATGTCGGTAATGAATGGTCAATCCAGTTATGATGAAACTATTCAGTTAGCCGATCATGCTTTGATTGATGCCAAATCAAAAGGACGAGATTGTGTAAGCGTGTTTGAGCTTACTTAAACGATGGCTTAATTATTGAGAGCTAGTTAGTGAAATGAAATGGTCGCTCATTAAGAAAGAATCGCTCTACAGTGGATTTTTTAAACTCAGCGCTATCCAGTTGCGCCATGATTTGTTCAGTGGCGCTCAGAGCTGTATCCTTAGGAGAGAATTGCTCGACAGGGGCCAGGCAATCGCAGTATTACCCTATGACCCGGAGCGTGATGAAATTGTACTGATCGAACAATTCAGGATTGGTGCAGGCAAAGATACAGCCGGACCCTGGATGATGGAGATCATCGCCGGTTATCAGGAACCCGGTGAATCAGCAGAACAGGTGGTGCATCGTGAAGCAGATGAAGAAGCCGGATGTAAAGTCAGCGATCTGCAATCGATGGTTAAATACTATTCCAGTCCGGGTGGTTCCAACGAACAGGTTCAGATTTTTCTTGCCCGTACCGATAGCTCATCAATTAATGGAATACACGGTCTGGACGAAGAGGGTGAAGATATCAAAGTGCATGTGATAAGCAGCGAACAGGCATTTGACTGGCTGGACAATGGTCAAATTAATTCCGCAGCGCCCATTATTGCCTTGCAGTGGTTTCGTATGAATCGCCAGGGCATACGCAAAAAGTGGCTTGTAGGATAAGGTTTTAACGCTATGTTTAAAAAGATTATTGTCCCCTTATTATTTCTGCTTTTTATCTGGTTTATCATTTCCAATAATGATGCAAAAACCATTATCGCCGGTATTGCTATTTTTTTAATCGGCATGCATTACATGGAAAACGGTTTCAAGCTGTTCAGTGGCGGGGCACTGGAAACCGCGCTGAGTAAATGTACAGACTGTACAGCAAAAGCAATCGGCACCGGATTTCTAGCGACTTCGATCGTTCAGAGTTCTTCCCTGGTATCGGTAATCGTCATCTCATTTCTGTCGGCAGAGCTTATCAGTCTGACGCAAGCGGTTGGTATTGTCTTTGGTTCTAACATCGGTACGACGACAACGGCATGGCTGGTTTCATCTTTTGGCCTAAAAATAAAAATCGCTCAATATGCTTTACCCCTGTTGATATTCGGCGTGGTAATGCAATTTTCCAGCCGCATACCATACAAAGGTCTGGGCAGTGTTCTGATCGGCCTGGGATTTATCTTTCTCGGTATCGCCTATATGAAGGATGGTTTCGAGACACTCAAAAGTGCTCTCGACCTGGCAGAATATGCGATACCAGGATACCTGGGTATTTTTGTTTATATTTTATTTGGCGCTATTGCAACGGTCGTTATTCAATCCAGCAGTGCCACCATGGCCATCATTATTACCGCGCTGGCGACCGGACAGATCGATTATATCAATGCGCTTTCGCTGGCGATCGGCGCCAATGTAGGTACCACGGTGACGGCTGCACTGGGATCGCTGGCGTCAAACAGAAACGGTAAACGTTTAGCCGTCGCACATTTTATTTTCAATATCATAACTGGCCTGGTCGCAGTGATATTTATCTACCCGCTAAAAGACCTGGTCGATTTATTATCAACAGCGTTTTCTATCTCCGATGACGCCATGAAGCTGGCTCTTTTTCATACAATATTTAATGTTATCGGTGTGCTACTGGTTACGCCTTTTATAGGTCACCTTGTCAGGTATCTACAGCCATTGTTTCACCCGAAGGATAAAGGACGTGGCAGAGCAAAATATCTTACCAATGAAGTTATGGAACTTCCTGCAACCGCTATAGTGGCGATAAGAAAGGAGACTATCCACCTCTACGATAAATCACTGGAGGCGATCGTACATGCGATGAACCTGCACCGATCTGAGATTTTTTCTGATAAAGACATCGATAAAATAGTCGTGCAGTCTGTAGCGCTTATCGAGGTTGATATTGATAAAATATATCAGGAAGAAATAAAAAACCTTTACAGTGAAATCATTCATTATTCTTCGATGTCACAAAGCCTCATGGATCAGGAAGGTAATAGCAAAATATATGATCTGAAGTTAACTGCCAGGGATATTATCGAGATGGTAAAAGATGTTCGGGAGCTACAGAAAAACCTGAACTATTTTTCGAAAAGTGGTAATGCCTCCATGATTGGAGAATACAATAAACTGCGTTCGCAGTTGATCACTGTGTTACGAAACATTCAACAGATCAGAGATTATGAAGCGGATGAAGTTGAGGAAGAAGAAATCCTAACCCGGATCGAAGTTCAAAAAGAAAAGGTTATCGAGAGTGAAAAATTGATGAACCAAAACATAGATACATTGATCAGAGAGAATAAGATCAGTTCGACGATGGCGTCTTCATTAATCAATGATGTCGGCTTTACCTATAGTATCTGCAGGAAATTCCTCAAATCTGCTATAACACTATGGGTGAAACAGGAAGAAATAAAACACCTCGGTGATGAATATGAATATTAAAAAAGTTATGAAAAAGCTGGATGATTATTTTGATCTGTCGAAAAAAAAGCAAAATAAAAAGCGCGGCAAGTTATTAAAAATTATCAGCAAACTGGAAGAAAAAAAAGCCGAACTAAAAGCGCAGATGGCAATAGAAAGTGGCATAGATGAAACCAGTGAAGACTTCTATAATTTAAAACAGGAAAAAGAAGTTATCTCTAAATTGCTTAAAAAAGCCAAACATCAGTATACGCCGGAAGAAGTCTCAGAAGAGACGTGATTCTATCGATGGTGTCAGTGGGATCAAGGGTGGCAGGGTTTGAATTCATGGCTTAGCAAGCATTCATACTCTTAGCCGAAAGTTTTTTATCAAATTATTTTTTCAGATTAACCTACACTGCATTTTCTACAATTATTGATGCCATAAAGATTAGAAACATGTAATCAAACATGAAATTTCACCAATAAGTTTAGTATTTTTGTTGTTATTGCCAGATAAAAACATGTAATGGGCGAAATTTCGTTGCAATATAGCCATATCTTAAATTTTTATTTTTGACTTAAATCAATGTGCTGAGGGCAAAATGCTGTACTGTTTATAG
>Ga0316189_10007496_pt1 | contig 10314 bp, 7 predicted proteins | sample LowCovwburrow_MG_FD_204930 | JGI IMG/M metagenome (GOLD analysis project Ga0316189, IMG submission 204930) | Coastal sediment microbial communities from Maine, United States - Lowes Cove worm burrow | ecosystem: Environmental > Aquatic > Marine > Coastal > Sediment | place: USA: Maine... | reverse complement strand
CGAAGGTTCTTGTGATAGATGGTCTTGGCCTGCACGGACCATCGCATCTCACCGAGCTCGGCCAGAGAAACAATCGGCTGGGGTGCGTCACGCAGACCGGATTTTTCTCGAATCTTCGTAATCCCCGGCTTGCCTTTAATGTGCAGGGTGGACAGGGCACGGGGGGAGCTGCGAATGTCGAGGGGCAGTTGCAGCACCACCGGCAATGGATTAACCTCGCTTGGAATTTGCATAAACCCCGCGACCAATCCCCGGTTGGCCAACTGAAGGGTTTGTGCAATATCCTCGGTTCCGATCCCTGACAGGGCCGCCTTTTCCCTGTCCGGCACAAATGTTTTTTTGGTCTGATTATCTTCGACGGAGGTGTCGACATCAACCACGAACGGCTCTTGCATAAAACGTTGTTCCAGCACCTTTGCCGCTTGCTGCAATGCAGTGTAAGGAGTTGCCTTTGACCCGTAAAGTTCGACGGCTACCGTTGAAATCACCGGAGGGCCCGGCGGCACTTCCACCAGCTTGATGCGGGCATTGAAGCTTTCAGCGATTGCCTCCAGATTGCGGCGGATACGAAGCAATATGGCATGGGACTGCTGGGACCGGCGCTGACGTTCGGCGATAGTTACCCGGATATCGGCATAGTGGGCGCCCCGTCGCAGGTAATAATGCCGCACCATGCCGTTAAAATCCATGGGGGACGGCACGCCCACAAAAGCCGTGTAATCCCGCACTTCCGGCACGCCACTCAAATACGTGCTGAGTGCGTTGACCACGCCCTGGGTTCGCTCAAGAGTGGTGCTTTCAGGCATATCGATCATCACCTGGAACTCATCTTTGTTATCGTAAGGCAGCAGCTTGAGTGGAACCAGGCGCAGGAGCGGCAGCACCATGGAGGCCCCAAACAACACCAAGACAATCCCTAAAAAAATCCACGATCGCAGCCGGGTGTCAAGCAACGGCTTCAGCAACCATGCATACACCCGATATAACCCGGTGCGCGTAATGTCGTATCCGGAATTTCCAACGGACGGTTTAATAAATTTGTTAGCAAGCCAGGGAGTTACCAGAAAGGCGACCACGGTGCTGACGATTACACTCACCGGAACATTGAACGCCATCGGCGCCATATAGGGCCCCATCATCCCGGTGATAAAACGCAACGGCGCAAAGGCCACGATGATGGCGATGGTGGACATAATTAAGGCCCCTTTGATTTCCCCCATGGCCAGAATCACGCTGAGGCGTCGCGGGTGGTGTCCCATCCGCAAATATCGCTCGATGTTATCCACGCCGGTGATGGGATCATCGACCAGCAGCCCCAGGGATAGGATGAGGGCGAAGAGGGTCACCCGGTTGATGGTGTAGCCGGCATACAAACCCAGGACCAAGGTGATACCGTAGCAGATCGGAACCGCCAGACCCACCACCAGGGCAGCGCGCCAGCCCAAAAAAATTCCGATAAAAACTGTGACTGTCAGCATCGCCACCAAAAGACTGGAAACAAGATTATTGATCTTGTCATCGGCCGTGCGGCCGTAGTTTCGAATGATGCGGTAGTTGACTTCGGGCGGGAAAATATCGCGTTTAAGTTTTGCAAAATAATCCACGACTTCTTCAGCCACCCAGACGGCATTGGCGCCTTTTTTTTTGGCGATGGATACTGCCACGGCCGGGTAGATATCGGGATTCTGCTGCTGCCGGTCCGAGGCCGGGCCAAAACCAAGCCAGGTGTAACTGGTGGGCTCGGCAGGACCATCGCTGACACGTGCGACATCATCAAGATATATGGGAACGCCGTCGATGACATTGATCACAAGTTTACGGAGTTCCCCGGCGCTGTGGATGAAGTCTCCGGCCTCAACCACGATATTCTGATCCAGGACCTGGACGTCGCCGGCAGGCAGTAGTTTATTGGAGATATCAATGGCCCATGCCACCTCCAGCGGTGTTGTCCGCCGTGCCGCCAGCGCTTCCGGATCCAGCTCAACGCGAATTTGTCTGGGACGGCCGCCCGTCACCTCGATTTTGTTGGTGTCTTCAATGGACTGCAGGTCGTGTTCGATCTCCTCGGCCAGCCGGCGCAGTTCGTGATCACCGGTCAACCCGGGATTATCACTCCACAATACCGCTGCCACAATGGGGACATCATCAACTTCGATGGGTTTGACCACCCAGGACCGCACGGCGGCCGGAATTTGGTCGATCTGGGAAAACACTTTATTGTAGATTTTGACCAGGGAATCTTCCCGGTCCTCTCCCACAAAAAACCGCACCGTCACCACACATTGGTCAGGTCGGGACAGCGAGTAGACATGTTCGACACCATCGATTTGATGAAGAAATTTTTCCAGCGGGGTGGCAATTTGGCGCTCTACCTGTTCGGCACTCAATCCGGGTGCTGCCACGAGCACATCTGCCATGGGCACAACAATCTGGGGCTCTTCCTCACGGGCCGTGATCATTAAAGCCACAATGCCACCGGCAAACGCTACCAGCAGCAGGAGCAGCGGCAGGGGCCCCTCGATGGTCGCGCCGAGCATACGTGATAGCCAATCGGATCTCTGGGTTGTGGACTCTGCCATATCAGGTTAGAATTAGTTCAGCTTAAACAGAAAAGGTAGACTAAAGATGTTCGACTATGGCAAAAATAATACCCCGTGTCAACCGGTCAGTGAATCAAATAAAAAAAGTAAACTATTATGATTTCAACTCCTTATTCGGGAGTGTTCTATCATCACCACCGGCTTTTAAGTCAATAAAAATCGATCAAATTCCTTACTTCGTCATTCGTCATTCGTCATTCGTCATTCGTCATTCGATATTCGCTCTTTACAGACTCTGTAAAGCCGAAAGTCACTTTATCGATCAACCCGGCCGCTCCGGCGCAGGTCCCATCAGCTTCTGTGCCAGCGCCGCAGAAAGGCCCCGGTGCGGGGGGCCGCTGTTGGATTTTTTGCCAGGTCGAAACGTAGTTGCTGCAAATCCTCGCCAACATCAACATCGTACCACTGCGGCAGCCGATGCACCTTCAACTGCAGGCGCCGGCAGACGTCAAGAGTCTGGGAAATTACCCGATTACTGCTCCAGGCAATATTTTCAAACAATTCCGGCTGCATCTGTTTCATTCCGATGAGGTAGTAGCCGCCGTCATGGCCCATCCCCAGGGCGACGTCACACTGCTGCAACTGCTGGAAGGCTTGTTCTAAATAGGGCAGGGGCAGGGTCGGACCGTCACTGTTCATCACCACCACTTTTCGGTAGCCGTGTCGGAAGCGGTCGGCCAGGACGCTTGCAAGCCGATCTCCGAGATCGGTCCCTTGCTGGGGCATCAGGCTGAAACCCTCGGGCACCAGGCTTTGGAAATAAGAATAGGCCTCTAGCGGGGCGTAAGCCAGGCAGTGCTCGACGCCCTGGACCCGGGCGGCCAAGTCCAGCGTATCCAACATCAGGCAGCGATAAAATTGGGCGGCCTGCTGTGGTGTAAAAGGCGGACATAGACGGGTTTTGGTAAAGCCCGGTTCGGGTTTTTTTGCGACCACAATCAGCGAAGCATCCATCTGACTTCTACCTTACCGTTCAAGTATTTTTTGACCTCGTCAATGGGAATTTCTTTGCGGTGAAAAATACCGGCGGCCAGCGCCGATTCTGCTTCAGTAGCAGAAAAAACGTCATGGAAATGCTCAACCCGGCCGGCACCACTGGAAGCAATGACCGGAATGGAAACCGCCGTCGCAACGGCATTGATAAGTTCGATGTCAAAGCCCAGGTTGGTGCCGTCCCGATCGATACAATTGAGCAGAATTTCCCCGGCGCCCAGCTTTTCACAAACCCGTGCCAGGGTCACCGCATCCAGGTCCCGACCTTCCCGGCCGCCCTTGATGGTACACTGATACCAGCAATATCGTTCACCGCCGGGCCCCGGTATGGCGGTTTCAATGATAATATGGTCGACCTCGTCGGCAGAGTTTACATAAACTCGACGGGGGTCAACAGAAACCACCACAGCCTGGTTGCCGTAGACGCGGGATATTGTCTCGATGGAGCTTCGTCCGGTTCGGCAGCCGGATTGGAGATAGGCTTCCGCAATCAGAACGGCATCGCTTCCAATGGATACCTTGTCTGCCCCGGATCTGAAGTACTCGGCGGCGACTTCCAGGGCATCGTATTTGCGGCCATCCTTATCCGTGTAGTCGCGGATCCCACCGCCGATGGTCAGAGGGACAAACACATTTTCCGAAGTCTGTTTCAATACCGCCAGCATCGGCATGTCTTCCAGGGGAAAATCCCTGAAACCTGTGATGTTGAGGAAAGTGATCTCGTCCGCGCCTTCTGCATAGTACCGTTGCGCCAGCTCAACCGGTTTGCCGAGATTTCTAACGTCTCCACCCTCCCTCACATCGTACTGATCGCCCTTGGTGACCACCAGGTCGTCCTGATCGTTTGAACGTACATCCAGGCAGGCAATGATCCGCTTGGCCAGGGTTGTGGTTGCCACTGATCGAACCGGGCGAACCGGTTCTGCTGTTGTATTAAGAAAATTCTGTAAAATAACGAGCCCGGCCGGACCGCTTTTCTCGGGGTGAAACTGGGTCGCAACGATATTGCCCTTCTGAATGCTGCTGACAAACCGGCATCCGTAGTCGGTTGTCGTCAGTATAACCGAGGCATCATCGGCCACCACGTGGTATGAATGGACAAAATAAAATTTTTCATCACCGCAAAGCCCGGAAAAAATCCGGGATCCCTGATTGAAGTTGAGTCCGTTCCAACCGATGTGCGGCACCGAAAGATTAATGCTAAACCGTTTTACCGACCCGGTGATAAGCCCGAGTCCGTTGACACCCGGGGCCTCTTCGCTGTGTTCAAACAGGGCCTGCAACCCCAGGCAAATTCCCAGAAAGGGCCGGTTCGAATTCAGATAGGCCTTTAAGGGATCGACGTATTTTTTTTCCTGTAAAATGCCCATCATATTTCCGAAAGCACCCACCCCGGGAAAAACAAGCTTCTCGGCCGCCAGGATATCCTCGCCGCGGGCAACAATTTTGACCGTCTCCCCCAGGCTTTCAATGGCATTGATGACGCTTCTGACATTACCTGCGCCGTAATCCAACAAAGTGATCATTTTTTACCTGTAAACCCCCTCCAGTGTCGTTATGCAAAATCGCTTTTTACACTACAAAGCTGCATAAAACAAGTGCCAGATATGGGTATCATAGACCTGGCTCCATAAGGGACACCCCAGGGGTGCGCACAATCGCAGATGGATCAATGGGATTGAAAATTATCGGGATGAAAAGCGGAAGATTAATTGATTTTTGTTACGGGACTAGCCACTAAGACACAAAGGCACAAAGAAGAATATCAATTTTAAAGTGCCCTAAATTATAACGGCACCAATAGAATTATATTATAACCTTTGTGGCTTAGGGCCTTAGTGGCTAAACGATTACTATAAAACTTATTTTGTTTGGTTCAATTGGGCAATATGACCAGAACGTCTTTTAGAAGCATTGACGATGACATTCTGCCGGAGTAAACGCCCGTCATGAAATCCGTACATTCATCACAAAATGCCCGCCCTCGGCCGTCGATAATGATCTTCACATAGCCACGATAGCCGAATTTATTGAATCTAAAATCCCGTCAGCAATTTTTTTAAGACTTCTGTAGGTAATATAGCTTCCGATGCGCACAATATTTAATTTGTTTATATTTTTCAGCATTCTTCCGAATCCATAAGCCCAATCCGAATAACCGGAATTTATTTTCGCATTATGCAGGTTAAAAAATAAGTCGGCGTATCATTTGATTTCTTTACATAATATCAGTATCTCCGATAAAGATCAAATACCGTCCATTGTTTAGAAATTTCAAGTTAGGGGCTTCACCCATTATGCATAGCCACAAAAAGCACCATATTTGCGATAAGTTGTATAAAATCCCGTTACAGATTATATTCTTTCCAAAAAGATTTAGAGATCGAAATCGCGCTTAATGAATTTTCTATCAGATCGGAAAGGAGGTTATTATGGCAGTTAAGATTGTAATCAAAAGACAATTTAATACCAATACCGCCGAAAAGGCTTTTGCACTGCTCAACAAATTTCGCCATGATGCCATGAATTTGCCAGGATATATTTCAGGAGAAACCTGGGTCAATCATTATGACCCCTGCAGCATAACGGTGGTCTCCACCTGGCAGACGGTGGAAGACTGGATCCGCTGGGAGGAGAGTGATGAACGCGCGGCCAACGAGAAAAAGTTGGAGAGTCTCTTGGAAAAACGAACAACATTCGAAGTGTATGATTTGGGAAAATTGCCCGATAAGTGAAGGACTAACAAGTAAGTTCACTTCACTCGCAACCTGTCGAGAGCCTCTTGGTCGTGCGATTGGAATAATGGAAATTATAGAAATTACGATACATTAGATTATGGATTGACGCCGGCTGAATTATTGATTAAGAAGAATCCCAATTTTAAAAGAAGGAAATATACGATGTGCAGATTACTGGGGATCTACGGCCAGGTCGATTTCTGGCAGGAAATTGTCCTGGAGTTCCGGCGACAGGCGGAATTCGGCAATCTCCCACCGGTTGAGGGCATGGGAAGCGGCCACAAGGATGGCTGGGGTATGGCCAGATCCAGCAAAGATAAGACTGCAATGGTTCCGATAATCCGCCGACTGGGTTCGGCCTTGGAATCCGCACAATACCGGCAAGCCGTCACCTCAATGGACGAGGGGCCCGATGTATTTCTGGGGCATTTACGTAAAGCCAGCGACGACATCCCCGTTACCTTGGCCAATACACATCCGTTTTTCCAGGACAGCTGGGCGTTTATCCATAACGGTACCGTCTACGGAGCTGAATCCCTTCCCCGCAATGCATCTTTGATACCCACGTCGGATGAATCCGACACCGAATATTTATTTCATTATCTTTTATCCGCAATAATGACCAATCCCACAAACAAAAGGATATGTGAAATACTCGCGATGGCCGTTTCTTCCCTGAAAGCGAATTACACGGCTGTAAACAGCATGTTGAGCAACGGTCAAGACCTGTATGTCATCAGTGCATATAAGACCTGGCAAGACTATTATACGCTTCATTGCTATACCCTCCCCACAGGTGTCATCATAAGCTCACAGACGATTGAATCAAGCCGTTTGGATCCGGCCCTTTGGAGCCGGCTTGCCAATAATTCGCTGCTGAGAATTCATGGCAGCCCTCCGATAATCGATAAAATAGCTATAATTAAAGGAGATTATGGAACAGGCACTCAAACAGACATTGCAGGATGCGGGCATTAAATTCGTGCGCATTCTCTGGTGTGACAACGCCAATATAATTCGCGCCAAGGCCGCCCATATCGACTACCTGGAAGAATATATTGGCAACGGTGTCGGCATCACCGTTGCTCAAATGGCCCTGCCGGTGATGTATGACAGCGTGGTTGCTGATACCGGACTAGGACCGGTGGGTGAGGTGCGCCTGATGCCGGACTGGTCCACCCTGACAATTTTGCCCTTCGCTGAAGGACACGCCCAGGTCCTGAGCGACATGATCATCAGCGAGACCGGTAAGGTGTGGGCACATTGCCCCCGCGGTTTTCTCAGGCGGCAGGTAGATCGACTTGAAAAAAAGGGTCTGATGCTCAAAGCCGTTTTTGAAAATGAATTTTTCCTGTTACGCAGAAATGATGCAGGCGCACTGCAACCGGCCGATAACACCGTCTTTTGTGCTACTGGTTCGATGAATCTTCATCGCGCTTTGATTATTGATCTTGCCGATGCCCTGATTGCACAGGGACTTGAGGTGGAAGGCTACTATCCGGAGTCCGGCCCCGGTCAACAGGAAGTGAATATCCGCTATGCCGAAGCCATGCAGGCAGCCGATCGACAGATCGTCTATCGGGAAACCGTACGCGGCGAATCTGCCCGGCACGGACTTATCGCCTCATTTTTACCCAAAATTTTTGAAGACAAAGCCGGTTCGGGCTGTCATCTAAATTTCAGTTTGTGGCGCGCAGGGAAAAATATCAGCGGTGATCCTCAGCAGGCCACTGCGATCAGCCCTGAAGCCGGCGCTTTTATCGCCGGGGTCCTGGATCACCTGCCCGCCCTGTGCGCCCTCACCATTCCCAGTAAAACCTCGTACCGACGCATCCAGCCACATTTTTGGGCGGGCGCGTTCAGGGCCTGGGGCCACCAGAACCGTGAAGCTGCCGTGCGGGTCTGCCGGAACAAGCAGGGAACCCGGGCAAGCCGCTTTGAATATAAAACCATGGATGCCACGGCCAATCCCTACATTGCCCTGGGTGCCCTCATCGCTGCGGGTCTCGACGGCCTTAGCCGCAATCTGGAACTTCCCGAAGAGGTTACCGTCGATCCTGCATTGATTTCCGAGGAGCAGCGCCGTACCGCAAAAATCGATCGGCTGCCGCAAAATCTGGGTGAAGCGCTTGATGCCCTGCGCAGGAACACCATGCTGCTGGAAGCCATGGGTGCAGAACTCGCCGGATCCTATCTTGCGGTGCGGCAACATGAATGGGATAATCTTAAAGATATGAATCTTGAGGAGGAGGTGGATCTGCTGGTGGAAAGGTACTAAAGAAGGACGAATGACGATTGGCGATTGACGAATTGTGGATGTCGCTCTCCGAGGCGTAGACGCCACAACCCCTACGAGCCGGAGGCTTCGCTCTACCTTTTTTAACAAATAAAATAGAAAGAATTCCTTAATTCGACATTTGTCATGCTGGAGTTACTTTTTCGATTGGACAGGCCGTTTTTTTGGCCGACTGCTGGGCTGACACCTGTCTACGATCCCGTCTGAAGCGAAGCGTAAGCGGGGAAACCTATAATTAGCGAAAGGTATCGCATAGAGATGAATAACTTGAGTCGCGAGATTCCCATCGTCCCACAAAAAACGGCGCTGCTTTTCATCGACGTACAAAACTACAATGCGCGCTCTGACGGTGGTGAATACAGAGACGAGGGCCTCACGCCCGCAGAGGCTGAGACGAAATATGATTACTTTTTTAAACGCCTCAAAGAGGTTGCTCTGCCAAATATGCAGCGTCTGCAAAAGGCCTGCCGCCAAAAGGGTATCGAGGTCCTGTACACGGTTATTGAAAGCCTGACCGCAGATGGACGGGATCGCAGCCTTGATTACAAGATCACCGGATTTAATGTACCCAAAGATTCATCCGACGCCCGGGTTCTTGAAGTGATCAAACCAATAAATGATGAAATTGTGTTTCCGAAGACGTCATCGAGCGTTTTCATCTCTACCAACATTCACTATATTTTGGGCAATCTCGGTGTCGACTTTCTGATTATCAGTGGCCTGCTGACGGATCAGTGCATCAGCTCAGCGGTGCGTGACGCATGCGACCTGGGTTATTTGGTTACGCTGGTCACCGACGCCTGTGCCACCCATACCCGGCAACGGCAGGTAACTTCTCTGGACCACATCAAAGGTTACTGTCGCCAACGCACCACCGACGAATTTCTCGTGGAACTGGCACAGATTTAGATCCTGTTATAGGCCCTTCGTGGGGGTTTTCTGACAACATGTTGTCAGAAACTGAAGGTTTCAGGTGTCAGTGTTCAGGTTTCAGGATTTTGCGACTCGCCTTCCTGACACCCGAAACCTGACACCTGAAACCCATAATTTGCGACATTAACTTATCAGTGTGCTTGCTTCTCTTCATGAGCCACTTCTTCCGAGCGTAGTCTCGGAAAAAGCTTGGCTCCTTAAATGCCGATTGATTAACTAAATGTGCCAAACAATTTCGCTTGGGAGTTTGCAGATTGTCTTCTGCCAATAGGGCCCTGTTAAAAGTTGAAGGTTTGGAAAAGCGTTTCGGCGGCATCACGGCCCTGACAGATTACTGCGTCGAGATCCGCCAGGGGGAACTGGTCGGCCTGATCGGTGCCAATGGGGCCGGTAAAACATCGATGCTGCGCACAATTTCCGGATTGCTGCGGCCTGAAAGCGGACGTATTCTCTACAAACCCCATGGCGACGGCGAAGAAATCGACATCAGCCGGGTATCCGCCGAGCGCATCGTTGCCCTTGGGATTTCCCATTGCCCGGAGGGCAGGGGAATTTTTTCCCGACTTTCCGTCAGGGAGAATTTAATGGTCGGCGCCTACCTGAGAAAAAATAAACAGGCGATTGAACAGGATTACAGCCGAATTTGTGGGGTTTATTGCTGCTTATGAAAAAGAGTACGCCGTCCGCCTGAAAATGCATTTGCCGCCCTGGGCTTCGATGCCGTGGGCCTGATCGCGGATGCCATCCAAAGAGC
>Ga0316189_10007495_pt1 | contig 10314 bp, 6 predicted proteins | sample LowCovwburrow_MG_FD_204930 | JGI IMG/M metagenome (GOLD analysis project Ga0316189, IMG submission 204930) | Coastal sediment microbial communities from Maine, United States - Lowes Cove worm burrow | ecosystem: Environmental > Aquatic > Marine > Coastal > Sediment | place: USA: Maine... | reverse complement strand
TTGAAAGTTGGATTTTTTGGACGTATGTTTTCAGGTTAACAAGACTAAGCTCGGGAAAAGTGACCCATGAAACCTAACGCTCCTTGCAACATGTTGTCAGATAAAAACCGATAAAAGCTAAGACCGGATCGGATGCTCGAAATCAGAATAAAAGAAATTTAGAGCTAATCCGGATGAACCGTAAAAAACAAAAAAATTAAGGAGGCACAATCGATGCGATTGCATAAAATTTTTGGGCTATCAATCATCTTGCTGGTCTTCGCCGGAACTGTCCATGGAGTGACGGATACGGCTTATGATCTCAACATCGACGTCAAAGCGTTTCAGCTTGAAAACGGTATGCAGGTTCTGGTGGTCGAACGCCCGGCAACCCCGCAAGTGGCGTGCCGGTTGGCGATTCGAGCCGGTTCTGCACTTGAACAGGCCGGCAAAACCGGCATTGCACATTTGCTGGAGCACATAATGTTTAAAGGCACCAAAAATTTTGGCAGCCTTGATTATGAGAAGGACCAGCAGTTGCAGGACCAAATTGAAGCGGCCTACCAAGCCGTGCTATCTGAGCAAAACAAACGACACCCGGATCCGGAACTGATCAAAAAAAAGCAGGCTGAAATGAACGAGCTGCGGCTTAAAGTACAAGAAATATATGTGCCCCAGGTGTTTTCATCCCAGTTGGGGAAGAACGGCACCGTCGGTGTCAATGCGTTCACGACCAAAGATCAGACCCAATATATTGCATCCGTGCCGTCGGATATGCTGGAGCAGTGGTTTTCCATTGTCAGCGAACAGCTGTTCGAACCGGCCTGGCGCGAGTTTTATGTCGAAAAAGAAGTCGTGCAGCGGGAATGGGCGTTTCGCTATATCAACAGCCCCGGCGGTGCTGCCTGGCTGGATCTTAGCGCCACAGCGTATGCGGCTCACCCGTACCGCAATCCAACTATCGGCTGGAAGGCGGATATGGAAAAATACAGTACCGAAGACGCGATTGCGTTTCACCAAACCTTTTACAATCCCTCAAATGCCGTTTTGGTTCTGGTGGGCGATGTCACCCTGGAAAATGCCAGGCGATTGGCTGAAATTTATTTTCAGCGCTATCCGGCAGGCGAGCGGGCCCCGGAAAAGGTGACCCGGGAACCCGCACAACAGGGACCGCGAAAAAGTGTTCGGTATTTAAAGGGCGCCCGCACGCCTCTTGTCCGAATCGGTTTTCATGCTGCTGCCATGGACACCAAAGATTTTTATGCTTTAGATGCCATGACAATGATCTTAAGCCACGGCCGCAGCGCCCGCATGACCCAGGACCTTATCTACAAAGGTCGGGCCCAGGAAGCCTGGGCTTACAATCCGGATAATCGATACGGCGGTATGGTCATTTTGGGAGGCTCGCCCAATGAACCCCAAATCGTCAAAAACAAAGGGGTGAGCGACGAAGAAAAGCGCCGTGCCTATCTAGAAGCCTGCGAGGAGCTGGAAGATCTGCTCCTGGCTGAAGTGGGAAAAATGAAAACCGAGTTGGTTTCCGAGCGTGAGCTTCAAAGAATCAAGAAACTCAACCGGCGTGATTTTATCGACAGGATGCGCAGCAATGAGAGCCTGGCCGGGACCCTGGCGACCCTCGAGGTTCAGGTGGGCTGGCGCTACATGATGAATTACCTTGAGAAACTGGACGCCGTTAGCCCCGAAGACATCCGTCAGGCCGCTAATAAATACATCCGAACAGAAAATAAAACCAGTGTCTATGTCATACCCGGCGGTCAGCCGGACGGTCCCCCAGACAGTTACTCTGAGGTACGTTCCATCACCGGCAGTGCCGCTGCCAAGGCGGACCGCCCCCATGATTTCAGCAACATCTCCCAATACCCGACGCCGGCCGGCTGGAAACATCCGCTCTCCTTTCAACGCAAGCCCCAAAAAATTGAATACCCTCAAGCCGAGGCCATGGAGATCACCGACGCCAAGGTCTTTTACCTGCCGGATCACGAGCTGCCGCTGGTGGATTTGACCTTGCTGGTTAAAGCCGGTTCGGTGGATGTCGATGATTCCAGGATCGGTTTGGCGGCGTTGCTGACAGACAGCATTATTCGCGGCGGAACCGAGACCCTTTCGCCGGCGGAACTGGCCCGGGTGCTGGACGAAAACGCCATTCAACTCAGTGTTGCGGTCGGCGAGGAGGCGGCGGTCATTCAGCTTTCCGTGCTCAAAGATGATTGGCGATCCGGTTTGGCCGTATTGCAGGAAATATTAACGCGTCCCGCATTTGATCCGGCTGTATTTGAGGTTGTCAAGACCCAGCAATTAACCGAACTTAAACGCCAGGGAGGCAATGCTCAGGCGGTGGCGGGCCGCGAGCGGGACATCCGGTATTTCAAAGGGCATCCCTATGGTCGTGATCCGCTGGCGGGCCTGACCACCATACCCGCTGTCAGCCGAGAAGATCTTAAGCAGTTTTTAAGAGACTTTTTTGTGCCCTCCAACATGGTTGCCGCCATCGCCGGTGACATTGACCCGGAAGAGGTCAAAGCGGGTCTGAGTCAATTTTTCAAGGCGTTGCCCCAAACCCGGGCACCGCAACGGAATCTCGCCGATCCGGCAGAGACACCACCGGTATTGGCGCTGATTCACAAACCCGGTCAGGTGCAGTCCCAGATTGCTCTGAGCCTGCCCAGCGTCAAGCGCACCCATCCGGATTATTGGAAAATAAGCCTTCTGATGAACATTTTCGGCGGCAGTGATTCCCTGATGTACACCCGTTTACGGGACGATCTCGGTTTGGTGTATTCCGCCGGATTTTATCAAACCTACAAATGGAACGCAGGGGTTCTGTCCGGCTACATCGGCTGCCAAGGGGACAAAACTGCGGCCGCAATTGCTCAGGCCATCAAAATCATGAATTCCCTGCGCCGGGATGTTCCCCAAAAAGAAATCGAGCAGAAACGACTGGACGCACTCAACAGTTTCGTTTTTAATGTGGATACGCCGGCGGACCTGGTAAACGTGTATGGCCGTTATTACTTGCGCAACGAACCCCTTGATACCCTGGGAAAAATTCAGGATGCCTTTGTCAATGTCAGCCGGGAGGATCTTGGCCGGCTTGCCCGGCAATATCTCGATCCGAGCAAACTCCAGATTATCGTGGTTGGTGACAAGCTGATTCAGGTAAAAAACGATCAAGGTGCAGAGATGACACTGGAAGCGGCCCTGATGGACCTGGCCGAATCGCTGGGGCTGCCCTATCAGGAAATAGAATTGCGATGATTATTTCCACCAGCCGGCCATATTTTGCGCCTTTTCCCGGATTTTTCTACCTGGCAAACTTTTGTGATATTTTTGTCATTCTCGACACCGTTCAGTTCCCGCGAGGATCCACCTGGATCACCCGCAACCGCTTCAAAAACGACCAGGGGACCCTGTGGATGACGATACCCGTATGGAAGAAAGGATTGGGGCTGCAACGTATCGACGAGGTGAGGATATGCCACGAAGGCCGGCAGAACCAAAAACATCTGCTCAGCCTGAAACAGGCCTATGCCGCTGCTCCCCATTTTACCGATCACCTGCAGTTTGCGGAAAAAATATTTTCAACCGCATTCGACCGGCTCATTGATTTTAACATGGCGATCATCGACCACCTGATGCTGAATCTTGGTGTAGACACCGAGATCAGAAAACTTTCCAAGCTGAATATCAAACCCAGCGGTGATCATTTGCCCATTGAGATATGCCGGTTCTTCAATGCTTCTACCTATGTGGCTCCGGCTGCAGTCGGCAAGCATCTTAATGCCGATCTTTTTGAGAAGGCCGGCATCGAGCTGCGTTTTGTTAAATTCCCATCCCGGGTATATCCGCAATTGTGGGGCGATTTTATCCCCGATCTTTCGGCATTTGACCTCCTGTTTAATTTCGGCCCCAAAGCACGGGAGATACTGATCTCCGACCAACTATTGCAACAATCGTCGAATTCACCGTTCACGAGTTAGGTGCTTCGTCCCAATTGGCCTCCGGGCCGCAGGGAAGCGCCTACGCCCCGGAGGGAATATTGGAGTGCTGGAATATTGGAATAATGGGTTTAAATAAAAAATATCAAAGTGAATACATTTACAATGTATTTCATCCGTTCATATGAATCTAATACTCCATTGATTGTCACTTAGAATAAGAAGTACAAAACCTCAAATCATCATTCGTTATTCATAAATCGTCCTTCGTCAATCTCTCTGCCGTGCTGAAATCAGCCAGGAAGTCGTACAGAAAAGTTTCCATTCCACGATGGGGTGGCGGTTGGGTGGGGATGAGGCCGGGTGAATATCCCCGTTTGCGAAACGGTTCCAGCAGCTCATTTTTGCGGCTGATGACATGCACGGGAACCGACCATGGTTGCTTCTTGCCGGTTATTTGAACATTGGGTTGATGGTCGCCCAGTACAATTATCAGGGCGTTATCGTCTAAATATCGCATGATGAAATCGCTAATGACATCGAGCTCATATTTAATGGCCGTCACATAGCCCTCTGAGGCATTACTCAGATCGGGCCACACGATGGGGAAGGCAACGGCCTGCACTTGGTGGTAAATTTCACCCGTCCCCAGACTGGGCCAATCCTTCAGATACGGTGGTTGGCGGTGAAATGGGGCGTGGCTGGTCACCAGAATAAACTCGATGAACAGCGGTTGTGTCCGGTTTTGAATTTCATGTCGGTAGATGTAATCGAGCACATATTGGTCCGGCATGGTGGACCATCCGTACATGGGCCCCTTGTAGTCGAAATTCCAGGCGTAGTATTTTTTCTGATAGCCAAAAAAGGCGCCTTGCGGCCAGGGCCACTGTGTGCCCGGCGTGGCACTGATGGTTCGGTAGCCGGCTTCGTTGAAAAACCGCGCAATCGTTTTGGCTTTCGAGGTGATCATCAGATTATAGTGCATATGGCTGTCGAGTTTGACACCCCCGGCCAGGGTCCCGTGAGCCAGCCAGGAGGTCCCGCCATAGGTCGGGGATTGGAAAAACGTTGAGCAAACCAGGAAGCCCCGGTCCTCGAGATTCCTTTCAATATCATCCAGCACGGGTTTAATTTTTGAGAAATGGCGATTGTCCGCAAATATGGTATGCCCGTAAGACTCGACAAAAAAAATAAATACATCTGCACCGTGCAGTTTATCCAGCGATGACGGGATTTGCCCGCCGGCCTCGACAGCGCTTTCAATGACGCCCAGTTGCCGGGCACGATGGCCTTTAACGTGCAGAATAAAATTAAATTCCGCAACTACCCGTTGAAAGAAACCCTTGGCAAGGAATTCGCCGGGCAGGCGGGCTATGCCGACCGGAAGATATGACAGCGCCATGAGACCGACAGTGATCAGCACCAGAATAACGCGGCGGTTTCGATGATATGCCAGGAAGTTGTGGATGGTTTTAAATGACAGCCAGACACCCCAGCTGAGACCGGCCAGCAGGATCACCGCAAGAATTGCAGCAAAGATAAAGGTTTTCAGCGAAAAGGTGGTGTATAGAAGATGAATCAGGTCCGGTATAAATTGGGCATCCAGGTATAGATTAAAGGGGCGGAAAAAATACATGGGCACCAGGATATCGCCGATGCGGAAAAAGCGGAGAAATATTAAGAAGGCAGTCAACGGCAGGTAAAGCGCAGGGTGAAAAGGCAAACCCATCCAGGCCGCCGCCAATGGGATCATTATAATTCCCAATACTTCAGGTGAGATCTTAAACAAGGTCAGCATATGCAGTTGCTGGGCCGGATATTTTATATTCATCAGAACATTGAGAAAGGCCCATGCCAGTATGAATGCCAGGGTAGGTTTAATTTTTTCAGCTATTGGGGCAAGAGACATTGGGAGATTTTTTTATATAAAAATTTGTCGGTAATTCTTTAATATAGAAGCTAACATCTCTCGCTGTCAATGATCTTTAAAGACGCTTAGAAGGGAATTTTTACGGCAGGCCTCGAGACTTTCGAGCTGGATTTCTTGGTTCATTCACGCAAAAAAAACAAGACCGTCCCTAATCTATAATCTATAATTTTTATAGCAAAGGGGGAGCAGAATGAAAACCATGTCATCTTTCCGGCATCTTCTCCCGTTCTTTTTGGCTGTTGGAGTGCTTCTGTGGGCACAGGCTGTGGTTGCAGACATGCGATCGGGCATTGACTGCACCTGTTCGGAAGACGACAGGACATACCAGCAGGGCGCAAAGGCCAAAAAGCCATTTTTGGATTGCGTGCCTCCCATTAACCCCGACTATTGCAGATCCCCCAACGACAGATACTGCGTGACCGCTGCCGGCACCAACCAGATTACCTTGACGGTGAAAACGTCAGGTGGTCAGACAGTGCTAACGACCGAGCCCTTTCCTTTTACCGATTCATATTGGGGCTTCAGTCCGGACGATGACCGCTTTGTCTTACATTACTATACGGCCCAGGGAATTGACGCCGTGGTTCACATCCGGCTGTACAACCTTTTATACCGAGAACAGGATAATCGTGTGGCTTTACAGTACCAGCACCTGGGCCGAGTTGGCCAACGAGGATTTTACTCCTTCGGTTATTCAAGACAACGGTATATGGGAACAACGATTCGGGCTATCATTTGTCTCTGCGGCGATGTGGGGAACTCGGCCAGTATCGGTCCTGCCATTAGCGGAAACGGGCGCCTTGTGGGATTCACCTCTCATGCCAATAATTTGTTGGAGGGATTGGGCGATATCAACAACGCCTATGACATTTTTATCCACGAATTGCCCCTGGTCAACGCCTGTGAGGCCGATTATGATGGCGACAGGGATGTGGATGGTACAGACCTCAAAACTTTTGCAGAAGACTTTGAATTCGATAAGCTGGAAGCGTTTGCATTAGAGTTTGGTCGGACCACTTGCCTGGACCCGGCGCCGTAACCTTAGAAACTTATAATTTGAAAGATGTCCCCCGGCACGATAATCTATAACCGACTCATCATATGGATAGGATAGGTGAGATATACAATTTCCGGGAATTGTGGGTTTAGGTCAATTATCTAAAATGTTACGATGTGGTAAAAATAAAAAATGGATAGAGGTAACATCACTTTTCATTTTCTTGATACTTCTGCAATTTTATGAATGCATCTGCCAAAATATCTTGATTAATGCAACCAGCACATTTTTGCATGCCCACACAATTTTCACATCCTGAAGGAAAACACGCAGCGGTTTTTAATAATCGCTCCATAATATCAGAATAGTCTTCTAATTGTATTCTTAAGATGTTGGCTTCATTATCGTCGCATGAGGATAGGCTCGATTTTTTTTTAACATATGTCTTCAGGAAATCATGGATGATGCAATCGATTTTGAATTTGTCAAAATCGAAACTCGATACCAAATTATCAAACGTTTTCATGACGTTTCCTCCCGTTTAATCGGAGCTTTTCCTGGAATTTTAATTTGAAAAAGTGTGCCTTGTCCGACCTTGGATTTCACCTTGATTTCACCGCCGTGTTGCTCAATGATCGTATTAGCGATAAAAAGACCAAGACCTGTTCCTCTGGTTCCCTTTGAAGAAAAAAACGGTGTAAAAATTTTTTCTTGGGTGTCATCGTCCATACCAATCCCATTATCGCTTATTTCCAAAATAATTTCTTTTTCATGTTTTCCGGCCCCGAAAATAATTTTGTGAGATTTTTTTATTTTGTCTCTTAGACAGGCATCTGCCGCATTTTCAATAATGTTGAGCAGGGCAGAATGGAGATAGGTAACATCTACTTCAAATTCTCCCAGATTCTCGCCAAAATTATTTACAAATTTGATATTTTGACTTTTGAATTTCGGTTCAATTTCTTTGGCTATTTCTTTGACAAAATTCCGGATATTGATCCGTTCTAATCGAAGATCTCTTTCTTTGGCATAAAAGAGGATATCCATGACCATTTTTCGGATTCGTTCGACCGTTAATTTTACGGCATCCCATCCTTCTCTGACCTGATCGCGGTTCCCTTTGGCAAAACCTGAATCCAGCAGATACATGCCCCCATCCAGGCCGGTTAAAAGCCCTTTGATACCGTGAGAAATGGACCCGATCATCAAGCCCAATGACGACAGGTGGCTTTGCAGCTCCGATTTTTCGCGCAAGAGGGTTTCCAGATTCTCGGTATATTCCTTTAATTTCTGTCGTGTCAGGATTCTTTCTCTGACCCTGCGAAGTGCTATTTCAAGGGCATCCACATTGACCGGCTTGGTGATGAACTCCGTAGCTTCATACTTGAGGCTTTTGATAGCCAGGTCCATATCGCCATGGCCGGTAATCATAATCACCTCGGTTTCAGAGTTATCATGTTTAACTTTCTGCAGCAATTCGATGCCGTCCATCCGGGGCATCTTGATGTCGGTCAGCACAATGGGAGGATGCACTTCTTTGAAAATGCGCAAGGCTTCGGCACCATTTTCGGCTTCGAACACCTCATATCCCATATCCGAGAGAGCTAAATGCAGAACATCACGGATATCTTTTTCATCATCGACTAATAATAATTCTTTATTTTCCATTGTTTTTGTCCGGTACGGGGAATTTCAAAACAAAGCATGCCCCTTCAGGCGCATGGGGTATAACTTTGATACTGCCGCCACAGTCTTTCACAATTCCATAACTGATGGAAAGGCCCAGACCGGTCCCTTTGCCGACCTCTTTGGTTGTGAAAAAAGGATCAAAAATTTTATCCGCAATGGTCCGGTCAACCCCTTTGCCGGTATCACACACCCTACATACAACGAAGGGTCTGGCAAATTTTGTCTTGAGGACGATTCTTCTATCAATCTGCCCGTTTTCCCGGGCACCCCATTTTTCTTCGATGGCATCTCTGGCATTTAGCAAAAGATTGATAAAGACCTGTTCCAGACGGCTTGCGTCTGCATTTATTCTCGGCAAATCTTTTTCAATGTCCCATACCACCTTGATTCCTCTTAACTTCAGCTGCTGACTGAATATTTCGAAGGCATTTTTCAGCACTTCGTTCACCTGAACCTTTTCAAGGTCCAGGTCGGATTTGCGGGCAAATTGCCGCATGTGATTGATGATTTTGGCGGCCCGATCCACATTGCTGTCGATTTTACTGAGCATTTTAAACAGGATGCTGTCTTCAATCGGTTCTTTTTTGTTAATTTTTTTGATAAAGAAACTGCTGGCGGTTTTGATGACCGAGAGGGGTTGATTGAGCTCATGGGCAATACCGGTGGCCATTTCCCCCACGGTTGCCATTTTACCGGCCTGGATCAATTGCTGCTCGGTTTCCAGCCGTTTGGTAATATCACTGGTGGTCACCAGCAGCACTTTTTTGCCCGGATACTCGGCCGGCGAAATCCTGATATTGACTGTGAGAGGCACGCGCTTATAGTTTAATTGCTTAACCTGATTTATCACCGCCGAATTCTTAATCGTTTCTATATGCCGATCGCGTTCATCTTCCAGAAACAGGTCCGAAAATGATTTTGTGAGGATCTCATGTTTGCCATAGCCGTAAACTGACTCTACACTGTCGTTACAGTCGATGATTTCTAGTGTATCAATATCCAATACAAACACCGGATTTGGAATATTGTTGAAAATTTCGTGATATTTCTTCTCGGACTTTTCCAGTTTTTCTTCAAGCTGCTTCCGCTGGCTGATATCCAGACTCATTTCCATGGCCGCAATGATTTCACCTTGATCGTTTTTAATCGGGGTTGTTCTAAAAATCCAGTGGGCCTCGGATCCATCCTTGTTCAAACCGCTCTCCTCACCATAGTGGGTGCAACCGTCTTCAAATGTTTTTTCGACGGGGCAATTGACACACTTCTCATGCCGCCCTTTGTAGGCGTGATAGCAGAAATCACCGCGCGCGGGATCAAAGCTGCGAGCAAATTCATCATTATATCTCAATAGTTTAAAATTTTTATCCTGAACTGTAATCAGGCAGGGCACCTGCTCAAACAGGGTCTGATATTCATCTTTCTGTTTGTTCAGCTCCGCCTGTTTCGCGCCGATTTCCATGCTCATCTGGTTAATCGCCGTTGCCAGCTGTCCCATTTCATCGTCCTGGTCCACATCTACTTTGCCGGGATCCCCCCCGCGGGCAATCATCCGGGTACCGTCAATTAACTTGCGAATCGGTTGATTGACAAATCTCAACACAAAAAGAAAGATGATGGTGGACGTCACTACAAAAACGATCCCGGCCAGACCGATAATTCCTTTTTCGGCGGTAAGGATTTCTTTATCGGTATCTGCCAGGGAAATCACCACATCCAAAGCTCCCAGGATTTTTTTTCCTTGGGGATGCACATGACAGTCATCG
>Ga0316189_10007494_pt1 | contig 10314 bp, 8 predicted proteins | sample LowCovwburrow_MG_FD_204930 | JGI IMG/M metagenome (GOLD analysis project Ga0316189, IMG submission 204930) | Coastal sediment microbial communities from Maine, United States - Lowes Cove worm burrow | ecosystem: Environmental > Aquatic > Marine > Coastal > Sediment | place: USA: Maine... | reverse complement strand
CGGTGACATCACGCCGTTGCTGCCGGCCGGGGCCATCGCGTTGCTCACCGTGGGTGTGAACTTCGTGGTCGACTGGATGCTGCATCGCGCCAGCGGACTGAAGGAGTAAAGGCATGGGCGAAACCGACAATCCGGTTCTACTCAGTATTCGTGATCTGCGTATCGAGGGACGATCCGACGAAACCTGGAGCGAAATCGTAAAGGGGATCGATCTGACCTTGCGCCGGGGCGAGGTGCTCGGGCTGATCGGCGAATCCGGGGCCGGAAAATCCACCATCGGCCTGGCCGCCATGGGTTATGCCCGTGACGGGTGTCGGATCAGCGGCGGCACCATCGATTTCGATGGCATCGACCTGCGCACTGCACCCATGGCCGAACGCCGGGCCCTGCGCGGCAAGCGCATCGCCTATGTTGCCCAGTCCGCCGCCGCCAGTTTCAATCCGGCTCACCGGCTGATCGACCAGTATTCCGAGGGGCCGGTGCAGCACGGCGTCATGAGCCGTGCCCAGGCTGAGGGCGATGCCAAAGAGCTCTACCGGCGGATGCAGTTGCCCACACCGGACGAAATCGGTTTTCGCTATCCGCACCAGGTTTCCGGCGGACAGTTGCAGCGCGCCATGACCGCCATGGCCATGGCCTGCCGGCCCGATCTGATCATTTTTGACGAACCCACAACGGCCTTGGACGTGACCACCCAGATCGAGGTGCTCGCGTCCATTCGCGATATCGTCGATCAGTTCGGCACCGCGGCCATCTACATCACCCACGACCTTGCCGTGGTGGCGCAGATGGCCGACAGCATCAAGGTGCTGTTGCACGGCGAGGAAGTGGAGGAAGCCGACACCCGGACCATGTTGAGCGACCCGCAGGAGGCGTACACCAAATCCCTGTGGGCCGTACGCAGCCTTGAGCGACCGGAGCAGCCGGCCGCGGGGCCCGACGAAACACCGGTTGTCTCGGTTCGAAACGTGACCGCGGCCTACGGCACCGTTCCGGTCCTCAAGGACGTGAGCTTCGATATCCACAGTCGTCGCACCGTGGCGGTGGTGGGTGAGTCGGGCAGCGGAAAATCCACCGTCGCCCGGGTGATCACCGGCCTGCTGCCGCCGCTCTCCGGCACCATCATGTTCGAGGGAAAGGAACTGCCCAAGGACTACCGCAACCGTTCCAAGGATCAGTTGCGGCAGGCGCAAATGATCTATCAGATGGCCGATACCGCGCTCAATCCCAAGCACAAGATCCGGGAGATCATTGGCCGATCGGTTCAGTTCTACCTGGGGCTCCAGGGCCGCCAACTTACCGAGCGCATACGCGAGTTGCTGGACCTGATCGAACTCGAGCCCGATGAGTTCATCGATCGACTGCCATCCGAATTGTCCGGTGGCCAGAAACAGCGCATCGGCATCGCCCGGGCACTGGCCGCTGAACCCAGATTCATTATCTGCGATGAGGTGACGTCGGCCCTGGACCAGCTTGTGGCTGAGGGCATACTGAGGCTGCTCAATCGCCTCCAGACCGAGTTCAATCTGGCCTACATGTTCATCACCCATGATCTGGCCACGGTGCGCGCCATCGCGGACGAAGTCGTGGTCATGAAAGAGGGTGTGGTGGTTGAACAGGGCGGCAAAACCGAGATGTTCAGTCCGCCTCATGATCCCTACACCGAGTTGCTCCTGTCCTCGGTGCCGGAAATGGATCCTGACTGGCTGGACCGGTTGCTGGCTGAGCGTGCAGCCGGTGGTGCCGGCGCCGGAGTGAAATCCGCGGATAGTTGAGCGGGTCGTGATGGTCGCTCGAACACGAATTCAGAATGGCTTAAGCCCGTGGCCGCTGGATTTGCTGATTGGATCCTACCGCGTCATGTCGGGAGCCTGGATGTATGGTTGCGTCGGCGACGCCCGGCGCACATGGGTTGATCAATCATTCCCTGGTGTTCACGAACCGGAGTTGTTGACACATGTTTTCCATCACACCGTCCGCACGCCTGCGGCGTTCACCGTTTTTCGCCTCGACCGTCTCTGAAGGTGTGACCAGCTTCACGGTGTACAACCAGATGCTGATGCCCACCGGCTATGGGCACCCGGAGGCCGAGTATTGGCGCATCATAAACGACGTATCCCTATGGGACGTTGCCGTCGAGCGGCAGGTTGAGCTGAAAGGACCCGATGCCGGAACGCTGGCGCAGATTCTGTCACCTCGGGACCTGACCCGCTGTGTGGAAGGTCAGGGTAAGTATGTGGCGCTGTGCAATCACATGGGCACCTTGATCAACGACCCGATTCTGCTGAAGCTGGCCGATGACCGTTACTGGTTGTCCATCGCGGATTCCAACATTCTGTTCTTTGCCCGGGCCATTTCGGCGGAACGTCGCCTCAATGTTGAGGTGACCGAACCGGATGTGTCGCCCCTGGCGGTGCAAGGTCCGAAAGCCGAGGATGTGGTGGCCTCGATTTTCGGCGAATGGATACGGGCCTTGAAGTACTTCTGGTTCAAGGAAACGGAGGTTGAGGGCATTCCGGTGGCGGTCGCCCGATCCGGGTGGTCAAAGCAGGGCGGCTTCGAGATCTACCTGATGGACGGTTCCAAGGGCGCGGCGTTGTGGAATCTGGTGCGCGAGGCGGGCAAGCCCTGGGGGATCGGGCCGGGCAACCCCAACGGCTGCGAGCGGATCGAGAGTGGTCTGTTGTCCTGGGGTGGGGATACCGACGACCGGACCAACCCATTCGAGGTGCGCATGGGGCGCTACGTGGATCTGGATGTGCCGGACGACGTGGTTGGTATCCAGGCCCTGCGCCGCATCAAGGCATCCGGACCTCAGCGCCATCAACTGGGGGTGGCGCTGGACGGAGCAGAGCCCTTGGAAGGGCCCGCCGGCTGGGCCGAAATTCATAAGGACAGTCGCCCGATTGGCCATATGACCAACGGTGTCTGGTCGTACAGGCTGTCGCAGAACATCGGCTTCGCACTGGTCTCGGTGGCGGCCGCGCCCGGCGACCGGGTCGAAGTCGTTCGGGACGGGCAACCGGTGCCTGGCACCCTGCAATCACTGCCTTTTATCTGATACGCTGCCGCGCACCTCGAAGGACCGCGCCCTGCGACCCTGGTGAGGATGTATGGGCGTGATGCAGCCATCCAGCTGTCGGCGGCCCGAGTGGGGTTCGACCCCGCTCTGGGATCGCCCGTTGAACTTCCGTTGTTAAGATGCGCCGTGTTTCTCCACCGTATCGTGCCGGCGCCTCGATGAACGCCCGCCGGCATCCCAAGTGTGGGTCCCTCGGAAAGGGCGACTCGTCGGGCTGATCACCGGTACTATTGTCAACTCTGCTTTGGCTTTTGGATACGCCCATGTCCCGTGTCGCGAAGTTCCTGCGTGCTGGCCTGATCTCCATTGTGGGCATCGTCGTTCTCGCCTTTGTGGTGCTGTTGCTCATCCCGAACGACACCTACCGGCGCTGGTTGGAGGAGTCGGTGTCCTCGGCAACCGGTAGGCAGTTGACGGTGGCTGGGGATTTCGACGCCAAGGACAGCCTGTTCAAGGTACATGCCACTGATGTTCGCTTCGCCAATCCGGACTGGGCCAGTGATGCCTCAATGGTCACCGTAGGGCGGTTCGACGCCACTATGCGCTTTTTGCCCCTGCTACTCGGCAGGATCGAGGTCGCCCTGGACCTGGATGCCCTGAACGTTGCCCTTGAGACCCGCGCCGACGGCGAGGGCAACTGGCAGATCGGTGAGGACTCCGCGCCGCCCGACGCCCCGGTGTCCGGTCCCCCGGGGGTGCCCAATTGGTTGCTGGCATCCCGGCTGCTCATCAGCAATGGGACAATCAGCTATACCGATGGCGCAACCGGTAATGCCCGCTCCTTCGCACTGGATCAGTTGGACGTGGGTGAACAGGACCAGCGTCTGGCTCTGCTGCTAAAGGGCCAATACCTGGAACAGCCCATAACTCTCGAGGGCGACCTGGGCGACTTTGAGAGCCTGGCCTCGGGCGCACCCGCTGATCTAAAACTGGACGGTGGCGTGGGCGATATCAAACTGTCCGTCAACGGCAGCGTGGCGCAATTGTTCGCTGCGGCTGGTCCGACGCTGGATCTGGCGCTTGGACTCAAAGCCCCCTCAACCCGGAACATCGAACCGTTTGTTGATGGTTCAATACCGGACGTTGGCGCAGTGGGGTTCACCGGACGGCTGGCTGGCGAAGACGGCGCATTGGCGGCCCCGGATTTAAAACTGACCCTGGACGGCCCGGATCTCAATGCCGGTATCGACGGCGCGATCGGGAATCTCCTGACCTTGAACGACATGGCGTTTGCGGCCCAGGTATCGAGCGATACCGTACCGGCGCTGGTTGAAGCGATTGGCATTACTTTGCCTGGCACCGCGCCCCAGTCGTTTGAGTTGTCCGGGAAGGTACTCGGTGATTTGAACGCCCTTGCGCTACAGGACTTAAGCGCAACGCTGGACGATGAGCAGGTCAACATCAAACTGACCGGGAAGGCAGAGGATCTCATTACCCAAAAGGGCGTGAATGCCCAGGTGAATATGACCGCGCCGTCCCTGGCCGCGCTTTCCAAGTTTGCGGGGCGAGATCTGCCAGAGACCGGTGCCGTCGAAGCAGGCGCTCAAGTGAACTCAGACCAGCAGTCCTACGCGATGTCGGACATCCTTGTGCGCATCGCGGGCGATGACCTCAATGGTGAACTGACCGGCACCGTGGATGACCTTGTTGCCCTCAGCGGTGTGAACCTCAAACTCGACGCTCTGCTCGGATCTCTGGCCCGTTTTTCCGATGTGGCGGGCACGCCAATGCCGGAGACGCAGCCGCTCGAAGTTCACGCCACCATGCTCGCCGCCGACGGCCCGGACGGGCCGGCCACGGTGTCCGCTCAACTTGAGAGCGATTGGCTGCAAGGCAAAGTGGACGGCACGCTTGCGTCCATACAGCAGGCTGAGGACGTTCACGCCGTGTTGGATCTGGAACTGAAATCGGTGGCGGTTCTGTCCGGTCTGGCGGGGCGTGAACTCCCGCCCATGGGGCCGGTAAAGGCGTCGGCCAAGCTGGACTCCCAGGGCACCAGCTATGCCCTGACCGATCTCGATATGGGTATCGACGACCAGGGTCTGAAGGCGCGGGTGACCGGTTCCATCCAGGATCTGCTCGCCGTGTCGGGTGTGGATCTGGGTCTCGAAGCCCGGCTTGAGTCTCTCTCGACCTACTCGGATCTCGTGGGCCAGTCCCTGCCCGAAACCAAACCGCTGGCCATCACCGCGAAGGCGGTGGCCGATGCCGGCGCGCAGGGGCCGGCGCAGATCAGCGCAACCCTGACCGGGGACTGGTTGAACGGAAAGCTCGATACGACGGTTGCTGATCTGCGAACCGCCCAGGGTGTAGCCGGAACAGTGAGCCTTGAACTCAGTTCCCTGGCAGATTTGTCCAGCGCAGCCGGGCGGGATCTTCCCGCCATGGGACCGATCAAGGCGTCGGCCGAACTGGCCCCGAACGGTGACGTGCTTACCGTCCAGAAGCTGGCGATCGATGTCGAGGATGAGAATCTGCGGGCCAGCATTCAAGGCTCCATCGATGACCTGCTGGCACTTACGGGCATCAAGCTTGATGTGAACGGCTCAGTCGACTCGGTGTCCGCTCTGTCCGCTCTGGCAGGCACCGAGCTGCCGCAGACGCCGCCACTCAAACTGGCGGCCAATGTGACCGCCAACAAAGGGCTGCAGGGCCCGGTAGGGATCGATGCCAAAGTCGATTCCAATCAATTGGTGCTGACAGCCCAGGGCGGCCTCACCGACCTGGCGGCGAGCAGCTACAAGTTCGATCTGGCCCTGGATGCGCCGTCTCTGGCCAGGGTGGGCGAGTTCACCGGTTCAACGCTGCCGGACGTGCAACCCGTTAAGGTGACTTTAACGGTGGGGTCGTCAGGGGCCGAGATCGATCTGGCGTCTCTCAATGCCTTGATCGGTACCAGCGATCTCACGGGTGATGCAAAACTGACCCTGCCGCAACAGGAGACGCGGGGCGATCTGCAAGGGATATTCAAGAGCCGCTCGCTCAAGCTCCACACATTCATTGCGGAGGTGAAAAAGCTTGAGCCACCGGACGGGGCCCAAACGGCGAGCGATGATGGGCGTGTGTTTTCCGATACACCCCTGCCCCTGGATATGCTCCAGGGCATGGATGCCTTCGTGGAATTGAACACCGGGCAGGTCGAGTTTCGGGACATCGTCGGCGAAAACGGGCGTACAACCGCCGACCTGCAAGAAGGTAAGCTCAAACTCGTCAGCCGCATGCAGGTGGGTGACCGGCCGGTCAGTCTGGATTTCGAACTCGACTCCAAACGCCAACCCGCACCGGTCACGGTCAAGCTGAAGGCGGATGTGGTTCCATTGTCACGACTGCTGGCCCAGGATGCCATTCTCCAGGGCGGCGAGTTGCTGTACGACCTGGACGTAGCCGGTGCCGGCAACTCAGTACGACAGATCATGGGCGGCCTGAATGGCAACTTCGCGGTGGCCGTGCGCGATACCCGTCTCGCGAGCGGCGCATTCGAAGCCCTCGGAAAGGACATCCTCAGCCAGGTCAATCCGATGTCCGCTGACAGGGGCTACTCCGCGATCGAATGCGCGGCTGTTGCCTTGGACATCAAGGACGGTCTCGCAACCACACCCCGCGGCATCATTATTCAGGAGGACGCCGTCACCTGGGTGGGGCACGGGAACGTCAATCTGAAAACCGAGCAGATCAGTTTGACCGCTGAGTCCAAACCGCGAGCGGGCATTGGTGTCGGTGCTGGAATGGTCGCCTCACTGGTACAGATCAGCGGCACCTTGTCTGACCCCGTGGTCACTCCGAATCCGGTAGGGGTGGCGAAGAAAGGCATCGAGGCCGCACTGGCGTTTTCCACCGGTGGTATGTCTCTGCTGGCCACCGGGCTTTTAAACAGGATGGATGTGCAGGGCGATGTGTGTGCGCAGATCGCACGCGCCATCATTGACGGGCAGGGGATCGATGATGCGGCCCCGGCTGCTGCGGAACAAGCAGGTGCCGGTGGCGGCAGCGCGTCGCAGCAGTAGCCCGCGGAGCGCATTTACGGTCCACTGCCTGCTGCAATTTCCGATCGGGCTGGCCAACGGCCGGGTGGCGTCCTACACTCAGCACCGATTCTTTGAATGCCACCTGGAGATGGACCTGTGAGCGACTTGATTGTCATCGGTTTCGACGACGAGAACACGGCTTTTGAAATGCGGTCGGAACTGGCCAAGTTGCAGAAGGAGTACCTCATCGACATGGATGATGTGGTCGTGGTCACCAAAAGCGCAGAAGGCAAGGTCAAGCTGCATCAAGCCGTCAACCTGACTGCCGCCGGCGCGGTGGGCGGTGGCTTCTGGGGCACTTTGATCGGCATGATTTTCCTCAACCCACTGTTGGGTGCTGCAGTGGGTGCCGGAGCGGGCGCTATTTCCGGGGCGCTGACCGACATCGGCATCAGCAACGATTTCATGAAAAAGCTGGGCGAAACCCTCAAGGACGACAGTTCCGCTTTGTTCGTGTTGGTCAAGAAAGCCACGCCCGACAAGGTTCTGGCCCACATGGAGCAGTTTCGTGGCAAGGGTACGATCTTGCAGACTTCGCTGACCAAGGACGAAGAGAGCCATTTGCGTGAAGCGCTGTCCACGGCCATTGAGCAGCAGAGTTCCTGAGCCGGGTTCAGTGCAGACGCGATCGTCTTCTGCAAACGGCGTTTTCGATTGGCTAATGAGTCGAAGCGTGAGAAGCAATCCTGCATTTCCACGCTTGCTGTTGCCCGCTCTGGCCGCCTGCCTCTTGGCCGCTTGTAGCACCACCCTGCCGACCCTGCCGCCGCTGTCCGACAGCGGCATTGAGCACCCCGGCAAGATTGTCTGGCACGATCTGGTCACCCCCGATCCCAGCCGGGCCAAGGCCTTTTACGGTGCCCTTCTGGGGTGGACCTTTGAACAGTTGTCGGACGGCTACTGGTTGGCTCGAAACGACGGCATTGCCGTCGCTGGAATTGCCGCGTTGAACTCAAGCCAGGGCTTGGCCCACTGGTTGGCGCACATGTCGGTGCCCGACGTGGATGCCGCCACCGATCTGGCCAGGTCCGAGGGTGGTGAGATCCTGCTCAAACCCTTCGAATTGCCGGGACGGGGTCGGGTTGCCGTGATCCGTGACCCCCAGGGCGCCGCATTTGCGTTGCTGCGAACCCGGGGTGGTGATCCGGTTGACGGCGAACCTCTGCTCAACGGATGGCTCTGGAATGAGATCTGGACCCGTGCGCCTGACCAGGGTGTGCCCTTTTACCGGACTCTGACGGGCCTGCGATCCGATCGACGCCAGGTCGATGGAATCGACTACCGGTACCTCGCAGAGGGTGAGTCCCCCCGTTTCGGATTGATCGACAAACCCGGTCCGGAGCTGGCCAATTCCTGGGTCAGCTATATACGGGTCGATGACGCCAGGGTCGCGGCCGCAACTGTCCCCGCCCTGGGTGGAAAAGTGCTGTTGGCGCCACGACAGGGCCTGCGCGACAGCACCGTAACCATCATTTCCGACCCCAATGGCGCCGGCCTTGTGCTTCAGGAGTGGAGCCCATGAGTCGACCGTACCCGGCATTCCGGCGGTTGCTGTTGCGCATCACCCTGGCGGTGGGTCTCGTGTTGTGCCTTGGATCTTGCTCACCCTATGGCAGCCTGAGTATCGGAACCTCGTTCAACGTGGGCGGGGGGAGTATGTACCTCACGCCCAGCATCGGGGTGGGCGGATTCCTCTGATCTGGAATGGTCCCGAGGCAGACCGTTGCGTCCGGGTCTGGCAAACCCGCACGCAACGGCAAAAGCTCATCACAGGGCGATCCGACATGGGCTCAAGGGCTCGGTCGCAAGGCCAGATGATCCATGTTGGCGCCACTGACGCCGGTGGTCTGAGCGCGGCTGGTGTGGGTGCCCGCGCCTAGGGTCCGCACGGGTCTCGACCTCGCCCCACTTATCCCAGGAACCCGTGGCTGGGAAAGCCAACGATGCGCTCATCGTCTTGCCGTCCACCAGAATTCTAAGGGGGCGTTTGCCGGACCCCAGGGCGTAGCGGAAAACAAGGGTGTGGCTGCCAGCGGTGGACACGTTCACGGACCATTGCACGTATTCCTCGCGCACGTAATTACATAGCCGCTGCCGGTGAATCCCGCTGCACCTTGGCCACCCGAAATCCGTTGCTGCGGGTGGCCTGCTCGGCCTCATACCGCGTCTGATTCGATGGAGGAGGTGGCGGTTCGGTGCCGTCGCGCGTGGCTACGCCGTTCCCAGCGTCGTCGAACTGGATGGTTATGCCGCTGCTGAGTTTGATCGCATCACCGCCGTCTCCGCGCAATCCGCTTGTGTACGCCCAGATGTCTCCACGCACGATCGCACTGCCTTTGCCGGCGTCGTACAGTGAGAACAAGGTCTGCACGGCTAAAGCGTCGCAGCGCAACTGCGGATGGTTGCCCGCGTTCGCCAAGGCTCGGGTTTTACGGTTGCAGAGGGCAATAGCCCAGAGCGCGACGTCATCACCATCATCGGTGGGCTGCTCCGGTAACACTGGTGACCACAGCATTCTCCGATTGGCGCTGTCGATGGTTGCCTGCATGGCAACGTGGATCGCCGCCACGGGATGACTGTCAAGGTCCTGGCCGAGGACCCCGGACATGCGCTCGGACAGCCATTCAACCAGGCCGGCGGAAGCGGTTTCCTCGCGATCCGAATCCGACCGCCGGATGCGCTGTCCAGCGTAATCGTACAGGGTCAGGCTCAGACCCCGATCCGAAAGCGGTGCGGACAGGCCCGAGGGGCGGGCCCGGTTGAGGCCGAGATGGATCTGCTGGCGTCCACGCCTCGGCGTGGCCATGCGAACCGCGGCGGTGGGAGCGATAAGGCCCTCGGTCAATAATCTCCGCGGGTATAGACGTGATGATGGCCGAACTCAATCCGGTGGCGTCGCCCGGGGCGGTCCGCGAGGCCGCGCCGTGGCGCAGGGGTTTGAGGACCCGCGCCCCGTTTGTGTTGCCGTTCCCAATCGCCATCCGCCTCTTGGGCCATAGGCGCCGGCTGCCATGTCGCCCCGCGGCTGAGACTGATGGCCAAGACAGACGGCCAAGACAGACGGCCAAGACAGACGGCCAAGACAGACGGCCAAGACAGACGGGTGAGGCGAAATGGGTTGACGCATACGACGGTTTGAATCAAGTTTTCTGGCCAACCGAGAAAAATTGGAAGCCACATGATTGGGCGATGCGTCGAACCCGACCC
>Ga0316189_10007493_pt1 | contig 10315 bp, 10 predicted proteins | sample LowCovwburrow_MG_FD_204930 | JGI IMG/M metagenome (GOLD analysis project Ga0316189, IMG submission 204930) | Coastal sediment microbial communities from Maine, United States - Lowes Cove worm burrow | ecosystem: Environmental > Aquatic > Marine > Coastal > Sediment | place: USA: Maine... | reverse complement strand
AGATCCAATGGCGTTTTCAGAGGTGCGCCTTAATGTTTAGGCATAAGAAAAGCCTGTCATTTTGTGACAGGCTTTGAATTTTTTAATTTGAGAGTAGAGCTTATGCTGACGTCGAAACCTTCAACATGCCAATCTTGAAAGATTTGCGTTCCTTGTGGCCACAATATCCACAGATATAGTATTTCATCAGTTCACCTTCTTCTGTTTCTGATGCATCTTTTATGACCTCTTCTTTATTTACCCTTAAAGTTTGGTAATTACACTCCGCACATTTCAATGCATGCAGCCTGCCATTATATTTCTCAATTTTGGTATATCCCGTAGACTCATCAATCCAAACATCGTAATCCACAGAAAAAGCATCTTCCTCAGCCTGCATACCTTCATCCAGGTATACATCTTCTTCTTCTTCACTCAGAAGTTTCATTTTTTTGCCATTCTGAGGGTTTGTCCGTGGCGTGTATCTCAGGCTTTTGAGTCGTTTCTCTATATAAAATGGATAATAAAATTTTAGAATTTGCTGTACTACTACTGCAATGATTCCAGCCATCATGGCACTAACAGCAATCCATATGATGAAGATGATCATAGTAGATTCAGGCCGTAAAGTATTTGAGAAAATAGCTCCACCAATAATAATTAGTAAAACACTGTACCAAAGGAAATTGATCTCATGCAGGTTAATGTAATCATACTTGCTTTTAAAATCCTTTGTAGTCATCAGCTTGAAAAAGTGCCATAACAATATTAATAGGCCAACTACGACGATGATATAGGCGGCTATCGAACCGTACTTATTCCAGCTAACTAGTAGTTCAGGTGAAATTTTTTGCATAGCAATAAACTTTTAAGTTTTAAAAAAGTCTCAGATTAATCAGTATAGCCAGTTATACAAATATACCGAAATTCGGCTCAAATCATTGTTTGGCCAAATTTATTAAAGGTCAAAAACAAAGTCAATTAACCAGGCTCAATTTTTATTGCCACACTGTATTTACAAGTGAGCGATAATCTATTTCAAAGGAGTGTCACATACCCCAATTACCTTAATATCAAATCAATCGGACTGAAGCATTCTATTCCTTACCTCTGCCATGTGATCGAGATAAACCAACATCTCCTGGGTCATACTACTTTCATCAAGGATCTTTTTTTTGTAAATCTCCAGTACCAGTTCGTGTATTTCAGCATTATCTGGTACTGCGTAATAGGCCCAATCAACAAAATGAGCTGCCAAAGACAGGTCTTTATGTATTAATGATTTGATGTAAATAATGAGCTGATCAACACCCCCAGCCAGTTCAACAATGGCGACAGCTTGTTGATCTACACTTGCTGGAGACCAATGCGAAGGAATATCATCCCACCAACCGGTATATTTCTTAATGATTTTGTTACTAATGAAGCTGAGAGGTCATTGCCGAGAATGATTCCTATTTGGTTGATATGGCCGGAAGCAAATTCTCGTAGAGGAGTGAAATAGGCTTAATCTCTTCAGAATATGTGGCAGAGTTATTATTGGTAAATACGACAATCATCTCATGTGCTGGAAACACAAAAATAAACTGACCCCAATGGCCATATGCCATATAGATTTCGGGCTTTTTATTGCTACGATCTGTTTTGTCAAAAGGCATTAGCCACCACATATATCCGTAACTTATTTTCGAAACTCCCGAAATATTCTGGGTATGGCTAACATGTCGATTTGTAGCTTGTTCTACCCACCAGTCCGGTAGAATTTGCTGGCCCCTCCACTTACCATTTCTTAAGTACAAGTAACCAATTCTGGCCATATCGGTTGGTTTCATATAGAGTCCTCCGCCTGTATGAGGTATCCCATGATGATCTCCATTCCACTTTGCCCCGGTAATGCCCAATGGTTCAAACAGGTACTCTTGGGCAAAATCCTTCGTATTCATCTTAGTGGCATTCTGCAAAAGCCCACCGAGAAGCATGGCGATACCACTGTTATAGTACCATTTTTTTCCCGGCTGTGTTTCCATTTCATAATCCAGTACATACTTCATTCGATCTCCAGGGAAGCGGTTAAGAGGGCCTAGGTGCTGCTCTCCCGTCCAGGCCTGACCCGTACGCATTGTCAGTGCATGCCTAAGGTTCATGGATTCCTTGTCAGCGTTCAGGTTGTCGATTTGTTGATATTCCGGAAAATAACTTAGCACCTTATCGTCAAGACTTCTGATTAATCCATTTTGGATGGCCACACCTACCAAAGTTGAAGTTACACTCTTGGTTACCGATTGCAATGTATGTGCCTGTTTACCATTATAGCTGCCAAATGTTTCGTTAACTACCAGATATCCATTTTTCACGATTGTTAATGCACTAATTGGCCGTTGCAGTTTTCCTTGCCTCAACTCTTTTATGAAATAATTGATTTTGAGTTCATTTAAGCCCTGTTGGGAAGGTATACTTACTCTCCAATTTTCTTTAGGGAAATATGTATTTGGACTTTGACAACTCGTTTGAGTGACTAACGCAGCTAACAATATGGTACAAAAAAATGTCCTGATTCCTCTCGTTTTTGGTCTTCGATCACCTTTCTGAATGAATATACATAACGATGCTTGCATGAAACGTTAACTCTTGTGCTCAGGCTAACTTCAAATGTAGCTATTTCCATCAAAAATAACGGAACAGATAATGATGGAACGCTTCGTTCATATTGTTGTGATTTCGTTGTTTATTCAAAGCCCTGAAGTCAAATCCCGTTTTCTATTCAATCTCCAGCTTTTTATCAGTACCACAATAATTATTGAGTATAATTCATCTTTCATTCCAACTCCAAAACAGTGCTATGAAATCATCTTTATCACTGAATCCTCCACTAATCTCACTGTATATTTGCACTATGAACAAGAAAGTAATTTTGATGATCCTGGATGGGTGGGGTTTGGGCAAAGATCCTGAAGTGTCTGCCATTGCGAAAGCCAACACTCCGTTTATGGACTCTTTATTTAAAAAATATCCTCACAGCAAACTGGAAGCATCAGGGCTGGCAGTGGGCCTTCCGGATGGCCAGATGGGAAATTCCGAGGTGGGCCACATGAATATTGGCGCAGGCAGGGTCGTTTATCAGGACCTGGTCAAAATAAACAAGGCAGTTGAAGAAGGAACGCTTGCTCAGAATGAAGAGTTAAAAAAGGCCTTCAGCTACGCAAAAGAAAATAGCAAAAAAGTACATTTCGTTGGTCTGTTGTCTGATGGCGGCGTTCATAGCCACATAAATCACCTGAAAGGATTGTGCACTGCCGCAGCCGATGAGGGGTTAGAGCAGGTTTTTATCCATGCCTTCACTGACGGCAGGGACACTGATCCCCAAAGCGGAATAGGTTATCTCAAGGAATTGCAACAACATCTTGACCAATCAACAGGCAAAGTAGCTAGCGTGACTGGTCGGTATTATGCCATGGACCGGGATAAAAGATGGGAGCGGGTGAAACTGGCTTATGATGCCATAGTACATGGGACAGGCAGTCATGTCACTGACGTCCTGGCAGCCGTTGAAGATTCTTATAAAAATGAGGTGACCGACGAGTTCATCAAGCCGATTGTTGTGGTTGATGGAGATAGTAAACCACTGGCAAATATCGAATCTGGGGATGTGGTTCTGTGCTTCAATTTCCGTACGGATAGGGGTAGGGAAATAACCATGGCCCTGTCTCAGGAAGATTTTCCTGATCACGGCATGAGCGCCCTTGACTTGTATTATGTCACGATGGCCAATTACGACGATACCTTCAAAAATGTCCATGTCATATTTGACAAAGACAACCTGAATAATACCCTAGGCGAAATATTGAGTCGAAATGGGAAAAAACAAATCAGGATTGCCGAGACCGAAAAATACCCTCATGTCACTTTCTTCTTTTCCGGGGGACGTGAAAATGAGTATGACGGTGAAAAGAGGTTGCTCTGTCCTTCTCCGAAGGTAGCCACTTATGACCTGCAGCCCGAAATGAGTGCCGCAGATATCAGGGACAGTATTATTCCTGAATTGCAAAAGGGTGAGGTAGATTTTGTCTGTTTGAACTTCGCCAATCCCGATATGGTGGGCCATACGGGCGTATTTGAAGCGGCGGTTAAGGCTTGCGAAACAGTGGATAGCTGTACAGAGGCGGTCATTACTACGGTTCTCGAAAATGGATATACAGCAATCATCATTGCGGACCATGGCAATCCCGACATCATGATAAACCCTGATGGCTCTCCGAATACTGCACATACGACCAACCTGGTTCCTTGCATTCTGGTTGATTCGGAATTCAGTGGGCCAATTAAAGATGGGAAACTTGGTGACCTGGCGCCTACCATCCTTAAGCTCATGGGTTTGGATATTCCAGAGGAAATGACCGGGGAGATTTTGATCTGATGAGATTCAATTTTTTGCTTGCCACCTTACTCATTTTTCTTTCTTGTCAATCGAAGATAGGTAAAGAAAATTTGTCGGTTTATTTCGATTTACCGTCTCTAATAAAGGATCAAATCAAGCAATTTGATGACTTGAAGCCAGAAGTTCAAAAGACTGTTGATCTTGATGGACAAGTTGAATCGAGTCTGCTAAAATTCGATAGTGCCGGATGGTCAGGTGAATTAGAGATCTTCCTGGAAGCCCGGATCAACAAACCTGCCTTCGTGGGCGCTTTTGAGGAGGAGCGTCAGGATGGACACGTTGTTTTTACAAGAAATGATGGGAAGGATGACGGTGTCAGAACTTTTGAAGTGCATTTTTTTGCTGATTCAGATGATCCTAGGGTGATTAATATCACAAGTGTTTCAAGTAACTCGCTATATACCAGCAAGAGGGAATTGAAACTGGAATTCGAAAAAACCGAAGGTATGTTTAGGCTCCTTGGCTATTCAATAAAAGGAACTCAAACGATACTGAACCAGGATCCAACAGAATACTCTGTGGTTGGTAAGCTGTTGTACTAACAGCCTGAATCGATTGTTAAATATTCAATCATCAAAGATCAGGCTCGTTCCCGTATCAAGTACAATGTCGTTTAGTTAAGGATTTTAAACTTCACTCCGCCTCGGTCTGTAGGTCACCATAGCCGTCAACCTAGAGGTTTCCTCTTTAAATCATCCTTAAAAGTTGCCTGCCGCAGGCTGGAGCAATAAGATCAAATTACAAATCTTAAAATAGGATGACCACAAAGTGGTCAAATTTGAATAACTGTGAGTGAAGCTCACAGGACAACCGGTCTATGCCCTCAACCTGAAGGGGCTGAGCTTCAAGTTCAGCCCCTTCAGGGCTGCTATACTGATTTTATTCGTTGGCCATGGGTTCTACCCATGGTTATTGAAATATTGTCCCTTCGGGACTACGCTACATACTTGCAATCGAAGATTCTACCTTAGTTGACGGTTATTTCGGAACCCACTAAATCTTCACGCACACATTCTGTGGTTCTGTGAAAAATCTCAGTGCTTCGCTCCCTCCTTCTCGTCCTACCCCGGATTGTTTCATGCCACCGAAGGGTGTCCTCAAATCGCGGAAAAGCCAGCAATTGATCCAGATAATGCCACTCCTGAGTTGACCTGCTAGTTGGTGTGCCCTTGTAATGTTTTCCGTCCAAATGGTTGCTGAAAGCCCATATTGTGTAGAGTTTGCCTCATCGACAACTTCTTCTACTGAGCTAAAAGGAATCAATGTTACAACTGGCCCAAAAATCTCTTCCTGGTTAGTTCGACAAAGACTATCAAGCCCTTCGATCACAGTTGGTCGATAGAAATAACCTCCGGCGTTTTCTCCATTTAATTGCACCCTTTCCCCTCCAGTCAATATTGTGCCTCCTTCGTTCTGAGCGAGTTTCACGTAACTCTCCACTTTTTCCAGGTGTCCCTGCGAAACCAATGCTCCTAAATCAGTTGACGAACCCTTAGGATCACCCACTTCAAGTGTGCTTACCCTCTCGACAAATTCGACCTTGAATTGATCATAGATAGACTCTTCAATGTAAATCCGTGATCCACATAGGCAGATTTCACCCTGGTTAGAAAATGATGACCTTACCGAGGTGTTGACAGCTTTCTCAAAATCACAATCGGCAAAAACGATGTTAGGGTTCTTGCCACCCAGTTCGAGGGAGAGTTTCTTAAACATAGGTGCTGCAATTGAAGCGATACGTTTACCAGTGGCAGTTCCACCCGTGAAAGAAATTGCTGAAATCTCCGGGTGCGAGACCATGGCTTCACCCACCTTGTTGCCCAATCCGTGAACGATATTTAATACGCCCTTGGGCAAGCCAGCTTCGACACACAGTTCCGAGAGCAAGAACGCAGTCATAGGAGTTAATTCCGATGGCTTGGCGATCACGCAATTGCCAGTGGCCAGGGCGGGAGCTATTTTCCAGGAGAAAAGATAAAGCGGCAAGTTCCACGGTGAAATGCACCCCACCACTCCTAGCGGATGCCGATGAGTATAGTTGACGGCCTGGTTCTCTGTAATATGCGCTTCTGAAGATTGGTTGACAATAGCTGAAGCAAAGAATCGAAAATTTGCAGATGCCCTGGGAATGTCGACTGTAGTCGCAAGCTTGACCGGTTTGCCATTGTCTTCGGATTCAGCCGCTGCAAGTTGGTCCAGGTTCGCCTCGATCAGGTCAGCAATTTTATGAAGGGTTCGACTTCGTGTTTCAATTCCGCAGGTGCTCCACTCCGGGAAGGCCTTTTTAGCAGCTTTTAATGCTTCTTCAACATCGTTTTCGTCCGAATCAGGAACCAGGCTATAGGCCTCTCCAGTGCCGGGACAATAGTTATCCAGGAATTTTCCGGATTGAGGCGTTTTCAGTTCACCATCGATGTAATTCAGTATCTTTTTCATTTTATAATCTAAAGAGGTCAGGGCTGTTTGTCACAAGATCAATTAGGTCTAAATTTACGGTTTTCATTAATACTATGGCCATAGAAATAACAGCAGATAACAAGCTCAAGAAACTGATTATAGTGGGTGACAGGGTGCTGATTAAGCCCAAAAAAGATAGTGGCAAAACACCGAGTGGCCTTTACCTGCCCCCGGGTGTTAAAGAAAAGGAGCAGATTCAAAGCGGCTATGTGGTAAAAACGGGTCCTGGCTATATGCTTCCAGTACCAATGGAAGAAGAGGATTGGAAACCGGAAGAGGAAAAAGTGAAGTATATGCCACTGCAGGTCAAGGAAGGTGACTTGGCCATATTTCTACAAAACGGGGCTTTTGAGGTGATGTACCAAAAAGAGAAGTATTTTATTGTTCCGCAGTCCTCAATTCTTATGCTCGAACGGGAAGAGGATTTAATGGAATAACCATGGTGAATTGCTTCAGAGCTTCAGTCCGTGGGTTTAATATTTTTGGGCTTTCGCCAGAAATTCAATAATGGATTAGGTTGGCTCAGGCTCAACCCCTTGAAAGGCGTCGCAAGTTATAGTCCGTGATTTGTCAATGTAGGACTATAACATTTCCCAAATCTTTGGCCCAAAGATTAATGCTCCAATGACAGCGGCACTGATAGCAGTAATCAATACCGCCCCGGCTGCCAGGTCTTTCACATATCCCGCCAGGGGTTGAATTTCCGGTGAAATCAAATCTACCAGTTTTTCAATCGCGGTGTTGAAACCTTCTGCCGCCAATACCATCCCGATGGCAAAGATCAGCAGGCACCATTCTGTCAGTGTAACCTTAAAAAAGAGGCCCATGGCTATGACCAGAATTGCAGCAAATAAATGAATTTTTGCATTTGGCTCTTTAAAGAGGTTCGCAATTCCCGTCAGGGCATATTTAAAGCTTAGAAATCTTTTTCGCATGGGCATTTGAAATTATTACTTTTTCGCCGGATTAATGTAATAGAAATCTGAGACTAATATAAATTACAATCCTCCGTCACAATTATCAAAGGAACAAATGAGGTATCTGCCGATTGATCATAATCTTTTCACTAATAACCGCTCCAGGCTTATCAGCAGGTTGAAGCCAAATAGCCTTTTGGTGATGTTCTCAAGTGAAATTCTTCCCCTTTCGGGTGATGGTGTTTTACCGTTCAGGCAGGACAGCAATTTTTTTTACCTCACGGGAATTGATCAGGAGGACTGCATATTGATCCTGGCTCCGGATCACCCGGATGAAAAGTTGCGTGAGCTGTTGTTTGTCAAAGAGACCAATGAGCAAATAGCCATTTGGGAAGGGGAAAAGTTGTCAAAGCAAGAGGCAACAGCGGTTTCAGGTATTGCTGAAGTTCATTGGAGCCAGTCATTTGAAAACATTTTTAAATCGATCCTTCCCCTGATTGACCGCATTTACGTCGACATTAATGAAGACTCTCGGGCCAAACGGATCATCAATACGGGAAATGAACGTTTTGCGACAAGGCTTCAGTCTGAATTTCCACTTTTTAAAACCAAACGCATGGCTCCGACTTTAACGGAAATGCGGATGGTGAAGTCGGAAGCAGAGATTGAGTTGATAAAAAAGGCTGGTGAGATAACCAAAAAAGGGTATGATCGGGTTTTGAAATCACTTCGGCCAGGCGTCATGGAATTTGAACTGGAGGCTGAATTCCTGGCTGAATTTGTAGGCAATCGGTCACGGGGGTTTGCCTATGGCCCAATCATAGCATCGGGCAGGAATGCCTGCGTTCTTCACTACGAACAAAACAACTCGGAATGCAAAAAGGGTGATTTGGTGTTGATTGATGTGGCGGCTGAATACGCAAACTACAAGTCCGATGTAACCCGGACGTTTCCGGTTAGTGGGAGGTTCTCGGAACGTCAGCGGGCGGTTTATCAATCAGTGTTGAAGGTGAAAAAGGAGGCGACGAACCTTTTAAGTCCTGGCATTTTGATCAAGGAGTTTAACAAGGAGGTTGGGAAATTGATGGAGTCAGAATTGATACAATTGGGATTGTTGAAAAAAACGGATGTTGATCAGCAAGATCAGAAGAAACCGCTCTATAAAAAGTATTTTATGCATGGCACTTCGCACCATCTTGGCCTGGATGTTCATGACGTTAATAATGCCTATCACAAAGTGGAGGAGGGGATGGTATTTACCATTGAGCCCGGTATTTACATTCGAGAGGAAGGCCTCGGTATCCGGCTGGAAGATGATGTGAAAGTTACTGCCGGGGGAAACATAAACCTCACCCCGGACATACCGATTGAAATTGAAGAGATTGAAGATTTGATGAATAGTTAAAAAGTCACGGTAAAAGCCCTTAGAGCTCACCCCCATTTTTAGTGCTTTCTTCTAATATTTGATATTTGCTCTAATTATCCCTCAATCGGAGGCTGATAACTAACTAATGGTTCAATATAAAAATGGAATTAGCCTCTTGGTTGCATGTTTGTAATGCCGGTACTCGTCACCAAATTCCTGTTCAAGCAATTTTTCTTCAACATAAATGCGGTAATTGACAGCGAAAAATACTGGTAAAAGAAGAATTATAATTGCTATGGTATTGTTTAAAATCACCCCAATTCCAACCAGGATTAGTATTAAACCGGTGTAACTGGGGTGCCTGACTCTTTTGAAAATCCCATTCGTTTTTAAATGATGATCCTCATGGATCGAAACATCCACGGTGAAACCCTGCTTTAATTGTTTGATGGATATCCATCTTACCACACTACCAACCACGGAGAATATCAGGCCAGTAATCGTGGATAGGTTGTTTTCGATATGTGGGGAGTTATTGGCCCAAATAATTGAGCAGGTTATTGAAAGGGGCAATGCTATCCAAAGGACAAGCAGCGAGCCTCTATCCCCATGGTTCTTTTTTGTCGACCTGTTTGATCTCTTTCTAAAAAGCAGATACCCTTCAGAACTTAGAAGCCATACTAAAACAACAGTTAATGAAATAACCATTTAAGGTTCAATTTAATCTTCTCACTAAAGGGTTCATTACCAAAAACCAAAGGGGGGGAAATAATGCCATTGTGATCATGCCCGTATACCCGGTTGGCATTTGCGGGCTTTCATCAATATGGTTCAGTACCTGGTATTTTTTGGTGGCCAAAAAATGGTGGTCAGAATGGCGGGCCAATTCAAATAATAAAACCCTCCCAAGGGGATAGCCGGAATTCCAGGAATGATGTAGCCCAACCCTCTCATACGTTCCATCTTTTTTGGTTGTACGTTGCAGCCCGTAATGCTGAATGTAGTTTACTGTTTCCAAAAGGAGAATGCCGAAAAGAGAGCTTCCCAGCAGTCCAATTGCACCTATAGGGCCGAAGAAAAAATACACAAGTGCAATAAATAGCCCCTGAATAAGCTGAAACTGAAGCATTTCATTATTGAAAGACAATACGTTCTGTCCAT
>Ga0316189_10007492_pt1 | contig 10316 bp, 9 predicted proteins | sample LowCovwburrow_MG_FD_204930 | JGI IMG/M metagenome (GOLD analysis project Ga0316189, IMG submission 204930) | Coastal sediment microbial communities from Maine, United States - Lowes Cove worm burrow | ecosystem: Environmental > Aquatic > Marine > Coastal > Sediment | place: USA: Maine... | reverse complement strand
TGCCTAGCAAGGAGCGCAAATTATACGCACGAATTCTGATCCGTCAATAACAAAAACATGGTTATTTACAAATATTTTTGCAGGCTTTTACCGCTCACGGAGGTCGTTCCCGTAAAGCGTGCCTTTTTAACGTTGACAGCCGAAGGAGTATAGCCCAGAAACCTAACAGTGACTATGCTTTTTACAAAGAAACTTCAAGAATACCGGGGCGGCTGCAGGCCGGCGGTATGCGCCAGCGGGGAACGTGTAATCAGCCCGAGCCATTACCCGCCAGGGACGACCTGACTGGTTAAACTCATTGACATACGCCGAACCCAAACAGGACTGCAAGCTATCGCACACCTCATTCAATGCCACAACGAAGGTCCTGACCCTGATGCGACCAACCGCTGCGAACAAGCTGCGGCACATCAATCCAAAAAGCGCTGTTCAGCCCGGTCAAACCGGTTTTTGCATTGCCATGCAGGATAATTTTCCACGCCGTGGTATTTAAATTTCCCAGCCCAGTACCACACCGGTCTTCAATGTGAATATGAAAGCCGTCGACAACACCCGGGCCACCGATAGCTGGCGGCAGGAAAGCATGGATAGCGGTTTTCTAGGTAACGGTTACCCTTGCAAAACGGCGTTTACCCACCTGAAACACATGCGTGTTACCGGCAGCAATCAGCAAGCCCTTGTCGGTAACACGCTCACCGTCTATTCGTACGGCACCCTGCTTGATCATTCGAAAGGCATCCGAGGTACTGCCGGTCAGACTTGCGTCCTTGAGTAAATTGGCAATCTTTATCTCACCACCTTCACTATCGATGGTCAGTTCCGGCATTTCATCCGGCATGGCGCCCTTCTGAAAGCGCGCTATAAAGGTAGCCAATGCATTCTCGGCGGCTGTCTGATCATGAAAGCGTGCCACAATTTCCTGTCCCAGCTGGAACTTTGCATCACGCGGATTCATACCCTGTTGTACGGCCTGCCTTAACTGTTCAACTTCATCCATTGGCCTGAAACTCAGCAACTCAAAATAACGCCACATCAGGTCATCGGAAATGGACATCAGCTTGCCGAACATTTCATCTGCCGGTTCACTGATGCCGATGTAGTTATCAAGTGACTTCGACATCTTCTGTACACCGTCAAGCCCTTCCAGGATCGGCATGGTCAGAATGACCTGCGGCTTTTGACCGTAGTGTTTTTGTAATTCACGGCCCACCAGCAAATTGAATTTCTGGTCGGTACCGCCAAGCTCTACATCAGCTTTCATCGCCACGGAGTCGTAGCCCTGGATCAGGGGATAGAGAAATTCGTGAATAGCAATCGGCTGATTACCGGCATAGCGCTTGCTGAAATCATCCCGTTCCAGCATACGGGCAACGGTATGCCTGGCAGCCACCTGGATCAGGTCAGCTGCATCCATGGCCCCCATCCACTGGGAATTAAACATCACTGTGGTCTTTTCAGGGTCCAGTATCTTGTAGATCTGATGCTCGTAGGTAGCAGCGTTCGCCATCACGTCATCACGCGTCAACGGCTTGCGGGTGATGTTTTTACCGGTCGGGTCGCCGATCATGCCGGTAAAGTCGCCAATCAGGAACAAAATCTCGTGCCCGAGTGTCTGAAATTGACGTAACTTGTTGATTAATACTGTGTGCCCCAGGTGAAGATCGGGGGCTGTCGGGTCAAAACCGGCCTTGATCCGCAAGGGTTTTCCTGCCTTCAAGCGTTCTAGCAACTCAGCTTCGACCAGGATTTCATCAGCTCCGCGCTTGATTTGCGCCAGGGCATCTAACATCGTCATGCGTAATCCGCCTTGTAAAAATCAATATTAGAACAGATTAACATACCAGAGGCGTCTGATAAGCCCTTGTTTAGAGGCAAACAAGGCGGCTCAAGCAAGCTCACATGCTGACCGATAAATAAGGAAGAAACAGTTGACCGGCAAGCACTCAGTCGTTAACTTATGCCAAACTTATAAAGGACTTACCGTGATTCATCAGTCAATCTTCAACCGTGACATCAAATCGCATCCGGCTGAAATGGATGCCCGTCCAGCACTGCTGCGTCCCGCCTACCTGCTACTCATCAGTACAGCAATGGTTTTAACCTTCGTATTGTGGGGATCAAACCCCGATACAGCCGAAGCTACACGCCATGTTTCCCTGCCACTGTCACTCCCGGCTGCCCACACCAGTCCGGCAGAAGAGCTCGCATCCGCAGATACAGACGGTGTTGGAATAGAAGACCTGAACGCACTCATGGCACCGGCTGCCGGCGCAGATATCATCGCAGATAAATGGCACGAAGTTACGGTCAAATCCGGCGACAGCCTCGCGAGCATTTTTTCACGTGCAGGCATCCCGCCGAAGCAGTTACATGACTTGCTGGAACAGGGTGGTGCAGCCAATAACCTGAAAAAAATCTACCCGGGACAGACCCTGCGGCTGATGACCAACGACAGCACAGGGTTGGTAAAACTGAGCTACCAGATCGACAAGCTCAGCACGCTGGAAATTGTTCACGAAGGTGATGACTACATCATCAGTACCACGCACCTGACACCGGAGCGCAGGCAAATCAGTGCCAGTGGCATTATCGACAGTTCCCTGTTTGTCGCAGGGCAGAAAGCAAACCTGTCTGACAACCTTACCATGGAACTCGCCAGCATCTTCGCATGGGATGTGGATTTTGCACTCGACATACGCAAGGGCGACCAGTTCACCGTACTCTACGAAGAACTGTTTCTTGATGGTGAAAACATTGGTCACGGAGAAATCCTCGCTGCCGAATTTGTTAACCACGGCAAACGTTACCAGGCGGTCCGCTACACCGATGCCAGCGGTAAAACAGACTACTACTCGCTGGACGGCAAGAGCATGCGCAAAACCTTCCTGCGCAGCCCGGTAGAGTTCAGCCGTATCAGTTCACGTTTCAGCCTGGGCCGAAAACATCCAGTTCTGAACAGGATTCGAGCACACAAGGGCGTCGACTACGCCGCGTCAACCGGAACACCTGTAAAAGCGACTGGTAACGGCAAGATTGTGCACCGCGGCAAAAAAGGCGGCTATGGCAATACCATCGTTATCCAGCACGGCTCCAGTTACAGCACGCTGTATGCCCACATGTCCAAATATCGCGGCGGCCTGAAGACCGGCAGCAAGGTAAAGCAGGGACAAACCATCGGCTATGTCGGCAGCTCCGGACTGGCAACCGGACCGCACCTGCACTATGAGTTCCGGATAAATGGCGCACACCGCGACCCGCTCAAGGTAAAACTGCCTGGTGCTGATCCGCTCAACAAGAAATACATGGACGACTTCAACGCAAAGGCTGAAAGTCTGATGGCACAAATTGACACCGTGCGTGACGTTCAACTTGCCAGAGCCAACTAGAATCCGGCACCTCATCTGCGATAAGCAAACAGCCAGGCGCTACCAGCCGGGCAACAAACCCCGCAATTAAGCCATGGCAGGCCTCTTTATAGGTCTCATGTCCGGTACCAGCATGGACGGTATCGATGCCGCACTGGTTGATTTCAGCTCTCGTCAGCCAGCCATTCTGGCAACTCACAATCACCGCTATCCTGCAGCGCTGCATCAACAGCTGGAAGACGTACTCAAACTTGAAAATCCGCTGGATACAGATCTGACGATGATCAATACCGCTGTCGGCGAGGTATTTTCTGCCGCGGCCAATGAGCTGCTCACCAGGGCCGGCATCACAGCAGAGCAAGTTACTGCGATTGGCAGTCATGGGCAAACCATACGCCATGAACCCGATGCAGCCACCCCGTATTCACTGCAAATAGGCAACCCGAATGTAATAGCACGCAACACCAGCATGGATGTTGTCGCCGATTTCCGTCGTGCGGATATCGATGCCGGTGGACAGGGTGCACCGCTGGTGCCCGCCTTCCATCAGGCCGTGTTCGCAGATGACAGTGAAGATCGCGTTATCCTGAACATTGGCGGCATTGCCAATATAACCATCCTTACTCCAGGTAATAACACCGCGATAAGCGGGTTTGACACCGGCCCCGGCAATACCCTGATGGACAACTGGGCACAGACACACCTGCAAACCCGCATGGACAACAACGGCGACTGGGCAGCAGCAGGTCAGGTCGAGATCGAATTGCTGGAACAGATGCTCACGGATGCCTACTTCCAGACAGTTCCTCCCAAAAGTACTGGCCGTGAGTATTTCAATTCGGACTGGTTGTCGCGGTACATTACAGATTGTCGAGCAACAGCGAACACCATCCAGGCAACCTTGTGTGAATTGACAGCCCGCACTGTAGCAACGGCCATTCAGACACATGCCGGCAATACTAAACGCCTGCTCGTTTGCGGTGGCGGCGTACACAATGTTCAGTTGATGAAACGACTGGCAGCCAGCCTGCCCGGCGTGATGATCGACACCACCGCCGCCTGTGGCATCCATCCGGACTGGGTGGAAGCCGCCGCCTTTGCCTGGCTGGCAAAGCAGCGTGTCGAGGGAAAACCCGGCAACATTCCGGCTGTCACCGGCGCAAACCAGGCGGTACAACTGGGCCGGTTGGTTAGAAAGCAGCCTGAGACGGCTGTTTAGTCACGACGTTCACAACTGAGAGGTCATCTCCCGGTTCATAGCCGGTATGCATCTGGGCCGGCCCGAAAATCCTGTTCTCGAAAACCTGTTCGCGCAGGTGCGCAGGCAGCCAACGGAACGTGCAATCGCAATCAGCAAAGCAATATTTGACCAGGTCGCAGGCACAACTCCCGGACCTGGTTGATAATCACCCACTGTACAGCCCGGTTAATCTGTTCTCTGCTGAATTATTTGGTAATAACCGGCCCGTAGAACAGACAAGGGGGCAATCAAGCCCCCTTGTCAAAAAACATTAAAACTACTCAGACAGAAAAAGAAGAGCCGCAACCACAGGTTGTTGTCGCGTTGGGGTTGCGCACCACAAACTGTTCCCCCTCCAGACCTTCAGTGTAATCAACCTCAGCACCTATGAGGTATTGGTAACTCATCGGATCAATGACCAGCGCCACGTCACCGTTTTCAACCAGAAGATCTCCTTCGCTGGTGTTCTCATCGAAAGAAAAACCGTACTGAAACCCGGAGCAACCGCCACCGGATATAAAGATACGCAGCCTGAGATTCGGATTTTTTTCCTCTTCGATCAATCGCTTGACCTTTCTGGCCGCGGCATCACTAAAAGCCACATCGGCTGCCATTGCTGTTGCTACTTCACTCATTTTGGGTACTGCCTCTTGCTTTCAGACAACTGTCAGGAGCGAAAGTATGTCATTTCCCCAGTAAATTGGTCAAGTATTACTCGGCCGGACCACCTGACTCGGTATTTTCCCGATCAAACGCAAGCACCGAGGAATCAGTTTCTACATTGTGTACCAGGCTGCCGTTTACCATCGCGCCCATCGCCATCTCGATGAGGTTGTAATACACATCACCATCAACCTTTGCCTTGGCCGCCAGCTCTATACGATCAGCGGAGCGTACATCACCGGTGACACTGCCATTCAGAATAACGGTTGGCACCATCACATCACCTTCAATGCTGCCGTGCTCACTGATAGTCAGCACCGATCCGGAACTGCTGTCTGCAATCACACCACCCTTTATGCGGCCGTCAATATGCAACCCGCCGGAAAAATGGACATCACCTTCAATGCGTGTTTGTTGTCCAATGATGGTGTCTACCTTGGCACTCGCAGTTTTCGATTTCTTTCCCTGTCCCAACATAATTTTTACTCCTGTCACCTGCTAAATTAACGCGAACCCGGTTGCGGCCAGTCGAATGCCTGCTCAACTGCTGGCAACTTGCCCTTGCCCCCGGGTTGAATACTCAGGATCACCTTATCCGGTTCAAATCCATCCGGCAGAGTGATCTTTCCAGCCAGGTCCTGAAAATAACGAAAACGAAATTTCAATTGCTTGACAGGCGGGTTGGTAACACCAGCAAGCGCCAGCTCTCCCTTCTCACCTACCATCATTCCACTAATACGCCAGTCAACAACACCGGTTACATAACGATCATTGCGCTTCAGCTGTGTCAGCACCAGGTCATAGTGGTACTCGCCGGTTGTATTACCCTCTTCCAGGGTAAAACGGTGAATACGCAAGCCCGACTGAACATCACCGGGTGCAACAATGCCGCGGTAAAATTCAACTTCTTCCCGTGCTGCCTGCAACTCTTCCTCCAGCTGCCCGAGGTCAGCCTTTACATCGAGTGCCGCCTGGCGGTCAATCTGGCTGGAGCGGTCAAGAATCGCCACCTGCTCGCGCAACGTCGAAGCCTCCTCCAGTAGCCGCTTGTGCCGTTTCTCCAGCAGCGCATGTTCAGTGCGCAGCGCGGCCAGTTCATCCACACCTCGCAGCTTGCCAAGATCATAGAGCCACCAGGCTGCAAACAGGGCGACACCCAGGCCTGCGATCACTGCCATGCGCATCACCAGTCTAGGCGACACAGGAACACCCGCAACACCAAACTGCACCAGCAGTATGGCAGCCTGTCACGCAATTAGCCGGAAACAGGTCACAAATAATGATATTTACGCTGCGCATTATGGCAGCAGTGCAATGTCAGCAAGGCCGGCCTGTTCCGGAAAACCAAACATAATATTCATATTCTGCACCGCCTGACCAGCCGCTCCCTTGACCAGATTATCAATCACCGATAGCACCACCACGGTATTTCCCTGCTGCGGCCTGTGTACAGCAATGCGGCAATGGTTTGCACCACGCACACTGCGGGTCTCCGGGTGTGCGCCGGCGGGCAACACATCGACAAAGGGCTCGTCACGGTAACGTGTTTCGAAGAGTGTTTGCAGATCATCGCCACCAGTCTGCAGTTGCGCGTACAGGGTCGCATGTATACCGCGAATCATCGGCGTCAGGTGCGGCACAAATGTCAGGCCAACCGGTACGCCCGAGACCGCTTCCAGCCCCTGACGAATTTCCGGCAAATGACGGTGACCGCCAACGCCGTATGCCTTGAAATTCTCACTCGCCTCGCACAACAGCGATCCGGTTACCGCCTGCCTGCCAGCACCACTCACACCTGACTTGGCATCGGCAATCAATTGCTCTGTGCTGATAAGACCGGCTTCCAGTAACGGCAGAAAACCGAGTTGCACAGCCGTTGGATAACATCCCGGATTGGCTACCAGCCGCGCCTGAACTATAGCGGCCCGGTTGATTTCAGGAAGCCCGTAAACCGCCTGTTCCAGTAACTGTGGACAGGCATGCGGCATGCCATACCACTGCTGCCAAAGGTCCGCCTGCCTGAGCCTGAAATCGGCCGCCAGATCGACAACCCGCACACCTGCCTCCAGCAACTGCGGCGTCATCCCCATGGCAGTACCGTTGGGTGTTGCAAAAAACACCAGCTCACAGGACGACAGTTGCTCGATGTCCGGCTCCGAAAAGGCCAGTTCAAGACTGCCGCGTAAATTGGGAAACAACTCGGACACCGGCTTGCCGGCCTCCGAGCGTGATGTAATAACAACCAGTTCAGCTTGCGGATGTCCTGCCAGCAACCGCAGCAACTCGACACCGGTATAGCCGGTTCCGCCTACCACACCTACCTTTATCATGTATTTCCCACCTGTATGCCATGGCTATTCTCAATGCGCAGATAGTACACCATCCGGCAGGCTTTCATTCTACAATAGCCCTATATACGGTCGGCGTCGTCAGTCCACAACAGCCCGGCCACTACCCCCACAGGAACACTATGTGCTGAAACATCGCTGGAACCAATGGCTCGACAACTTCGGACTGCGCGTTTCAGGTCTGGATGCGCTGCCACAGTTGTCGATGCTCGCCATACCGGTCGGACTGCTGTCAGGCGCTGTCATCATCGCGTTCCGGCTACTGGTTGAATCCTGGCAGGGACTGCTGCTACCCGGGGGTGATATTGAAAATTATGAAGGCCTGGCCGTCGCACTGAGACTGTTATTTCCGCTGCTCGGCGGACTGATCATTGGCCTGATATGGCAATTCCTGCAGCCGTCCTGTCGCGAGACCGGCGTGGTACATGTCATGGAGCGACTCGCCTACCACCAGGGCAAGCTGCCATGGCGCAATGCCGTGGCACAGTTTTTCGGTGCCGCCCTCAGTATCATCAGCGGCCATTCGGTTGGCCGGGAAGGGCCAAGCGTACACCTGGGTGCAACCAGTGGCAGCCAGCTCGGCCAGTGGCTGCGACTGCCAAACAACAGCCTGCGAACGCTGGCTGCCTGCGGCATTGCGGCGGCTATATCCGCCTCATTCAATACCCCGCTGGCCGGTGTTATTTTTTCCATGGAAGTCGTCATGATGGAGTATTCGGTGATCAGTTTCGCGCCGGTCATCCTGTCTGCTGTTACAGCCACCACCCTGACGCAGCTGGTCTATGGCAGTGAACGCATGTTTTCAATCCCGGGCATGCAGCTGGAGTCCCTGCTGGAATTACCCTACGTCATCATTATGGGCATCACACTGGGTTGCATTGCTGCGCTGTTTATTCATTTGCTGCAACGCTCAACCAGTGTTTCGAAAGACTGGCCCATCTGGATACGCTGCACACTTGGCGGCGGTATTGTAGGCCTGATCGGCATGGCTGTGCCGGAAGTCATGGGTATCGGTTATGACACCGTCAACCAGGCATTATTGGGGCAGCTGGCGCTGTCGGCATTGTTGATCATCACGCTCGCCAAAATTGTTGCCAGCGCCGCGGGGCTTGGACTGGGACTACCCGGCGGTCTGATCGGACCGACCATTGTGATAGGTGCACTGGCCGGTGGAGCCACCGGCATTATCGCTGACACCTGGCTGCCGGGTGACATTGCCTCACCTGCCTTTTACGCACTAATCGGTATGTGCACCATGATGGGTGCTACCTTGCAGGCACCACTCGCCGCACTCACTGCGCTGCTGGAACTGACCGCCAACCCGCACATCATTCTGCCGGGAATGCTGGCACTGATTGCCGGTGTACTGGTGAGCCGGGAAGTATTTGGCAAGGAATCTGTCTACCAGGTACTGATGAAGGCACGCGGCCTGGACTATCGGGACACACCCATTACGCAGGCATTGAGACGTGTTGGCGTCGCCAGCGTAATGGAAAGGCGCTACGAATCACTGGCTGAAACGGTTGACCATCAACAGGCTATGGATGCACTGGCCAGGGAACCGCGCTGGATACTGATTACCTGCGAGAACCAGCCGCAGGCCATCATGCCGGCAGCAGATCTGGCTCGCGAATTACAGGAACACCCGCAACAGCCGGCCTACGCATTGACGGAGATACCGGCTGAACGCAGAGAGACTAACGCTGTTGATTTTCAGGCGACACTGCAGGAAGCACTGGAAATCATGAATGCGAACGATGCCGGGGCACTGTACGTGACCCGATGCACCGTTCCGGGAATCAGCCGTATTTACGGGATACTGACACGCGAGGATATCGACCGTAGCTACAGGGTTAGCTGAAACCGGTCGAGCGAATGCCTGGTCAGGATTTCACCAGCCGCAAAAATTCGGAGCGGGTTCTGTCGTGATCGCGAAACGTGCCCAGCATCATTGATGTCGTCATCATCGAGTTTTGTTTCTCAACACCACGCATCATCATGCACAGGTGCTTGGCCTCGATAATGACGCCGACACCGGCAGGCTCGATCGCCGTCATCAGGGTATCGGCAATCTGCTTGGTCAGGTTCTCCTGTATCTGCAGGCGACGTGCAAACATGTCCACAATACGCGCAATTTTTGAAAGACCGATCACCTTGCCGGTTGGAATGTAGGCAACGTGGCATTTGCCTATAAACGGCAGCAGGTGATGTTCACACAGCGAGTACAACTCGATATCCTTCACCAGGATCATCTGGTTGTTTTCCGATTCGAAAATAGCGTTATTGACCACCTCTTCAGCAGACTGCGAATAACCGCGTGTCAGGTACTGCATGGCCTTGGCAGCACGCTCGGGTGTTTTCTGCAGACCTTCGCGTGACGGTTCTTCCCCGACATTCCTGAGTATTTCTTCATACAACCCGGCAAGCTTGTTATCCATTTATTCCCCCGTTTGTTACCCGTAGTTCAATGCGCCGCTATTCTGGCACATCCGCCGCCGCAGCAGGTGCCGTGGCGATCCCTTCGACCTCAAGCGTAACATGCCTGACGCGTGGCAAGCGCTGGCGAATGGCTGCGGCAAGTTCTTCAATAATTTCCTCGGTACGCTCAAGCGTGGCCTGCGCTGCTGCACGTATGCGACAGTAGTCACGTACATTTTCATCATCGCGCCGGTGAGCTGGCAGCATCGACAAATAGCTGTT
>Ga0316189_10007490_pt1 | contig 10317 bp, 17 predicted proteins | sample LowCovwburrow_MG_FD_204930 | JGI IMG/M metagenome (GOLD analysis project Ga0316189, IMG submission 204930) | Coastal sediment microbial communities from Maine, United States - Lowes Cove worm burrow | ecosystem: Environmental > Aquatic > Marine > Coastal > Sediment | place: USA: Maine... | reverse complement strand
CCGGTCCCGCCGCATCGTCCGCAAGTGACCGTCTCGAGCTTGGTTGTCTTCGTGTCATTCATGGTTTTGATATAGCTTGCCCCGTGCCAGTCTCATCCCTCCGACATCATAAGACGGAGCGCCTTCGAATAGAGAGCATCCGCCCGGCCGATCATCATCCGCTCGACTCGATCCTTCCGAGCGGTCCCATATCCGCCGTTAGTCGAGGCGCGCTTCCGCATCGCTTCCGCCTTCGCCATGAGCTCCCGTCCCTTTTCCTGATCTGTTTTCGTTTTCATGGTTCTGAGAATAGCCGGTCCCGTGCCAATTATTGCCCGAGGATCTCCTTCGCTCGAGCGACCGCCGTGTCGACGTCCGTCCCGGGGATCTTGACCGTCACGCCATCCTCGAAGACGACCTTGATGATGAAGGCGATCGCCCCTTGCTCCTTCAGGAAGTGAAGAGCCGCGCCCTTCCCAGATTTGAGACCGAGCTCCCGACATCTCTCGATCGACTTCTCGACGTCGAGCCGGTGAGCTTCCCGAGCCTTCGCTTTCTCATCCCTGCGAGCTGCGATCTTCTCCCGGAGCTCCGCGTCGAATTTGAGAGAGTTCCCGATCGCGTCGACGAGGCCGGCCGGAGAGTTGAACATCTTCTTCGCTCGCCCGTTTCCGGTTGAGAAGAGCCTCCCGAAGTCGTTCATCTGGACGGGCGCTTTATCCCTCGCGAAGGCGAGACGGGAGATGTCGAGGAAGGTCGAGTTCTTCGAGCTGCGGATGATCACGAGGACGTGAGCCGGGTTCTTCGCGTTCCACCCCTCGACCGCGTCCCGGAGGAGGCGGAAGGAGTCGTCGATGTTGTTTCGTGTTTGAATCATGTCGCTTTTGAGAGTAGCGGGCGCCGTGCCATTCCGGCCGGCGCCCCGGGTTTGAGTTTAGAGACTGTGATCCGTGTGATGAACGACGATCGACGCCCCGACCTTGAGCTTCCGGATCTCTCCGAGAACGCCCGGGTGAGAGATGTCCCGTTGACCCTTAGCGCGAAGGATCCCGTCGGAGTGAAAGCGGAAGTCTTCCGAGCATCCGTGAGCGGAAGTGACGTTGAAAGTAGAAGGCGAGGTTCGTGTCGCGTGAACGATGTTGACCATCGGAGAGGAGCTTGAGCGTTTGATCGTGTTATTCATTACGGTGAGAGTAGCTCCCGCCGTGCCAACCTGTCAACCTCTTATTTTAGGGAAGATCTGTCGTTCCTCTTCAGGAACTTGACCCAATTCGGTACACCCCATGTCTCGAGGTGTCCGTTTAATTGACGCGCCCGCTCTTCGGCCGCTTCCCGGGTGAGCCCGGTGTTCTTCCGAAGGTAACAGTCCGCGTGCGATCCTGTTTTCCAGAGTCGAGGACCGACGACGGACCCGGTGATCGTCACGACTTCGAAGGAGCCGCCGCCTTTGACTTCGCGGGCGATGAACCCTTCGAGACATTTGAGAGATCCCATCCCTGATTTTTACCCCGCCAGACACACCACCAAAAGACAAAAGCCGGGAAAATTCTTTTCGCCGCTTTGAAGCGTACGACGGCCGCGTCCATGACGAAGGTTCCCTTGACCTCGAAGAGGTGAGTCACGCCGTCCGATGTTTGACCGACGAAGTCCGGAGTGTACCGACATTGATCCTCTCCGACGACGATCGTGATCCCCTCGAAGACGACGGAGACGAAGCGCTTCCCGATGTCGGGAGCGAGGATCTCTTCGGCGAAGCGGAGCTCGGTCTTGTTCGCTTTGTGAAGCCCGGGGATCAAGTGACCGCCGGCGGAGACGATCCCCGGCTTCGAGTCGAGGATCTTCTTCCGATGACCGGCGCCCGCGACCTCGACGACCGGCTTCGGGAGAGGGATCTTCTTCGTGAGCTGCTGAGAGAAGATCCCCGGGTTCAGCTTCTCGAGCGTCGGGTTCTTCTTCAGATCTTCTTCGGTGAACTTCATTTCGTACGCCTCCGAGCCCGGAGCTTTCTCCGGAGCTCTCTCCGGAGCTCTTTCCGGAGCTCTTTTTTGATTTCCCGGAGTTCTCTCCGGAGTTTTTTGTTTTCGACCTCGAGCTTCCTCGCGAACGGGAGAAGCCTGAACTCGTCGTGAGCCTTGTCCGATTTCGGCGTCTTCATTTTCAATTCATCGATTGACCTCTTCAAGTAGACCGCCTGATCGAGACACTCTTCGTACGCGTGTTGAAGCCATTGCTTGAGGATCAAAGGATTCTCCTCGACCGTGACCCCGTACTTCTCGAGCCCGAGCTCTTGACGGCTTGCGATATCCTCGCAGACCGCCGCTTCGGTTCCTGTTGGTGTCTTCATCCCTTCACGACCTCGATCCCGCAGGGAGTGAAGCGGAGCCCGCGGATCCCCTTGTCTTCGGTTTCGTTGTAGAGTCCGGCCGGCGGGAAGTAGTTCTTCTCCCGAGCCTCCTGAATGTGATTGTCCGCCCATCGATGACAATCGATGCAAATCGGGATCCAGAATCTTTTATCGAGGAGGAGAGGACCGATCCGTCCCTTCCAATGATGACAAGTGATGTTCCGCCATCCCGAGCACCGGACGCACCGCTTGCCGGCTTTCCATCGGGAGACCTCCCGAGCGTACTCCGCCCGGGAGGCTTTCATCTCCTTCGACATTGGAGCGATCCGCTTCCTCATTCGATCGTTGCTAGTTGATCGAGGATCGAGTTCGCGATCATTGTCTTCGTTCCGTTCTGAGTCCGGAGGAAGCCTTCGAGTGTCATGTCGTCCTTCGTCCGGATCGTGACGCTTCCCATCTCCGCGAGGAGTGTCCTCATCCTCGCGAGAGTGTTTCTCGGAATTGCGACTTCTTCGGGTTTGAGGACCGTCGCCCCGAGAGGGAGAGTGATCCCTTCCATCTTTTGCAACATATCCCGGGCGTTGACCCTTGAGTCCGGATCCCGGCCGGCCGCGAAGAGCTTGTCGAATAACTCTCCGACCTGTTCCTTCGTCACTAGCTCCCGGGCGTTCATTTAACCTCCGATCCTTGGAGCACGAAGGGAGTTTCCGGATTCTCCGACGGAGAGATCGCCTCGAGGAGTTCGAGAGCTTCTTCGATGATCTCCCGGCGCCGCTTCGATTGCTTCGCGATGAGATCGGGCATCTTGTCGTCGTCCGCGAGAGCGACGAGCGCTTCGATCCCGGAGGTGAGGAGAGCCTTCACTTCGTCGAGATCACCGTCCCCGATCAGGAGATTGACCTTCGGCGCCGCTTCGATCCGGTTCCGCAGATCCGCGAGAGCCTTGTCCGCCTGAAGGCTTTTTCGGATCGTCCCGGTCTTGACCCGCTTCGCTTCTATGAGTGTTGCGTCGATCAGTCGATCGAGCTTCTTTGTGTCGATTGCTTCTTTCATTGGCTTTTTTTGTTTGAGGTTTTTATCTGTCTTTCCCGTGCCGGAGAGGTCGCTTCGAGTTTGCGATCATCTTCTCGAGGAGAGCCGCCGCGAAGCCGTGAGCCGTGAGAGCCCGGCGCTCGACCGGTTCGTCGAGGAGCGCCATCGCGTCGCAATGTCCGATCATGTCGAGGAGTCGGATCACGACGTCCGCGCATTCGACCTCGAGGTTCGTCCGTCCCGGGACGTGTTCATCGATCGCCGTCGGGTTCTTCCGAGATCTCTCGATGATCTCCCCGAATTCGGAGACGTTCAATCCGATCATGTGAGGTATCCCGGCGATCCCCGGCGGATGATTGTCGGGATCATGGAATCCGTTGATCGATGCGATGTCGGAGGCTATTCGAACGAGGGACTCGAGAGGGATCTTCCCGGTCGTCTCGAAGTCCGCCTGAATGTCCTCGAGGCGGATCCGCCGCTCTTTGAGCGCTTCGACGCGGAGCCGGTCTTCTTTTGACATCGCCGGCGCCTTGGTCGGTCTCGTCGCCTTGAAGGCTTCCGCCGCGACGTGAAGAGGATCGAGAGCCTTGTCGACCGTTTCCCGGACGGCTTTCCTCGCGACTTCCTGCGCGATCATTCTCTCCGGACTGATCGGTCCGCGGTTCTCGAGCTCCGTGATCCTGTTCTTCAGGATTTGAATTTCTTCCGCTGTTGATAATTTTCCCATAATCTTTTGATTCGTTTGAGTTGTTAGCTTGCGAGGACTTCGATCGCAGCCCGGAGACGCTCAATCTCATGATCTCGCGATGTGATCTCGATCCGGAGGCCATTGATGGTCTCCTTCGAATTGAACGCCCCCTTCGACTCAATCCTTGCCGCGAGCTGAGTCATCGCGACTTCGACCGCTGGATCCGAGAGCTTCTTCACGAGATCCGCAGGAGAGAGCGGAGCGTTCGGGACGATCCCCTTCTTCAGGCTCTCGATGATCGACGTCTGCTTGATCGCGACCTTCTGAAGAGCCGCGACGTCGTTCGTGTGATCGCGCCTCTCTCGCTCGAGTGCGTCCCGGGATTCCCGGAGCTCTGCGGAGAGATGCGCTTCCCGTGATGTCTTCGCCTTTGTTTCTGAGATCCGCGCATTCGCGAGGAGCTTCTGAGTTCTTAGGAGCTCCCCGAGGATCTCCGGCTTCGTGTTGTTTTTGTTCATGGTCTTCTGAGTTGATACGTTTTGACGGCTCTCCGTCGTTTGAGTTGTCCGTTGTTCTCGAGCATCTTCCGGAGAACAAACTCTCCGAAGGTTGCCCATACTCTTTTCAAGTGCCGGCATCGGAAGCGCGTCCCGGGATAAAGCTCCGACTCGAGCTTCGATCGGCATCCGATCGTAAATCCCCGACATTCGCATTCTCCGTTGAGATCATACTCGACGAGGTTGACTAGGTAGGGAGGAGCTCCCGAGAAGCTCCCGACGTAAAAAACGCAAATGTCCGCCGTTGCTTGAACCTCCCCCGGGCGGAGCTGCGGGCGATCCGCCCTGAGTGTTCCTGATGTCTCATCGTCCATCGACTGACTTCAATTCAGGAGGGATATCGATCACCTCGCCGTCGATCGTGAAGGACGTTTTGAGATATCGCTTCTTCGTTCTCCCGAGGGAGAAGAGCATCCGATCCAGCGCGATCACGAGATCGATCTCCGATCGCTTCACGAAGTCCGACTTCGGACCGGCGAGCGTCAAAGTGATTATCGTCTCCGAGGAGCTCGGATCGACTCTCCCGACTTCCGAGATGTCGAAGAGATGTTCACAGATCCCGCGAGCGAATTCGACCGCCGGCGCCGGATCCCAATCTCCGGAGAAGCCGGATGCTTCCTGTCCCGGGTTCGGTCCGTCCGGTTTGTCCAGTCCGAACGCGACGTGACGCTTCGAGCAAGACTCGACGCAATGCGCGACGAGACGGATCGCTTTGAACGTCTTCCCTCCTTTCCCGAGGATCTTCCCGAAGTCCCGAGGAGACGGTTCGACCGATAGGGAGACCCCTCCAGACCAAGCCGCGACCGTGACCTTCGCCTCGTCTTTACACGTCATTCGGACGTAATCATTTAACAATTTTTCGATCGGTCTTGGTTCCATGCCTTTTTGATACTTCGTCGGAATTGATTTGTCGAGCGGAGCCCGAAGGCTCCGCCCGGGTGATTCACTCGGTCTCTTCGTGTCCGCCGGCTTCTCCGATCGGGAGATCCGGTTGATTCGGATCCGGGCATTGAACCTTCCGGCCGAAGGAGTGACTCTCGACAAACTTTCCGGAGGTCGAGATGTTCGAGGGAGCGACTGATCGATCGAGCTGAAGTGAGCATGAGATCGTGATCTTCTGCGGAGAGTTTTCATCGCAGATCTTCCCGATCTCCGACCAGTTCTCGACCGTGTCCTTCGCCATCTCGAAGAGGACCGTCGCGAGCTCGTAGAGTTTTGCCTCGTCGAGTTGATCCTTCTTTGCCTTCTTCGCGTTGAGCTCCGCGTTCAGCCCGGAGACGATCGCGAGATAAGTCCCCATCGATGCGACGTCGATCGCAGCTCCTTGAGCGTCGACTCTTTTGTTTGTGTCTGATTTTGCCATTGGCTTCTTTTCTTTGGTTTACGATATCCGACCGCGGGCGACGATGTCGCGAGCGTTCGGGAGATTGGATTCTTTGGAGATGTCGTTCAGCGCTCGGAGGAGGGTGAACTTGGATCGAGGAGGATCCGCGACGCATGACTCGACGATCCGGTCGAGGACGTTCGAGACGACTCGTCCGAACATTGTGTATTGAACTTCGAGGAAGGCCGCGACGTTCTTCCGGAGGCTCTCCCGGAGGTTGAGTTCACTCTCGCCGGCGCCTTCCTTCAATCGGAAGGATTTGTTCACGATTGCTTCGATGAGGCGCCTCGTCGCGGTTCGCCATTCGGAGCATCGATCGCAGGCGAGAGCGTTAAACATCGCATTGAACATTCCCTCGAATTCTTCGACGTTCGACGTCGGATCTTCAGGAGTTGACGGGACGAGAGAGGACGTCCCGCAGATGTTGCAATGATATTCGGTTTGAGCTGTTTTCATTTGTCGATTGTCGTTTGAGCTTTTACAGATCGCCCCGGTCCTTCTTCCATTGCCGGAGCTGATCCGGAGAGAGTAAATCACCGGCGATCCCTTCCGGTCCAGAGAAAAGGACGGCGATCTTCTGCGAGAGAGTGACCTTGAGACCGTACTCCTTCACGAGATGCTTCACGTACCCGACTTGAGACTTCGTCTCCCCGAGCGTCCTCCCCGTGACCTTTTCCTTCGCGAACTTCATCGGACCGTAATCTTTGAACTTGGATCCTCCGAGCGTCTCGACGACGTACTCCGCGACCTCGTCCCTCGCCCGATCCTCGACCTTGACGACCTTCCGGAAGATCGCTTCGAATTCCTTCTCCGGGTGAATCGATGACCATCCGTTGACCGACGCCTCGTCGATTGATTCGACGACCGCCGCCTCGAGGAGATCCGCGGATCCATTGCTCGCCGCGATCTCCTTCTCCCATTTGTTCGCTTGATTCGCGATCTTCGTGAGCTGCGGAAGGTTGACGATCTTCGTCGGTTTCTTCGGTTGGACGATCTGAACTCTCGAGGGATCGATCCGATCCTTCACCCATCCGAGGAGCTTCTCGCGCCATGCCGGCGCCTTCTCGTCTCCGAAGAGTCCGTCTTCTCCGAGGATCAGCTCTTCCGCTTTTAGATTCATCTCCTTGATTAAATCGAGACGGGAAGCGCCCTGCGCGCTCTTCTTCTCTCTGTTAAGAGAGTTAGGTTTTTCCTTAGGTACTTTGGGGGACATCCCGCGGGGATCACTCTCCCCCTGAGATGTCCCGGAGTCATGGACATTTTTGTCCACCACTTCGGAGCCCTGTTCGATCACTTTCGGCGCCTCGCTCGAGACTAGGGTTTGAGTCGTTCGGCAAGTTCTTTTCCGGAGACCGGTCCCTCGAACGATGTCGATCAGCTTCGCCTTTTCGAGCTTAACGATCGCCCGGGAGACTTGCTTCTCGGAGAGCCCGAGGAGTTCGCCCCATGTCGCATTCGTGAACCAGCATCCTTTGCCGTTGCTCTTCGTGAAGTGAAAGATCGTCTCCCGGATGTGCATTTCCGTCGACGTGAGTTTCAGCTCGATACATTTCCGGACGTGAGCCGGGAGATAAGCCTTCACGGAGTCACCTCGACTTTCGCGTGAAGCTCTTCGAAGAGGAAGATAACCGTCGCCTCACGGACTCCATCGACCCGGGCGATCCCTCGCTCGACTAGTCCCTTGAGAGACTTCCGGGCGTGATCCGGAGAGAGCTTCGTCGCCGATGCGATTTCAAATACCGTGACCGCCGTCGTGTCATGTTGTGAGAGGAAGAGCCAGACGAGGAACTCCGCCCGGGTGAGATCGTGCTCGAGGATCCGCAGGAAGTGCTTGCTCTTCATTGCTCCTCCCTTTCCGCGATGATCGAGTTCGCGAGGAGTGCGATCAGTTTGAGCTGTTGATTTGTGAAGCTCTCGACCCTTCGGATGAAGAGCGAGACTTCCGGGCGTGACATTTTTCTTGTTTGCATGAGTCGTTTCTGTTTGCGGGTTTTCATTTTTCCCCCAGATTCGACCCGAAGCGAATCTCGAGGGATTTGTTTTTGTGGAGAGCAAACCACTATCCCCGGCCGATTCATTTCGGCCGGGCTTTTTTTGTACGTCGAGACGGTTTCTTCGTCGAGTCCTTTTCCGGCTTCATGATTTCGTCCATCCATTGCGCGAGCTTGTCGACTTCCCGGGATCCTTTGACGAAGATATGATCCTCGCGATATCCGAAGCCGTTGTTTACAGGTGTTTCCATGACGTTCGATTATGAATGCCTGAGACCGTCGAAGGAGAGACATTGAATCGGACCGCGAGTTCCTTTTGTAAGAACACGCCCCGGAGGCTTAGGATCTCGCGAGCCTCTCCTTCACTTAGCTTCGCGAGATGTGAATCTTCCCCCTTATAATTGAGCCCGGTCCTGTATGCGTGAGAGTTGTTCTCGGAGCTCGTGACCCATTCCAGATTCGAGGCACGGTTGTCCGTTTTTGTCCCGTTCTTGTGATTCACTTGAGGCTTCCCTTCCGGGTTCGGAATGAAGGCGCGAGCGACGAGATGATGAACATAAAAGAAAGCCCCGCCTACCCATACCAAAGGATAATTTCCCGGAGCCCGATTCGTTTTCCGGAGTTTCCCGGGGTTCCTGTCACCCGGACCGCTCTTCACTCTCCCGAGGTTCGAGACCTCGAGCCCTTCGATCGCTTTCCAGATTTCACTCATTAGAGATCCGTTGTTCATTTCGTGAAGATTCGAAGGAAACGCCAGTAAAAAACGGAGCGAAGATGTTCGAGCCGCTTCGCGCTGAACTTCTCGGAGTGCAATTTCGGAGCGACCTTCCGGACGATCTCGAGAGTGATCTTCCCATGAATCCGGATCTCGATCCATCCGGCGAAGTCCGGGATATCCGTCGGAGCGAGGAGCCCTTCAGGAGTGACGAAGGAGAACGTCCCGGGACCGAGGATCGACTTCTCCCCGAGCTCCGCGTGTTTATTCCTCGCCGGCCATCCGAACCTCGACGGCTTCTCCTTCGCTGCGTCGGTCTTGAAGTCCGCCCGCGTGACCTTGACCTCGAACTCCCGGAAGTAGCCGGCCGCGGTGATCTCGATCACGTCGCATTCGAACCATCGGCTCGGAGTGTAATGAGGAGCGACCGTCACGCCGGACTTCTCGAGCCGGTTCTTGATCAGTCCCTTCTCGATGTCGAGAGCCGTCACTCTTCGCCCCCGATCTTCCGGATGAGTGTCGAAACGAAGACCGAAGGCTCCCGCGGTTCAAGGCGCCCTTGCTCGAAGAACTTCCGCGTCCTGCTCCATGTGATCACGAGCCGCGACTTCGCCCGGGTCGCCGCGACGTAAAAGAGGCGCCGCTCCTCCTCGAGATCCGCCCGCTTCCCTTTGAGCTCTTGAGCCGGAATGATGACCGAGTCGAACTCGAGCCCTTTCGCCGCGTGCATTGTCATGACAACGATCTGCGGGAGGTCGTCCTTCTCCTTCGCCCGGAGTTGCGATCCGAGTCCCGGGAGCATCATCGCCGCCGGTTCGTCCCGCCCGAGCCCTTCGGCGATCGCCCGGATCCGATTTTTGATCTGCGGGAGGACCGTTTGACTCTCGAGGAAGTTCGCGAGATCCCCGACCGTCTCGAGGCGCGCTTCCTTCGTGAGGGAGAATTTGTCCCGCAATCGCTCTGTAAGCGACTTTAAGGCTTCCGTGGACCGTAGAGACGCCCGGACCTCTTCTCGCGTGAAGGAGACTGTCGCGAGGCTCATCTCCGCCGCGGGAGAGTATGGGTTCACGACAAAGGACGCGAGGAGCCCGAGGATCCGCCCTTCCCGAGCTTCCTCCGGATCGTCCGAGGTTCCCGAGATCCAGACGTCCGGGATCGCCGCCTTGATCTGCTCGCCGTACTCTTTGACGAGAGCGTTCGATCTCAGGAGGACCGCCGCCGTCGTCGAGTTCGCGAGTGATTCCTGAAGGATCGCGATCGTGTGAGAGATCTCTTCCGTCGGGCAAGTGAGCCCGCGGACCGTCACGATCCCCGGGGAGGATTCATCGACCGAGACTATCGGCGCGAGCTGCGGAAGATCCGAGCCTTCCATGATATCGTTTGCCGTCGCTGCGATGTCCGCCCCGAAGCGGAACGTCGTCGGGATCTCGACCTTGCCTCCGGACGTCATCGCGTCTTCGATCACCGCGAGCGAGGCGCCCCGGAATGAATAGATCGCTTGCCGCGGATCCCCGACGAGTGTCCTCGAGCCTTCCCATCGATCGAAGATCTCCTTCTCCGCCGGTCCCGTGTCCTGACATTCGTCGACGAAGAGGAGCGACCGCTCGAGCTTCGAGACGTGCGGAAT
>Ga0316189_10007489_pt1 | contig 10320 bp, 14 predicted proteins | sample LowCovwburrow_MG_FD_204930 | JGI IMG/M metagenome (GOLD analysis project Ga0316189, IMG submission 204930) | Coastal sediment microbial communities from Maine, United States - Lowes Cove worm burrow | ecosystem: Environmental > Aquatic > Marine > Coastal > Sediment | place: USA: Maine... | reverse complement strand
CAGCGCCGCGAAGCTGGCCATCGGGGGCTGAGGCCTCAAGCCATGGCGAGGTTTGCCCTGAAGCCCGCAACCTGGCCACTGTCCCTGCGCTGGGTTGTGGCGATGTTTGTTGTGCCGGTCCTGCCGTTTGCCAGCTTCGCGGCGCTGGGCATAACCTTCCTGTTCCTGCGGCTGGGTCTTTTCGCGTTGATAACTTTGGCTGCAGCCTATGCGATGCTGTTGTTCATTCCCGCCGCCTGGGTCAGCTTCCTGCCGAGCTATTTCCTCATCGACAAATGGGGGCAGCACTCTAAGCAGGCCTACGTGAAGGGCGCCATGCTGGCTGCTGTTGTCGGGGCACTGCTCTTCGCCGCCTATTTCTCACTGACGGGAGCGAGCGCGAGCGAGTCGCTTCCCTGGGTTGGTTTTGGTTTGCTGGTCGGCCTGCCGACCGCCGCTCTCATGGGCTCGATGATCTGGTGCATCCTCTGGTCGGGCCGGGAAGTTGCCGAAGAAGGCAAGTCCTAGCTGCCCGGTTTCCTGACCAGCGCCAGCCGCAGGTGGCGTGGCACGCGGGCCTCCAGCAGTTTAACGAGTTCCATATCCATGAAGGCGTAGTCGTCGGGGATGCCCAACACGACGACCCGCTTGTCGCGCAGCTGGGGCTTGAACTTCTGCGTAACGCGGTTGCGGTGCGCTTTCTCCATCACGAAGACGATGTCGGCCCAGTCGATGAGGTCGCCGGACAGCGGTGTCTCGGCATCGTTGTTGGTGCCGGCGGAGATTGCCTCGATCCCCTCGTATTGGGAGAAGACAACCTCCGCCGTCGGGCTGCGCAGTTTGTTCCGGCTGCAGACGAAGAGCAGGCGGTTCACGCAGCCTTGCCGTCTACCAACCCGGCCGGCCCGTGAGCGGATAGCGCGGGTCGCTGTAGCCCGGGGTCGAGGGATGGCCCGGGGCGACCAGGGAGTTCAGCAGCGCCTCGTCTTCGGCGTCGAAGCCGTGGTCGAGGGCGCCGAGGTAGCCCTTCCAATGCTCCAGGGTGCGCGGGCCGGCCAGCACCGAGGTGATGATCGGATTGGCCAGCACCCAGTTGACCGCGAAGTCGGCGGCGCTCATGCCCTTGCTCTCCGCATGCTTCTTGATCTTCTGGGCGATGACCAGGGATTCCTCGCGGAACTCTGACTCCATCATGCGCACGTCCTTGCGGGCGGCGCGGCTGCCCTTGGGCGCCGCCTTGCCGGGGGTGTACTTGCCGGTCAGTACGCCGCGGGCCAGCGGGCTGTAAGGGACCACGCCCAGGCCGTGATACTCGCAGGTCGGCAGGATCTCGGTCTCGGGCATGCGGTTCATGGCGTTGTAGTAGGGCTGGCAGACGACGGGTTTGTCGATGCCGGCTTCGGCGGCCAGGTGGATCAACTCGCTGATGCGCCAGGCACGGAAATTGCTGACTCCCCAATACAGCGCCTTGCCGGAGCTGATCACGTCGGCCACCGCCCTGACGACTTCCTCCAGCGGCGTGCCGTAGTCGTCCAGGTGCAGGTACCAGATGTCCACGTAGTCGGTGTTCAGGCGGTCGAGGCTGTCGTCGATGGCCGTCAGCAACCACTTGCGGTTCAGGCCCTTGGCGTTCGCGTGGCCGCCCTTCATCGGATTGCCGGCCTTGGTGGCCAGCACCCAGGAGTCGCGGTCCTTGGCGATGGCGCGGCCGACGATCTCTTCGGACTTGCCAAGAGAGTACTGGTCGGCGGTGTCGATGAAGTTCACGCCGGCTTTGCGGGCATGGTCGACGATACCGCGGGCGGTTTTTTCGTCGGTCTGGTCGCCGAACATCATGGTGCCGAGGCAAATGGGAGAGACGGTCAGGCCACTGCGGCCCAGATTGCGCATGTCCATGGGATAGCCTTTCGAGGGCGTTTGTTTGTTTTTTGGGTGGATTCTAGGTGATAGGGCAACTTCCGCCGACGAGTTTACAACCTTAGTGGTCCGATTTGAACCTTGCTTGTCACTTTAGTGTGGCGGCTTGGCGGATCGGGCGTATGTCTGAACGGATTCATATGGATAGGGCGGGGACACCGGACCGCCGGATCTCCAGGGGATCGCACCAGGCGAATTCAGCCGATCCGGAACTGCTCTAGGTCTTGGACGGCGGTTGTTTGCGTGCTAAGCCAGATGCCCTCGAACTCTGCCGCTGAGGCAGCAAAAAATTCAGGGAGTGAGCCCAAAATGCGTCTACAAGCTGTCTTTACCGGCCTGACCGCCGCGGCGCTGACCGCCGCCGGGCTGAGCCTCTCCGCCGCGGCCCAGGACGTCACCGTGGCGACCACCGCCATTGTCGAACACCCCGCTCTCGACGCGGCACGCGATGGCGTGCGCGACGAACTGGCCGCCGCCGGCTACGTGGAAGGCAAGAACCTGCGCTTTCTCTACGAGAGCGCCCAGGGCAATCCGGCCACCGCGGCGCAGATCGCCCGCAAGTATGTCGGCGAGGCGCCCGACGTGATCGTGCCGATCGCCACCCCCTCGGCTCAGGCCGTGGTCTCGGCCACCAAGGACATCCCGGTGGTCTTCACCGCGGTGACCGATCCGCTCGGCGCCAAGCTGGTCGGCGACATGATGAAGCCGGGCGGCAACGTCACCGGCATGACCGACCTCTCGCCGATCGGCAAGCACCTCGATCTGATCAAGGAAGTCATGCCCGGCGCCAAGACCATCGGCGTGCCCTTCAATCCCGGCGAGGCCAACTCGGTCACCCTGATGAAGCTGATCAAGCAGGAAGCCCCGGCGCGCGGCCTGACCGTGGTCGAAGCTGCGGCCACCAAGTCCTCCGAAGTGCTGGGCGCCGCCCAGAGTTTGGTCGGCAAGGCCGACGCGATCTATGTGCCGACCGACAACACCATCGTCACGGCGCTGGAGGCCGTGGTGAAGGTCGGCATCGACAACCAGGTGCCGGTCTTCGCCGGCGATACCGACTCGGTCTCGCGTGGCGCCATCGCCGCCGTCGGCTTCAACTACTACGACATCGGCCGCCAGACCGGCAAAATCGTCGTGCGGATCCTCAAGGGCGAGTCGCCCGGCGACATCGCCGTCGAGGGCGTGGAGATCACCGAGCTCTACGTGAACCCGGGCATGGCCAAGAAGATGGGGGTCACGCTTCCCGACTCGCTCATCGCAAGGGCCAAGGAAGTGGTGAAATAAGCACCGCTTCACCGCCAAGGCTCTGCGCCGGGACAAACGGCTAGCGTTATGAACCACGTTGCATTCCTCGGGGCGATCGAGATCGGCTTTGTCTACGGTCTCGTCGCCCTGGGGGTTTACCTCTCCTTCCGTATCCTGAATTTTCCGGACCTGACCGTCGACGGCAGCTTCCCGCTGGGCGCCGCGGTCGCGGCGACGCTGATCGTCAACGGCATGGACCCTTACCTCGCGACGGCGCTGGCCATTGCCGCGGGCATGCTGGCCGGGCTGGTGACGGCGGTGCTGAACCTGCGCTTCGGCATCCTGCACCTGCTGGCCTCGATCCTCACCATGATCGCGCTCTACTCGGTGAACCTGCGCATCATGGGCCGGCCCAATATCGCGCTGATCAACGAAGTAACGATCCTCACCCCCTTTGAGGGACTGGGCCTTTCCGGGCTCTACCTGAAGCCCATCGTCGGCGGCGTGGTGGTGCTCGTCGTCGCCTTGCTGATGGGCTGGTTTCTCATCACCGAATACGGCCTGGGCATGCGCGCCACCGGCGCCAACCCGCGCATGGCCAGGGCCCAGGGCATCCCCACCGCGCGGGTCACCGCCGTCGGCATGGCCCTGTCCAACGGCATGGTCGCCCTGGGCGGCGCGCTCTTTGCCCAGATGAACGGCTTTGCCGACATCACCATCGGCACCGGCACCATCGTGGTCGGCCTGGCCGCGGTGATCGCCGGCGAGGCGATTTTCCGGGTGCGCGGCGTGGTCATTGCCGTGGCCGCCTGCATCTTCGGCTCCATCGTCTACCGCCTCGCCATCGCCTTTGCCTTGAACGCCGACTACCTCGGCCTCAAGGCCTCCGATCTCAATCTGGTGACCGCCGTGCTGGTCGCCCTGGCGCTGATCCTGCCGGGCGCGCGCAATCCTTTCAGAAAGCTGCTCACCCGGCGCAACGGAGGGAACCAGCCATGATCAGGGTCGAAGACCTGCGGGTCACCTTCAGCCCCGGCACTGTCATGGAAACCCATGCGCTACAGGGCATCGACATCGACATCGCCGCCGGCGAGTTCGTGACCGTCATCGGCTCCAATGGCGCCGGCAAGTCGACGCTGCTGAACTGCCTGACCGGCGAGGTGCCGCCGACCTTCGGACGGATCCTCATCGACGGCACCGACGTCACCGCCTGGCCGTCGCCGCGCCGCGCCGCCCTGGCCGCGCGGGTGTTTCAGGACCCCATGGCCGGGACCTGCGAGGGCCTGACCATCGAGGAGAACCTGGCGCTGGCCGCCGCGCGTGGCGCGCGGCGCGGCCTCGGCAAGGCGCTCAGCCAGGAACGCCGCGACGAATTCCGCGACAAGATCGTCCGTCTCGGCCTCAACCTGGAAAACCGGCTCGGCGACCGCATGGGCCTGCTCTCCGGCGGCCAGCGCCAGGCGGTCAGCCTGGTCATGGCGACGCTCAGGCCGACCAAGATCCTGCTGCTCGACGAGCACACCGCCGCCCTCGACCCGCGCATGCAGAGCTTCGTGCTCGACCTCACCCGCGACCTGGTGGAGGCCGAAAAACTCACCACCCTGATGGTCACCCACTCCATGCGCCAGGCCCTGTCGCTGGGCACCCGCAGCCTGATGCTGCACGAGGGCAGGGTGGTGCTCGATGTGAAGGCCGAGGAGCGTGCCAAGCTGGAGGTCGGCGACCTCATGGCCATGTTCGCCCAGGTGCGTGGCGAGGAAATCGACAGCGACGCCTTGCTGCTGAGCTAGACGGTAAGGCAAAGTATTATGTATGTATAATTATACAAATGTAATATGCTGCGATATCTTCAATATTGAGCGCCGGACCCATGTCGCAGCCCGTAAAAATTCGCAAGATCGGCAATTCGCTGGGTGTCACTCTCTCTGAACAGGTCCGCGAGATGGGCCTCAAGGAGGGGGACAGCCTCTACGTGGTGAAAACCCGCGACGGCATCGAACTGACTCCCTACGATCCCGACTTCGCCGAGGCGCTGGACGCCGCCCGCGACTTCATGCGGCTCTATCCAAACGCGATGAAAAAGCTGGCGCAGTGACGGAGCACCGTTGGCTCACCCTGGCGATGGTGGAGGCGCTGCACGGCGAGTCCGTCTTACGCTTCGGCGGCAGCGACGGGACGCGGGATCAGGGCCTGCTGGAAAGCGCCCTGGCGCGACCACAAAACCGTGCCGCCTACGAGGAAGGGATATCGGTCTTCGCATTAGCTGCGGACTATTGTCTTGGAATTGTGAAGAATCACCCTTTTCTCGACGGCAACAAGCGTACCGGAATTCTGGCTGCCGCAACTTTCCTGTCGTTCAACGGTTACGACTTTCGCCCGGTCGAAACGGCAGTGGTCCAGATGATCGTCGGCCTGGCGGCGGGCGAGGTCGAGGCCAAGACGCTCGAGCGATGGTTCGCGGATTTCTCGCAGCCACGCGAAACCTGAACGCCGAGAGCAAAGGGCCTAGGGCCGCAAGGTAGCGGCCGCCTGCACCGGCTTGTGGCGGGCCAGGTAGATCGCTCCGGCGCAGATCATCGCCGCCCCGGCGATGGCCGCCGGGCGGGGCCATTCGTCGAAGAAGATCAGGCCGAGCAGGGCCGCGAAAACCAGCCCGCTGTATTTGATGGGCACCAGCTTGGCGGTCGCCGCCAACTGAAAACCGCGGATGTTGCAGTACTGGCCGACGATGGCGACCGGGCCCATGGCCAGCAGGATCGTTAGATCGCTCAGCGGCAGCAGGCGCCACCACCAGACCGTCGCGATGAAGATGATCAGGCAGGCGCTGCCGTTCACCAGGGTGAGGGTTCTTTGCGGCGTGTCGTTCACGGCGGCAAAGCGCAGCAGCACCACCTCCGCCCCCCAGGCGAAGGCCTGAACCAGGGCGGCCAGGGCGCCCAGCGAAACCCAGCCCGGCGCATCCAGGTCGGGCCCGGCCACCACCACTGCCCCGGCAAGACAGACCGCGCCGGCGGCGAGGTCGGCGGAACTGAGGCGCTCGCGCAGGAAGACGGCGGCCAGGATGACGGCGAAGACGCCGTTGGTCATGGCGATGGCCTGGGCATTGGCCAGCGGGATGTGGGTGACCGCATAGGTGCCGAAGGCGACGCTGGTGATGCCGCAGCAAGCGCGCAGGGCATGCATCAGATTGAGACGCCGTTTTGGCCGGCCGACGATCTCCGGCAGCACGCCCTGTAGCCCCTGGGTCCGCAGGAAGAAGGGCAGGATCGTCAGGAAGCCGGCGAAGTAGCGCAGGAAGGCGACCTGCGGCGGCGGCACGGCGGCGCTGGCCAGTTTGGGCAGCATGAACATGAAAGCGAAGAGGAAGGCCCCCAGGGTGACCCAGGTCATGGCCTTGACGAGATCGCGCGACACCTGCGGAAGAGAGCCGGTTAGCGGGCGGCGATGGCGGCAGCGGCGCCGGCCATGACCGTTGCGCTGACCCGGTTTGCCGCCTGCACCGCCCGCCGGGAGCGCAGCGCCTTGCGGGCCTGAGTCGCCGCCGCCGCCCAGGCGAAATCGATGACGGTCAGCACGATCAGCATGGTCGCGGTCAACTCGGCCCAGCCCAGCAGGGTCACCGAGGCCAGGTCGATGATCGAGGGCAGCAGCGCCAGATAGAACACCATGATCTTCGGGTTGCCGAGGGTGACGGCCATGCCGGCGGCGAAGAGCTTGCCCGCGGTCTTCTGGCGCGGCAGGGCTTCTTCGCGCTGTTCGACCGGGGCGGTCCACATCCGCCAGGCGAGATAGAGCAGGTAGGCCACGCCGAGGTACTTGATGGCCGTGAAGACCAGGTGAAGGCTCTCGGCAAGCACCGCCAGCCCCCAGACGGCCAGGGAGAGCCAGATGGCCTCGCCGATCCACATCGCGGCCAGGAAGGGCAGGACACCGCGCCAGCCGCCGGTCAGCACGCGCGCCACCAGGGCCGCGATGCTGGGGCCGGGCGAGCCGGCCGCGACAAAGAGCGCGCCGGCAAAGATCAGCAATGACGAGAGTTCCAAGGCTTGACCCTTTCGGATGGCCCCGCTGGGCGATGGGCCTGCAACAATAGGGTGCGGCGACGCCGGACGAAAGAGGCCAGGTGGTCAGCCCGCCGACCAAATACCCTGCGCTGGCGGTGTGGCGGTTCATGCTTCCGTGGCCTTGACACCCGCGGTTCCGTTATTATGTGTAATTGCACATAATAGATGGTGAAGGCACGAAGGTGAAACGGCGCGAGAAGATCGGCAGGGCCTGTCTAAGTCTCAACCTCAAGCGCGCGGCCCGCCTGGTGTCGCGGCGCTATGACGAGGCGCTGCGTCCGCTGGGCCTGACTGCCGGTCAATTCTCCATCATGACGGTGTTGCTCGACAGCGAGGCGATGTCGATCACGGCGGTGGCCGAGGTATTGGGCATGGACCGCACCACGCTGACGCGGAACCTGCGGCCCCTGCGCAAGAGGCACCTCATCGAGTCCGTCGAGGACCCCGAGGACAGGCGCAGCCACGGAATTGTCCTGACCAAGTCCGGCGCGAGCTTGCTGGAGGCGGCCATTCCTCTGTGGGAGAAGGCGCAGAAGGAAAACCTCAAGCGGCTCGGCAAGGGCGCCTGGCCCGAGGTGAAGATCACCCTGGATCGGCTCGGCTGACACCGACAGACCGTGAGACGCCTGCAGGCCCGGGTCAACTCAAATAAGTGTAATTACACTATTAATCTGGAACCAAGAGGAACAAGCAATGACGATCTTCAATGATCCAATCGAGAAGCGGGGCTTTCGCCTTGCCGCGATCATCTTCGGTTTCTGGTTGGCGGCTGTTGCCCTGGCCGGTTATGGCGGCGTCCTTCTCCGGATTCCGGCGCTGGCTTTCCCACCCTTGGTGGCGGCGAGCATTGCGGTACCGATCGGGCTCTATTTCACCCTGCCCGATTTGCGGAGGTTCCTGCGCAGCATCGGGCTGCGTGCGATTACCGCCTTTCATATCTGGCGGATCGGCGCGGCGCTGGTGTTCTTCTGGTATGGCGCCGGGGGACTCCTGCCGGAGCGCTTTGTCGCCAATGCCGGGTGGGGCGACTTCTTCGCCGGCGTCCTTGCGGGGCTCGTCGTCTTGTTGCCGTTTCGCCGCGGCTTCTATGCCGTTGCCCATCTCTTCGGCTTCTTGGATTTCATCCTCGCAGTGGGTACGGGCGCCATCCTGATTTTTCAGGGCGTGCCGGAAATGGCAAACATTGGGGCTTTCCCGGTCGTTTTGATCCCGCTGTTCGGGGTCGGCGTCTCGGGGCTGGCCCACGTCGTCGCCTTCGATCTGCTGCTGCGCCCGGCAGAACTGACGGCGAAAGCCCAGACTTCGGCAATAGGCTGACGCCTCCGTCCGTCACTTGGCTGAAAGTCTTTTGTCGGAAGGGCCGGCGCCGCTGATAGGTCGCGGCGGGAAGAGGGGTTCCGGGGCGTCGCCTAGGGCTTGTCGGTCTTCTTGGCCAGTTCGCCGCGCAGACGTTCCTGGAACTTTCCGCCGTCCTGGCGGGTCTCCAGGAACTGACGCACCGCCTCGCCCGCTGCCTCGCGGTCGTAGGGCTCCAAGCCGCCCACTTTTTTCAGAAATTGATCGATCGCGGCGGGATCGATACGTTCACGCAGCTTCGAAATCTGGCGCAACAAGGCGCTACGGGGATCGTCGCTTTGGTCGGCCATCGTCTGGGTTGCTTTCGCTCTCCGGGTCTTGGCGGGCGGCGGCCCTTTATTTGCCACACTGCCTGCTTTGTCACCTTAGCGGGCCAAGCCGTAAGCTTCGGTTAACACCGGCAGAGGCCGTCCGGCGGCCTATCGCCCGCCGGTTGCTTGCGCTTCGCCAGGGGGGTTCGACTTGCTTGGATCTTAGTGCGATGGTAGAAAAAGCTCTTATCGAAAATAAATAAACAGTAATTTCAATTGGTTAGGGCTGAACGCCGGATCGCGGCCGAAGATAGCCTTGTGTCGTTGGCGCAAGTTATCGAAGGCGCCGCGAAACTCCCCGCTTGGCTCGACCAGTTAACGAATAAGGGCGTTGATAGAAATGTCTCTAGGTCTTCACGAAAACCGGCAGCGCCGCCGCCGGCGTCTCTGGTGGGGTGTGACCAAGTGGTCCCTGGCTCTGGCGCTGATACTGGCATCGGGGGCCTATTCCTATCGTTTCGGCAGCCAGCTGGCCGAGCGGGATGTGGTGAAGGCGCAGGAGCGTATCGGCGAACTGAGCCAGGAAGTTGCCGGCCTGGAGCAGCAAAGCGCGGCGCTGGCAATCGATCTTGCCAAGGCGCGGGAAACCGTCGCCGGTTGGCAGAGACGCTACGAGAACGACGTCCCCACCGGCTTCGTGCGGGAGATGATGGCCCTGGTACAGGAGAAGTTGGAAGCCGGTGCCGATCAGGAGCGCCTGGCCTTTCTCGTGGCCGCGGCCGACAGCCCCCGCGTTTGCGACAAGCAGCCTGAGACCAAGCGCTTTATCGTCACGACCGAATTGCAGAGCGGCGGCGCCAACGATGCGGTCAGCTTCGGAGACCGGACCATCTCCGTGACGGCCACGGGCGAAGCGGCGCGGGATACTTCCGGCAACCTCGAGGCCTGGTTCGATCCCGAGAGGCCGATCGCCGTATCCTTTACCCACTTGGGCGGCAAGACCGTTGTGGCCGAAGGGCCGTTGCCGCTGCACCACTCCGTCGTTTCCGGTGACGATGAATACCGCTTTACCGTGCTGCCCGGCGCACGCGGGTTCCTCACCGTTACCGCCGACCGCTGCGACCACCCCTAGGCAGGTTTCCTCGTCACTTCGGCTTGGCCGGGACTGTCGCCCGGCTGTCGGCTTCCGCCATAAATTGTTCCACCGCGACCCCTGCGCTTTTCGCTAGGTTGCCGTCGTTCCTGTCTGCGCATTCGATGGGAGCCGCTGCGCCTCTGCGCCGACAAGGACAAGCGTGACGTCACGCAAGGGCGGCTTTCACTCTGCGAAGCCGACGTGCTAGGTATTCCTATCGTTCTGGAAGGACTTCCGCTTTGCGCTGCCGTGCCGTCTACCTGCTTCTGTTCCTGATTACCTGCTTGGGCTTCGCCACGCCGGTGACCGCTGTGGCGCAGACGATGGGTCGCGATGACATCTCCAGGATGAGCGCCGCGGAGTGGACGCATAGGCT
>Ga0316189_10007488_pt1 | contig 10322 bp, 7 predicted proteins | sample LowCovwburrow_MG_FD_204930 | JGI IMG/M metagenome (GOLD analysis project Ga0316189, IMG submission 204930) | Coastal sediment microbial communities from Maine, United States - Lowes Cove worm burrow | ecosystem: Environmental > Aquatic > Marine > Coastal > Sediment | place: USA: Maine... | reverse complement strand
GGAGCTCCGATAAAGCACCAATCAAATGGGTAAGGTGATACTTGCAGTTCACGTCCATCACTAGCTCCGCTGGCCTCTACTTCCAACTGAAACGGCACTTTGTGACCCTCCGCAATATCGATGATCTTATTGACATATGATCGCCTAGGAATACTGTGATCTCTCATAGAAATGACAACACCTTCTCCATGTCTGACCCCATCTGTGACCCAAGTGATATCTGAAATGAGGGCTTGTTTTACCGCCCATTTTTTATAAATAAATTTGGCTAAATACGGTACGCTACCACCACCATGCTCTTCCCAACAAGAAAAAACGATCACACCGTCCTCAAGTTCTTCTGCCAGTTTGAGTGCATTGTATACACCCAACCTATTGTCAAGATAACAACTCTGTATGTATTCCTCTGTCTCTCTAAAATCACAAACAAAAGTCAAATCCGTTCCTCTGGCTATTGGACGTGCAAAGTCGTGAAAGAGCTTGCCTTCCTTTTCAACCAACCCACATAAAATTTCTCCGAGATTATCAGTTCCTTTGATTTGATAGCCCGTTTCGACTTCTGGGCCTCCTATAGGAACCAATTGATTTTCATAGCGCGCTGTAAATCCAATACTATCTATATGAGCGAACACTGCAGTTCTCGGCTCTCCAAACTTCAATACGATACAGTTCTGAAACAGGTCCCCTGAGTAAATTTCTGGTGCTATTTTCCACTGAGATTTATGCTCATTGATATAGGTTAATAAGAATTTGGTCATTGCTTCCTCGTTCCCTGAGGGAGCATGAACATTGCATAGGTCTTTCAACAACTTCATAGACACTTTATTGATCACAAAGTCAAAGGTACTGTGATTTAATTGCAGTGATATTGATGAAATAAAAATAATTTATCTATCTTAATTGACTAATTAATAAATAGGTGGTTATTAGGGTGTTACATCTCTTTAATTCGAGTAATTATTTTTCAAAACTAAGTACAAATGGTAGTGACACTTTCCGAAACCAACAGTGTGGCGAATCACTACATCGCTGAATTAAGAGATGTCAGTGTTCAAAAAGATCGCATGAGGTTTAGAAATAATTTGGAGCGTCTTGGTGGAATATTGGCCTATGAGATCTCCAAGAGTCTAGACTACAACGAACAAATGATAACCACTCCATTGGGGTCTGCCAAAACACAATTAATGAGCGTACAACCTGTCATAGTCACAATTTTGAGAGCAGGGTTACCGCTTTATAATGGCTTTTTGAGTCACTTCGACAAAGCTGATAGTGGATTCGTGGGTGCATATAGGATTGAAGGAGGACAAGAGGTGTCAATAGCTTCCGAATATATGGCTGTTGGAGATTTGAATGATCGACCGCTATTGATTGTAGATCCAATGCTTGCTACAGGCAAATCTATGGTGAGCACACTCAAAAAATTGCTTAAATTTGGAGAGCCTTCATCCATTCATTTAGCTGCAGCTATTGCCGCACCCGAGGGAATTAATTATATTAATGAAAATTTTGGAAAAATTTGTACCATTTGGGCTGGGGCAGTAGATGAAATGTTAGATGAAAATGCCTACATAGTACCTGGATTGGGAGATGCAGGAGACTTAAGTTTTGGCGATAAGTCGTAACGGAGAAGATAACATATGATAATAAACATTTTACTATTAGTTGCTGGCTTGGTGATTCTGATACTAGGAGGAGATTTCTTAGTAAGGGGAGCATCGAGTATTGCGCTTAGGCTGCATATTTCTCCACTCGTAGTAGGACTTACCATTGTTGCGTTTGGCACCTCTGCGCCTGAATTGTTAATCAGTGTCAAGTCTGCACTCGCTGGTAGCCCAGACCTCACCATGGGTAATATTGTAGGATCCAACATCTGCAACCTTGCTTTGGTGCTAGGCATCACTGCGCTCATAGAGCCTATTAAAGTTCAAGCAGACAGCATCAAAATCGACTGGCCTGTGGCCATGGGTAGTTCATTACTGCTCTATTTTGTCATTCAGGATAAACTAATTGGAGGCATAGAAGGAATTATCTTCTTGTCTATCCTCTTTATGTATACGACATTTATCATCATCAGGTCTCGTAAAGAAACCAAGGCTATTCGTGACATAGAAGAAGATGCTGGTATGCCTGATGGTGCTGGCAAAAACATTTGGAAAGACTTAGTCTACTTGGCTATTGGAGCCTTGGGGCTTTATTATGGTTCAGAGTGGTTTGTAGGAGGTGCCCAAGATCTCGCACGTTACCTCGGAGTCAGTGAGCGGGTGATTGGAATTACGGTATTGGCACTTGGTACTAGCCTTCCAGAGCTTGTCACTGCTATAGTTGCATCGGTGAAAAAAGAGACTGATCTCGCCCTAGGCAATCTAATGGGGTCGAATATTTTCAATGTGCTATCTATCCTCGGTATCACAAGCCTAATCACTGAAATTGAAGTGAGTCAAACCATCATCGTACATGATATGATTCCTATGTTAGGCGTCACATTACTAGTACTGCCAATGATGCTTACAGGTAGAACTGTTGGTAGAGTCGAAGGTGGAATTCTTTTGATCGTCTATCTGTTTTATACTTATACAGTAGTCTCCTAATCTAAATCTTATATCAAAATATGTTGGAAGAACTCACCAAGTTTTTTTCTATACTGCTATTGACCATGCTCAAGTTTATCGCAGGTCCTGTGGGTGGCTATGCTGCTGGATATACTTTTATCAAAACAGTTCTAGTAACTGTGTTTGGAATGATGACAAGTGTAGGTCTGTTCACATATTTCGGAACCTTCTTAAGAGAAAAGGTCCTGAGTAGATTTATCAAAAACCGTAACAAATTCACCAAAAGAAATAGAAAGTTTGTAAAGGTATGGAGTCGATATGGCGTGATAGGAGTAGCGGTGCTCACACCAATTCTACTAACTCCAATAGGAGGTACGCTATTATTGACGGCTTTTCGAACTCCAAAATCTATGATTATGATTTATATGACAATCAGTGCACTATTTTGGGCACTTGTCATTTCTGGACTTGTATTTTTGCTTGGTGATCAGATCACAGAACGCTTCAGCTAGTTTTCACCCTCATCGGGAAGCATTTCAATGTCCTGAATTAATACTTTCTTCGAAATTGCCTGACCGGTAGTAGTTGCCGCCAACCCACCTAGTGCCGTCTCTTTATATCGAGTCTCCATACTCTGTCCAACTTCTCCCATAGCATCCACGCACTCATCTACGGGTATTACAGCGCTGATATCCGCTAAGGCGATCTGAGCAGATGAATTGGCAATAGCGGCAGCGCTTGCATTGCGCACTACACATGGCACTTCTACTAAGCCAGCCACTGGATCGCATACCAATCCAAGCATACATTGAATGGTAATCGCCACAGCATTGAAGATTTGATCTATTGACCCACCCAGCGCATAAACAATAGCTCCAGCTGCCATGGCCGCTGCACTTCCCGTTTCGGCTTGACATCCACCTACTGCTCCAGCAAGTGATGCCTTCTGCTCGATGATGAGCGCTATGCCTGCCCCTACCAACAAGCCTTCCAAAATCACTCGATCTTGGAGCCCATGAATCTCTTGCAAGGTGAACATCGTCCCAGGTAGTATTCCAGATGCTCCAGCGGTGGGTGCTGCCACCACTCTGCCCATGCACGAATTAACTTCCTTAGCTGCCAGAGCTCTAGCAATTAGATTCTGAAACTCCTTAGAAAGAACTGCCTGCTGGTAATTGAATACTTTTTTTGCGCCATTGTTGATCATTCCTGATCGAGAGGTCATCTCTTCAGTAAGGCCTGTGGTGACCGCTTCCTTCATCACTTGGTAGGCATTGCCCATAGCAGACCAGATTTGCTCTTCGGTTCGACCGCGCTGTTCTTTTTCATATTGCATCACAGCTTCATAGAGCTCAAGCTCATGCGTCTCACAGTAAGTCTTCCAACCTTTGAATTCATTAAATAAATAGGCCATTAGATGTAGTTGTTAATGTGTCATCAAATTTACAAAAAGTAAGGACAGATCGGTGTGTTATGCTTCAGTATCACTTATCTTTGTAGCATGGAATTAAAGAATGATTTGTTGCTGCGTGCGGCACGCGGAGAAAAAACTGAAAGAACACCAGTTTGGTTAATGAGACAGGCTGGACGTATCTTACCTGAATATAGAGCGGTAAGAAGCAGTCTTAGTGGCTTCGTAGAGCTAGTGAAGACTCCAGAAAGAGCTGCCGAGGTGACCATCCAGCCTGTTGATATTCTAGGTGTAGATGCAGCAATCATCTTTTCTGATATTCTTGTTATTCCTGAAGCCATGGGTCTTCCTTATGAAATGGTGGAAAAAGTGGGCCCACACTTCCCTCGCACGATCGCTAATAAAGCCGATGCAGATACTCTCAATGTCGCTACCGGAGAGGAGCTCAATTATGTATATGAAGCTTTGAAAATTACCAAAAAGGAACTCAACGGAAGAGTACCTTTAATTGGATTCTCAGGAGCGCCTTGGACTTTGCTATCGTACATGGTAGAAGGCAGTGGTAGCAAGACTTTCTCCAAAGCGAGGCACATGCTCTACACTCAGCCAGAGGTGGCGCATACTGTGCTTCAAAAACTCACAGACAGTATCATCAACTATGTCAAAGGGCAGATCGATGCAGGCGCTGATCTGATTCAAATATTTGACTCATGGGCTGGAGTATTGCCGCCTGCTCAATATGAAGAATTTTCACTTAGGTACATTCGTCAGATTTGCGATGCAATCACAGAAGTCCCAATGACAGTGTTTGCCAAAGGGGCTTACTTCGCCAGAGAAGCCATGAGCCAACTCAATTGTGAAACTATTGGACTAGATTGGAATATGGACATAGCAGAATCGAGAAAAATCATTGGAGCCAATAAAACCTTGCAAGGCAACTTGGACCCATGTGTTCTATACGGATCTTTTGATGAAGTGAAAAAAGCCACCCGTCAGATGATAGATGAATTCGGCAACACTCGCCATATCGCCAACCTTGGTCATGGCGTCTATCCTGACATGGATCCAGAAAAAGTGAAGTGCTTTATTGAGACCGTGAAAGAGTATAGTGCAAAGTGAATTGTTGATTGAAAATTGTGCATTGTGGTGGGCTAATTTTAATCCCTTGGAAATTTTAGGAGATCGCTATTTTTATTTATATTAATACTGTTAACTAAATTTATCGTCATGAAAAACTTAGATAAGCTTTCTACTATAGCACTAGCGGTAATACTAATTGCATGTGGCACAGATGATTCTACCCCCACAACTCCCGAAATCTGTTCGCCAACTTCAGGCTCATTGACAGCTCATTATCCACTAAACGGGAACGCTAATGATGCTACGAGTTCCACCAATCATGGGACTGTAACATCTCCTGTGGCTGCCAAAGACAGAAAAGATAAGGATAATAGTGCCTACCTGTTTAATGGAACAGACGATATCATTACTATCCCTGACAGTGACCAGTTATCATTGAGTGAAGAATTTACCATTTCAGTGTGGGTAAATCCTAATGAAGTTAAAACACAAGAAATAGTTAGAAAAGGGATTGGTTCTACTGGCTCTGGAAAAACTTCCTATGCAATCACAATGTCTGGATCAGCCGACATCATATTCAGCATAAGTACCGATGGCTCAGAAACATTTTTTTCACTCCGAAATCCAGGCTATACTAAGGATAGTTGGTATTTGATAACAGGGGTTGTATACAACGAACAAATGTATTTATTCCTCAATGGTGAATTAGTTCAAAGTAGAGAAATAACTGGTTCTCCGGTAAATGATGACAATGTACTCCAGATAGGCACTCGGCTAAGATTGCCTTCTGATACTTTTTCTGGAGTTATTGACGATCTTAGAATATATAATTACGCATTATGCAAAGAGGAAATACTTGCTTTGTATAACGAGTAGGTAATTATTGATATTCAGTTTCGAAGAATTCTTAGTGAGATATTGAGACTTGTCGGTTATCAATCAATTTATCTAACACCTCACAACGCCTCATACTCCTTCACCAATCCTTCTATCACATCCTTGACAGGGCGGATGGCATGGACATGTTCGATGGATGGACCAGCACACCAGACTGTCTTATAGGTCGCGCCTGAAGCTGCTTTCTCCAATGACTTCATACCTTTGTAGAAGGTGATCATCTTCATGTACTTTTTGAGGGTTCTATTTTTATTGAGTATAGATTCAAGCCATGTTTGTTCAGTGCCTATTTCCTTTACATATGGAGTATTGATCACAGTACATGGCGTACCTGAGAGCTTGGTTGTCATCACGATATCATTTGCCCCATAGTCAACTATCGCCTGTTTGTATTCCTGCGAAACTCCTGCTTCTTCGGTCGCTATGAATGGACTACCTATCGATATGCCACATGCACCTAAATCGAGCTTGTCTTTCAAGCCCACGCCAGTTCCTACACCTCCAGCGGAGATCACAGGAATATTGCAAGTAGACTTCAGAAGTGGAATAAGGTCTGCTGACACTATCTTTCCTGCATGACCACCAGCTTCGGAGTTGACTGCGATGACTGCATCGGCACCTAGTTCTTCTACTTTCTTGGCATACTTATCCTCTGTCACATCACAAAAGACTTTTGTTTTTATATTGGCGCAAGACTCGATAACTAACTGCGGACTACCAAGAGATGTGATGATATAGTCCACTTCATATTCCACACAAGTCTTAAGCTGTTCCTTAAGGCGGATATTAGATTTATTGACGATCAGATTGATCCCGTAAGGCCCATCAGTCGCGTTTCTTATTTCATCCAATGCTGCCCTGAAATCTTGATCCGTGCGATAGTTGAGGGCTGGTATCGCTCCTGTCGCTCCTGCCTTGATACCAGCTATAGTCATTTCGGCATTGGACACCAAGAACATCGGTGCCATGATGATAGGATATTTGATGCCTAGCATCTCTGTGAGCTCAGTATTGATTGGATTCATTCTGTATGTTTGAAATATGAAATTGTGTACCTGAAAAATTAAAACCCGTCATCATCTTCCTCCTCTTCCTCAGTAGGTTGGGGTTTGCCTCCAAACCCATCTTCGCTCTCCTCCTCTTGGGTCTCTTCTACGTCTGAGCCTAGTTCATAAAAATCTTCGATTTGATAGTATTCTCGTCTAAATCTGTTGATAAAGTCAAGAACCTCAGTCTTACTTCCAGGATAGAACACCAATTCGCCAGCCTTTGCCTTTGCCGAGTTGGATTTTGAGGAAATGTATTTATTAAAATTATTGTTGGAAGAGAACATCATCAACCGATCTCCTTCATAGCCCAAGTAATACCAAGAATCAGGAGATGCCTTGAAGAAGAGGTTCATGATTTCGCCTCCAGCTTCATCCTTTTTCAGCTCCAAAAAACCTTCAAATGCACCATTGATATCTGCGGATTGAATATTAGACATTCCAAGTTTACCCTCATTATAGAATGCCCTGTAGTCATCAGACCACTTGAGATTGACATCGGTAAATACAAGAGACTTGGTCACTTCCTTCGCAAGTCCACCAATAGGAACATATTCCTGTTTGGAAGCCTCTTCATATGCTTTGGTCGCTCGGTCACCAATCACATCTCCAAGCTTATAGAGCAACTCTGTTGGGTCGCCTAGTCCTTCAGGTGCACCTTCATTTTCTACTACTTCCATGACATCAGCTGCCATCTGGTTCCAAGCTTGAGACGGCACATCAAAAAATATTGACAACAAACTATTGATGGTGTATTGATTGGTTTTTACATTGCCTCGCCCTAGTCCAGCCGCCACTATTGATGCTCCTTTCTTTGGAGGGAAAAACTGCAAAGGCCCTTCGAATCGGATATCATCGGTTTCTTCATTATATCCGAATACCTTGCCTGCAAAAGATTTTCCAGCAGCCTTGGCTGGATCCTCAATCATAAACTCGTTGGTCTCCGTATTGAAGAATAAATTACCGTCAGGTGTGAAAAAGTCATCATCCCCAATACCTTTTTTGTCTTCTAGGAAGTTGCTGTATAGCGCATTGTCTAAGGCTGAGAAATGTAGCCCTGCCTCAATTCTTTTACCTCCCTCTGTGATCGTGGTGGCATAAGAAATTTCTACAGCCTGCTGATTACCATCACTCTGATACTTTATCCAATTATTTTGATGTTCCTGGTTTTTGAAATCGAGTCTGACATATCCATTCAAGTTGAGCGCTGGCCTGTCTGCATATAGCACCATATCTCCCTTGAAGAAGAATCCCGGAGACACCAAAATATTATCATCCTCAATCACAGATCCGTTCGCTACACTGTGCTGTTGATATACTTCTTTTTTGTTGAAAAGTGAACCACCAGAAGCTGCTGTATCTAACGATTGCTCGAGGTGAAAATCTTTCATCTGAATCGCAAACGTGTCGCTTAGTGCATTGACATACTCATAAGTAGCATAACCACTAAATTCGTTTCGAGACTTGATGTCTATCACCCCATCATAGAGTCGATGATATCCATTGAGGGTATCCAAAATGATGGTGGTGTTCGTTAGCTGACCAATTCTAGAATTTTCGTGAATGAGCACTTCACCATTCTCTGGAGTGATCTTGGCGTCCGCTACTATGATATAGGGGATCCCACTGACCTTCATTTCCAAAGTGTTCATATCATATTCGGCAGCCGATGCATAGAAGCTCAGTGAATCAAGTTCTTCATTTACCGTATAGAAATAGGAACTCTCCAATGGCGTATCTTTAGGCTTACGCATAAATACTTTTTGCTCTTTGAGGTCCCAACGGGCATTCGTAATCGAAGTATTCATCTGCGCATAAGGGAAACTCAATGCAGCCTCCCCAGCTACTTCTGGACTGATGTTGGCATAACTTTCGTCAAGATTGAATTTCAATCTCACATCAGCCCCATGAAGAGCAGGCTTCTCCGGGTCATTGGATTTGATCTCAAACTCAGCATGTCGTGCCGTGAATTGATTGTTATCAAATCTGTAATCATCAGAAGTTATTTCAGATCCTCTTGTGATGAGTGACCCTTTTCCATATACGCCCCTCGAAGTCACCGTTGTCATTCCATCTAGCGAGGCAGACTGATCGTATAGTTGGAATGGCTCATCTTTATTATAGATGTACATGCTGTCCTTCTTGGGCAACCAGTGCATGTCAAACTGACCTACTGAAATCTGTGGGAATATAACTCCATTATGCTCCTCTTCTCTGATCTCCATACCTGGTCCCTCCGCGAAAACTGAATCTGGATAATAAATGAAGTCATCAGAAGAAAGTGTAGATGCCAGAAAATCAATTGTTCCATCGCCTCTAATACCTTTCTTACTCAAACTAATGTCTCCTGTCATGACACCAGCTCCTTTGAAAAGCTGATACCCGTCTTCAGGTATGGTGTGCTCAAAACCCAGGGAATAGTCATCCATAACATGAAGCTTCTCTTCGAATACTGGGAATATTCCATCTGAGATAAAGGTTCCTTCAAATTGAATGGATGACGGGTCGCTATCATTCAGACTATCAATGGCAAAAGGCGGTGCTTCGAAGTAAACACCATCTCCATATATTCCATTCAATATCTCCTTTCTATTGAACCGCACGACTGCCCCTACACCGGCATTAAAACTTGGGTAGTTGGGAAGTTTCTCTCTACTAGACTTATTGTCTGGCCTGTTGATATACAAGATACCTGAGCCTCCGCTGACATCAGCTGATACAGAGCCTCCACCTGGACTTAGTGTGTTGTCTACTGCCTTTTTGGAAGTTCTTCCAGAAGCGGACTTTTGTTTGATGAATAGTTTGATAGAATCAACATGTCCCAAGTGTACCAGAAAACTATCGTAATCAAAGGCATACTCTCTTCCAATGTACTCGAAATTACCTGCTATAATTCTTCCATTAAAAATAAAATTTCTATCGCCTGTCATCACAATCTCACTCGTGTCAGGTTCTATTCTGACATTGAGTGGGTCACTGAGGTAAAGCTCTTTCACTCCTCTTACTAGCATTCTTTTCTCTTTGAGAGCATATACAGCATTAGATGCGGTATCGATTTGTGATTTGATAATGATATCATCATAGTCCTTCTTGCCTCGATAAGCACTCACATAGTGATCAAGTTTTGATTTGACATTGATTTCTCCTGTTCCAGAGTTGTATTTGATGAATCCAGTCTGATCCATGTGCTTCATTGCTGACTTTAAAGCATTCTCATTGACTTTGTACTTTTTGACCATGTCATCCAAATAGAATTGATCTCCTGCTTTTCGACTATAACTCGACAGCATATTCAATGGGTTGAATGGAAACATCCCCGAGACGTATTGGAAGTCT
>Ga0316189_10007486_pt1 | contig 10322 bp, 8 predicted proteins | sample LowCovwburrow_MG_FD_204930 | JGI IMG/M metagenome (GOLD analysis project Ga0316189, IMG submission 204930) | Coastal sediment microbial communities from Maine, United States - Lowes Cove worm burrow | ecosystem: Environmental > Aquatic > Marine > Coastal > Sediment | place: USA: Maine... | reverse complement strand
GAGACAGGTGTCGCAGAGGGAACATCTATCGTTAGGTTAGGATAGGTACCTCCAACAATTACATTACCTGAACCGCCATCTGTGATTCCCACTATCTGATCAGGGGCAGCATTGATCACCTGAAAATCCTGACCCGAGGGTGTAACAGTAATACCCGCTCCAGCTGAAACTGTCTGATTCTCATTCGTTGGATCTGCATCCGCATCATCTAAACTTGGGACATCTACCGTCAGGTTTGGATAAGTACCTCCTACAACAACGTTACCTGAACCGCCATCTGTGATACCCACTACCTGATCAGGGGCAGCATTGATCACCTGAAAATCCTGACCCGAAGGTGTAACCGTAATACCTATGCCAGCCGAAACTGTCTGATTCTCATTCGTTGGGTCTGCATCTGCATCATCTAGTGAAGCAAGATATGCACCGCCATCTCCTCCTGCGGCTATCAGGTTTCCTCCATCAGCCGAGACAGGTGTCGCAGAGGGAACATCTATCGTTAGGTTAGGATAGGTACCTCCAACAATTACATTACCTGAACCGCCATCTGTGATTCCCACTATCTGATCAGGGGCAGCATTGATCACCTGAAAATTCTGACCCGAAGGTGTAACAGTAATACCCGTTCCAGCTGAAACTGTCTGATTCTCATTCGTTGGATCTGCATCCGCATCATTTACATCATCTCCGTCCGCAAGGCCAGCAGGTACAGCTGTCAAACTTGTAAATGCCCCATCAAAATCATCAGTTGCATCGGTGTCCAGGTTCGGTGCTCCGGTGATCTTCCCAACCGCAACATCATTTATGTCGGCATCTACAATTGTACCATCCAATATATTTCCCGTCTGAACTGCATTGGCGGCTAGTTCTGTATTCGTAATGGATCCTGCTCCGATAGTGGCAGTCACTCCCGTAAGTGCACTACCATCCAAGGCAGGAAGTGTATTTGCCGTGGCAAATTGTAGCACGTCTCCTACGGCAGTCCCAGTATTCTGAGTGGCTGCCGTTCCCAACCCTGTCACCTTGCCTGCTGCAACATCATTTATGTCGGCATCTACAATTGTACCATCCAAAATATTCGCTGAGAGTACCGCATCATTCGCAAGCTCCGTGTTCGTTATGGAGTTGGCACCAATTGTTGCGGTAACTCCTGTCAAGGCGCTCCCATCCACTGCAGGAAGCGTATTTGCAACTCCAAATTGAAGTACCTGCCCTGCTCCGGTTCCGACATCTTGTGTAGCTGATGTACCTAAGCCCGTCACTTTACCAGCTCCCACATCATTGATATCCGCATCCACAATAGCCCCATCCAAAATGTTCGCTGAGAGTACGGCATCATTCGCGAGCTCCGTGTTCGTTATGGAGTTGGCACCAATTGTTGCGGTAACTCCTGTCAAGGCGCTCCCATCCACTGCAGGTAGTGTATTTGCAACTCCAAATTGAAGTACCTGCCCTGCTCCGGTTCCGACATCTTGTGTAGCTGATGTACCTAAGCCCGTCACTTTACCAGCTCCCACATCATTGATATCTGCATCCACAATAGCCCCATCCAAAATGTTCGCTGAGAGTACGGCATCATTTGCGAGCTCCGTGTTCGTTATGGAGTTGGCACCAATTGTTGCGGTAACTCCTGTAAGCAAACTCCCGTCCACGGCAGGAAGCTGACTCCCAGCTCCCAGTTGAACGATTTGACCAGGACCTGTTCCAATATTTACAGACAAAGGAGTTATGTTTCCGTCTCCGTTCAGAGTAGCCCCATCTACAACTACACCAGCACTTACTTGCGCATCTACATAGTTTTTCGTTGCTGCATCCTGCGGGTTTACAGGATTGAGCAGATCGGTTATTGAGTTATTATTCGCACTGTTATTAATATTTAATACATTGTTCAAATCTTGATTGTCAGAATCTCCTCGATTGTCCACATAATTTTTTGTAGCGACATCTTGTAGATTAGTGGGATCCTGAACATTCGTAATTGGGCTACCTCCTGCGTCAGTTCCTTGAGCTAACACATTGGCTAAATCTTGAGCGTCAGTGTTAGTGATACCAATCCAAACGGTTCCAGACCAAAAGAAAAAACCATTTCGATCACTATCATACACCATAATCCCACTATCCGTGGCTGTTAAGGTCATTGCTGTTCTTTGGACTGTGGTCAATTTGGGTATCAACAAGCCTTGGTCATTATTTGGTGACACCAAATGCAACACAGCATTTGGATTTGGGCTGTCAATGTTGACACCAGCAGAATGCTGCTGAGAATATGACACCAACGAGATAAAAGTTAGTGCTAGGACTGGTAAGATCCTCTTTTTAGTGAGAGTGGCTTTCACGATATTAGTATTTAATGAATTAGTTGGATTATATCCAATTTCAAATATATTCATTTGAATTCCAATCAGGATGAAATCAAGGCTTATTCGATCGACGATGGAAAAGTTAGGATTAACATCGAATATTGACTCATAACCTTCTCTCGAATCTAGAAACAAAACCTGCGTGGCTGTACTGTTTTGCTTTTTTTAAAGAGCTACCAAAATGGTCTGCAATTATTCCACCCATGATATCAACCAGAGCATTTTCGCAACTATTTTTGCCGCGCACCATGCTCACAAAAAGAAGACATATAGCAAAAACCGTAACGTGGAGAATCGTAGCCTCACTAACTACTTTTCTACTTACAATTTTCTTCTTTAAGGATGATCCAAACGCGACACAAAAGGCTGCGAATGTTGCGTTCATAGAAGCTGCAGTGAAAATGATCCTTTACTACTATCACGAGCGAGTATGGTTCACCATTAAGTTAGCTATTCGCAGTGCGGTCAGACATTTATTAAAAGCAGTGACTTGGAGGTTAATCGCATCCCTTACTACCTTTGCAATAGCATATGTCATGTTTCGTAGTGATCCACTAGCTGTGGAAAAAGCTTCAGGCATAGCAGTTGCAGAGACTTTTCTTAAGATGCTGCTTTATTATCTGCATGAAAGGGCGTGGTATAAACAAAATCTAGGTCTGAAGAGTAGAGAGAAAAAAAATTAATAGTATCCGCCCCTAAATCACCAAAAGGGGACTTTTGTGCTCCTCTTCAGGGGAAGGGGGTGTTTTGAAATCATGAAAAACCCTTTTCTTATTCCGTCTAAGTCAACATTTTTTGAAGAACAAAAATTAGTCGTATATCAGTAAAAAAAAGTGATAAACTCGTCGGTAAAATTGAAGAAGAGTAAATATTAAGTTATCCTTGAATTTGAATTGTTAGAATATTAAAAAACTATGAAAAAGCACGTATTGAATTTCTTGTCGTTAGCGATCATTGCTTCGTTTCTTGTATCCTGCGGTGGAGGCACCAAAGAGGATGCTAACGCTGAAAAGAAGCAGGAGATTGAGGAGTTCGTTGAAAATGAATTTACCTATCCAATGCCAACCTCGTTTGAGGTAACCCGTATGCTAAATGCTGCCAATACGGCCTTCAATGGTGAAATTGTTAATGACCCTGCAAAAGCTGACCAGTATGTCTCCACATGGCAAAAAGCTGCGAACCTTGGCGTATACGGTGCTGATCTGAGTTATGCAGCCACTTTTGACAAAACACAAGAGACCATCGATTATTTAGAAGTCCTGAGAAAAATGATTGACGATCTAAATATCACTTCCGCTTTCAACAGCAAAATGGCAGAAAGAATTGAGGGAAATCTCGAAAACATCGATTCATTAATATTCATTGTTACTGAGTCTTTTTATGATACGTACAACTACTTAAATCAAAATGGCGAGGAAAAAACTTCAATTCTGGTAATCGCAGGAAGTGTAATTGAAGGCCTCCACATTACGTGTGAACTCGTGAAAATGAGCGAAAATAAAGCTGAGTTGATGAATGTTCTGGCCGATCAAAAAGTGCAAGTAACCAAGCTGGTTGAGCTTATGGAGAAGTTTCAAGATGACACGAATGTCTCGAAAGTACTCCCTGACCTACGGTACATAAACCTTGTATTTGATCAGTTGGGTGAAGACACTGGTATGACGGAGGGTCAATTTTCAGATGTAGCCAATAGCGTCAAATCAATGAGAGATCATATTGTTAGTTAAATAAAAACTTAAAATATATTTTTAGAGCCTCAATCTGGGAAACATCGAGATTGAGGCTTTTTTGTAAGCCAATATGACTGAATCCATCATCAATGCGCTCGTCCACCTCTTTGCGATCATCGAAAGTGCAAAGGAAGACACGGGCGTTGTGGATTCTGGCGAATTGGTCATCAAGCCTTACCTGCAGAAGAATTTCAATAATGATTCACTTACTGCAGAATACATCAATCTCTTCTACGACTACCTCAACTTTTACAAGAATACAGCAAGTCCTGCCAAAGATTCAGAGGTAAATATTGATAGTACCAGCATTCTGCAAATCGCGAAGATTTGTAATCAGCTAAACAAAGAGCTACTTCAGCCCGAACGCTTGATTGTGTTTATGCAACTGATGGAGCTAATTAACGCAGATGAACAGGTTGCGGTGAAGGAAGAGGAATTTGCTTCGCTCGTTGCTTTGAACTTTAACCTTAACCAAGACGACGTTAAGAACTTAAAGTCCTTCATTATTCATCCTGATTTTAAGGAGGTCAACAAAAACAGTCTACTATATATAGACAATAAGCAGACTGAATGGCCAGAAGAAGTTGCTTGGATCATTCGCAAGAAAAAAGCTAATCAAAATGAACCACGGCACCTTTTCATAGAAAATCTTTTTGGCAAGCTGTCAGTTCTCTACTTGAAGAGTGTTGATAGTTATGTGTTTCGATATGATGGTCCGCTTAATCTCTACCTGGAGGGAACGAAGATAATTCCTACGAAAGCCTATATTCTGAAGCCCGGAGCAATCATCAAGGGGCCTAATATCAATTCCATATACGAAACAGAGATCACTCGTCAGTTTATACAGGAAAAATCGAGTGCCAGAGTCGTAATCGCCGGCGATGATCTTGAATTCAAATTCAAAAACAGCAACAATGGACTAAAAACGTTTACATTTTCAGAAGATTCGGGACGAATGATTGGCATCATGGGTGGTAGCGGCACTGGCAAATCGACGCTGATGAATCTGCTGAACGGTAAGATTGCTCCTACCGATGGACGTGTTCACATCAATGGATTTCCATTGGAAAAAGCTTCAATGGAAGGTGTAATCGGATATGTGCCTCAGGATGACCTTTTGTTTGAGGAGCTTACCGTTTACCAGAATCTCTTTTTTAATGCTCAAGTATGTTTCAGTGACTTCTCAAAGGAGCTACTGGACAAAACGGTTGATAAAGTGTTGGATGATCTTGATCTACAGGAGATTAAGCATTTAAAAGTGGGTGACCCCCTGAACAAAACGATTAGCGGCGGACAAAGAAAACGACTGAATATTGCGCTGGAGCTGATGCGTGAGCCATCTGTACTTTTCGTAGATGAGCCAACTTCTGGGCTTTCCTCAAATGATTCTGAGAAGATGATGCTTCTTTTGAAAGATCTGGCTCGAAGAGGAAAATTGGTGGTTGCCATTCTTCATCAACCGTCATCAGACATTTTCAAGTTGCTAGATAAACTCTGGATTCTTGACAAAGGCGGGTATCCTATCTACGATGGAAACCCAGTGGATGCCGTGGTTTACTTCAAAACCATGAGCACCCAGGTGAATGCGGCAGAAAGTGAGTGCCCTCGATGTGGCAACGTTATTCCAGATCAAATACTACAGATAATCGAGGCGAGGGAGATTAACGATGATGGTTCAACAACTAGAAATAGAAGGGTCCAGCCGCATGTTTGGTATTCGAAGTACCAGGAAAATATTCTTCCAAAAGTCAACAAGCTTCGATACGAGACGATACTCCCTCCTACCAACTTCAACATCCCAGACCTTTGGCATCAGTTTAAGATTTTCAGTAAACGTAATTTACTCTCAAAGATTTCGAACAGGCAATATGTAATCATCAACCTATTTGAAGCTCCTCTACTAGCTTTCATCTTAGGTTACTTCTCCAAGTATTCTCCAGAAGGTGAATATGCTTTCTCCGAAAACATCAACCTTCCAGTGTATCTATTCATGTCCGTCGTGGTCTCGTTATTTACCGGCTTGACAGTCAGCGCCCAGGAAATATACAAGGATCGTCAAATATTGGAGCGAGAATCCTTTCTGAACCTTTCGAGGTTTAGCTACTTGAATTCAAAGATCTTCTACTTATTTGTCCTTTCAGCGATACAGAGTCTGAGCTTTGTGATGATTGGAAATTTCATTTTGGAAATCCATGGCATGACGTTTTATTATTGGCTGGTGCTTTTTTCCACCTCGTGCTTTGCTAATATGGTGGGCTTGAATATCTCATCTGCCCTTAATTCGGTTATCACCATCTACATCCTCATTCCTTTCATTTTGGTACCTCAGTTGCTCTTAGGAGGTGCGATGATAAAATTTGATGAATTGCATCACTCCATCAGCAACCAAAAGAATGTGCCAATAGTTGGCGATATGATGGCTTCACGATGGGCATACGAAGCACTTGCCGTAGCTCAGTTTAGCTACAATGATTATGAAAAACATTTCTTTGAGATTAATCAGGAAATAAGCAAAAACTCTGTTCAGCGTTCCTTTCTGATTCCTGAATTGATGACTATCAATCGGCAATTGATGAACGATTCAACCAGGTGGAACAGTTCACCTCAAAGCTTTAGAATTCTACAGAACGAAATTGATAGACTGACCAACGTTCATCAACTTAGGCCTTTCTCAAATGCGGTAAGCATTACACCAGAGCGCTACTCAGTAGCCATGGGAAGAAGACTGGATTCCTATCTTCAAAATACCAAAAACCACTTTGCGAGGGAATACATCTTGTCCACAGAGGTCAAAGATTCGATCTACAATCAGCTCATTAAGGATATTGGAAGAGACGAGTTTATCTCTTTGGAAAAGAAGTACAACAATGAATTTCTGGAAGATTTGCTAATGAATACTGCGCACTTCGATATGGTGTACCGTGGCAAAGATCAACTAATTCAGAAAAAGGATCCAATCATGATGCGACCGTATTCTCACATGGGGAGGGCGCACTTTTATGCACCATACAAAATCATAGGTACTCGGGAGATTTCCACTTTTACCTTCAATCTGATTTTTATCTGGGCAATGTCAGCATTTCTCTATGTGACCCTGCTGGACAACAGCTTGAAAAAACTGATCAGTTTTTTCGAATCACCTCCGGTAAGTAAATCAGAAGGACAGAGTCTCTCTGCCTTTGGCAGATTATTCGATACCGTGATGGTCTTGCTAAATTATCCTAAAGTATACCGTAGAGCGCGAAAAATGGCTCGACTAAAAAAAGAATAACTAATGAAGAAAGACATCTCTCTAACCTCCCTGATCTTGCGGGTTTCCCTCGGTTCCATGATGCTAACCCATGGCTATGGTAAATTCATGAATCTTATTTCTGGAGAAACGGGTTTCGCAGACCCGTTCGGACTGGGCCAATTACCCTCGTTAATCTTTGCTGTTTTTGCGGAATTTCTCTGTCCTATTTTTCTGCTATTTGGCTTCAAGTCCCGACTAGCCTCTATCCCGCCTGCCATCGTCATGATGGTCGCTGTCTTCATGATACACTGGGATGACCCATGGCGCAGACAAGAGTTCCCATTGCTGTACCTTGTTGGCTTCATCGCTATTTTTCTACTTGACTCTGGAAAGTATTCTCTGGATTGGAAACTAAAGAAGATTTAGTTTTTCATAAAGTACATTCTTATTCACCTGCTTCATCTCTCCGCTCTTCAATGGGGCTAGATCCAGGCCTTCGATTGCCACTCGAATCAATCGAAGGGTTGGGTGCCCAATGGCTGCCGTCATCCTTCTCACCTGTCGGTTTTTACCCTCAGTTAGGATCACTTCTACCCACGATCTGATTGGGTGTTTTTTGATATTTACAGGTGGATTCCGATCGATTATGTCTGGTTTAATTAAACGAATGGTAGACTTTTTTGTCTGATGTTTTTTGCCCTTCAAATTTATTTCTAATCCCCTTGAAAACTTCTCCATTGAACCCTTTTCAGGGACTCCCTCCACCTCGACCCAGTAGGTTCTCTTGTGATTGTTCGTTGGGTTTAATAATCTGTTATTCAACGCTTTATCATTGGTCAAGATAAGTAGTCCCTCGCTATCAAGATCCAGTCTTCCTACAGGGTACACATCTTTAGGTAAATCGTAGAGACTGCCTAGTCCAGGGTTCTCATTTTCATTCGAAAATTGACTAAGAATCTTGTATGGCTTATAGATTACGTAGTAGCAAAGTTTATTTCTTCTTGACATAGCTCATCAATTTGAAAAGTAAACTTCCTAGAAGTGCACCAGACACGTTTGCCAAGGCATCGAGCCACTCAAAATATCTGTTCGGGAAAACAGAATACTGGATAAATTCGAGAGCTACTCCATATAAAGAGCAGGCCAAAATCAGCACTATCCAGCTTGTGGTGCCCAGCATACCATTCTTGTAGAAGGCAAATAATAGCGTAACGATCAAAACGAAATATGCAAACAGATGCGACAACTTGTCTGTGTATCCTACCCCATCAATCTGCACAGGAATTGAAAGCACGGTTGAGAGAAGAAGAATACCCACAAAAACAAGAAATGCTGGGAGAAACCAGACGAGTGATCTCATATTCAAAAATCTATTTTCATCCCGTCCTTCAATTTATTAAAAATCGAGTCTTCAAAGTTCAAGACATTATTTCCCATGTGAGAAAGCCAGATATTGTCGCACTCAATTTCTTTTTGTTTGGCCACTAACTCATCGTAGCACAAATGGCCATAGGCTTCCTCCTGCAAGAAATTGCATTCACAAATAAACAAGTCAGAATTTCTGCTTAGTGGAATCAGATTCTCAGTCCAGGAGGTGTCACCAGAAAATGCAAAAGTCTTACCTTTCCACTCCAATCGAATTCCGTGCGGAATAGAAAGCTGATTGTGCTCTACTGGTTTTCCTATAAATCTCTTATCAGAGACATCAAGCCAGTCATTGCAGTACTCATAATAGTTGATATCAAGCTCACTGAGCTTATCCCCTGTCCCAGCGTACATGGCCTCCTGCAATGCATAGATTCTTGACGCAACTCCAGGAGGACCAACGATCGACAACGAGGCTTTACGTCTAACTTCAAATAGGCTACTGATTAGGAAAAATGGCAGTCCACCATAATGATCACCATGAAAATGTGAAATAACGATCGTCGAGATATCCTCAGGGTTAATGGACTCTTGTTTTAGTCTAATGAGAGTGGAAGCACCACAGTCAATCAAAACATGTTCATTTTGCTCAGTCAACAGAAAAGATGTGTTGTAACGCCCTCCATTTCCAAAGGCATCACCACAACCTAGTACCGTAAGTTTCATGCGACTAAATTAAGCTAATCGAAGGATCAAGAAAGTGACTACGCCCCAGTAGCAATACATTTCCATTATCAAATCCTTCCAAATATCGAATGAGCTAAATTAAGTCCGCTCGTTTAAGGTCCAATCGTATTCGTACGTTTCAAGTTTATAATCACTTGGGATCTTCTCCTCACGGTATTTATTTATGAAGTCGATCGTTGATTTCACCGTACCTCCAAAGTCCTCCTTATACCATTCAAAGATTTCAGACACTTTAGCGCTTTTCGAAGTTTTGTCAATGTAAATAAAATCATCATTATTGAGTGCCTGACGAGTACGTTCCTCCATTAGCTCTTCAATGCCTTCGGGGGTGTATGCTAGATTATGTAGCGGAGGACAGCTAATCGCTCCACAAGCCAAAACGAAATGAAAACGCGGGTCTTCATACGTTCTGAGCATTTTCCGAGATTCCAATTCATTCAAATTGAGTATTTCACCAGCTACATTGTAAGTGGTACCATCAAAAAAGCCCTCTTTATCTAATGGTCTTGCGATTGGATAAGATGTAGTTACTTGATAAATCACGAGAATATTATATGCATTTACTGACATCCGACTAAAGATGAGATAGCCAAAAAAGGGTTGTTTTTGTTCAAATTAAGGAGATTTTCCCATGTTCTCAAAACCACCCCCCGTCGAAGAGTTGAACAAATTGAGTTGTACTATTCTGATATTTCGTTCATCTCCAACAGGTGGCTTTCTTTTGATCAAGGTTATCAGGCAGGTATAAGAGCCCAGATTGTTTTAACCGTGATTATGCAATAGGATTTAGGAAAAATGGTTTAACCCTTTTCGAATTGCCTGAAAAGAGCGATTTTAGGTGGGATAAAATTTCACCCAAATGGTTAACCTTCCCATCGAGTATTCAGA
>Ga0316189_10007485_pt1 | contig 10323 bp, 9 predicted proteins | sample LowCovwburrow_MG_FD_204930 | JGI IMG/M metagenome (GOLD analysis project Ga0316189, IMG submission 204930) | Coastal sediment microbial communities from Maine, United States - Lowes Cove worm burrow | ecosystem: Environmental > Aquatic > Marine > Coastal > Sediment | place: USA: Maine... | reverse complement strand
CACTGCTTGCCGCCCCCATAGCTTTCAGCGCCCCGCTGCAAGCTGCCACCCCCGGCAACATGCTGGTGATCGCCAACCGCATTGATGATATCACCACCGTTGATCCGGCTGAAATCTTTGAGTTTGCCGGTTCCGACATGGCCCGCAACATCTATGACCGTCTGGTTATGTTCGATCCGCTGAACCTTGATAAGGGTTACGGCCCCGGCCTGGCTGAAAGCTGGACCATTTCTGAAGATGGCAAAACCTTTACCTTTAAAATGCGCGCTGGTGTGAAATTTCATTCAGGCAACCCGGTTACCGCTCACGATGCGGCCTATTCTCTGCAACGTGCCGTCATTTTGAAGAAAACCCCGTCCTTTATTCTCACCCAATTCGGCTTTAATGCCGATAATGCCAAAGACGTCATCAAAGCCACTGACGATATGACATTGCAAATCACCACAGATAAAAAATACGCAACGTCTTTTGTCCTTAACTGTCTGACCGCCACCATTGGTGGCATTGTCGATTCCAAACTCGTCAAGTCACATGAAAAAGACGGCGATATGGGCTATGAATGGCTTAAAACAAATACTGCCGGTTCCGGGGCTTACATGCTGAAAAACTGGAAACCCAACGAAAGCTATACCCTTGAAAAGGTTGATGGCTACTGGCGCGGCGATGTTGCCATGAAGCGGGTGATTGTCCGCCACATTGCAGAATCAGCAACCCAGCGTTTGCTGCTCGAAAAGGGCGATATTGATATTGCCCGTAACCTCAGCCCGGAAGACATGAATGCTGTGGAAGGCAAGGACGGTCTGGCCCTTGATTTTGAACTGCGCGGTCGGATCATGTATTTTGCCATGAACCAGAAAGACCCCATTCTCTCCAAACCAAAAGTACGTTTGGCGATGAAATATCTGGCTGACTACAAAGGCATGACCAACTCCTTCCTCAAAGGTCAATATGCCGTGCATCAGGCCTATCTGCCACGTACCTATATGGGTGAACTGGCCGATACGCCCTATTCGCTCAACGTTGCCAAAGCCAAAGCCCTTCTGGCCGAAGCTGGTTATTCCGATGGCTTTGAAGTCAACATGATTGTCCGCAATGCACAAGAACGGGTTGAGATTGCCCAATCCTTGCAAAACACCTTTGCCCAGGCTGGCATCAAGTCAACCATCCAGACCGGCACCGGCAAACAGATCCTTGGCATCTACCGGGCCCGCAAGCACCAGATCTATGTTGGCGCATGGGGACCGGATTACCCGGATCCACACACCAATGCCGACACCTTTGCCCATAACCCGAACAATTCCGATGAGGCAAAACTGACCGGTAAACTGGCATGGCGTAATGCTTGGGACATTCCACAAATGACCAAGGACACAACAGCTGCTGTGGTTGAAACTGATCGTGACAAGCGTGCTGCCATGTATGTGGCCTCACAAAAAGAATTCCAGAAAACGGCTCCCTTTGTCATCATGTTCCAGAAAAATGAACCGGTTGGCAGACGTTCCAATGTCAAAAACTTCGTCATCGGCGGTGCTATTTCCAGCGCCTATTACTGGAAAGTAACCAAGTAGGCGATAAACAATATGACCTCTATTATTGAGGAAACAGAACTGCAGCGGCGAACCAGAAGTTCGCCGCTGCCACGCCTGTTTAAAAACTTTGGCAGCGCATTTTTCTCCATCGCCATTACCATGATCGGCCTGCTGGCTGTAACCTTCATCATTGGCCGGGTCATGCCGATCGACCCTGTGCTGGCCGTCGTTGGTGACAAGGCCTCAACCGAAGTCTATGAAGCCGCCTATAAGGCCATGGGGCTGGACAAACCCCTGATCCTGCAATTTGGCATTTATATCAAAGACGTTTTTACCGGTAATTTCGGCGTCTCCACCTTAACCGCCCGACCGGTTATCCAGGACATCGCCCGGGTTTTTCCGGCAACGCTGGAACTTGCCACTGTTGCCACCATTCTCGGCGTTATTTTCGGTGTTCCCGCTGGTGTTATCGCTGCCGTCAACAAAGGTGGCTGGAGCGACCAGATTATCCGGGTTGTCGGCCTATTCGGCTATTCCATGCCGATTTTCTGGCTCGGCCTTGTCGGCCTGCTTATTTTTTACGGCAAACTTGACTGGGTAGCTGGCCCCGGTCGTCTCGATGTTTTTTTTGATGATATTGTACCTCAGGTTTCCGGCATGATTCTGCTTGATTCGCTGCTTGCCGGTGAAACCGAGATTTTCTTTAACGCCCTGTCGCACATCATTCTGCCGGCCACTATTCTTGGCTATTATTCCCTTGCCTATATTTCGCGCATGACCCGCTCCTTTATGCTTGAGCAATTATCACAGGAATACATCACCACCGCCCGCGTCAAGGGACTATCGGAAACCGTCGTCATCTGGCGGCACGCCCTGCGCAATGTCATGGTGCCACTGATCACCGTCATCGCCCTGTCCTATGCCAATCTGCTCGAAGGTTCGGTGCTGACCGAAATGATTTTCGCCTGGCCCGGCATCGGCTCCTACATCACCAACGCCCTGTTTTCTGCTGACATGGCAGCCGTTTTGGGCGGCACTGTAATCGTCGGGGCTGTGTTTATCGGCATCAACCTGTTGTCGGATATTTTATATAAAATAGTGGATCCCAGAGCACGATGACCGACCTGAGCGAAAATAAACCTGCCATGACATGGCACCAATGGCTGACCACCGACGAGCCAACCTCTCGCGGTCACGCCCGCGCTGTGCAATTCTATCTCGGCTGGCTTTCCTTCAAATCCAATACGCTGGCCATGGCCGGGCTGCTCATTCTGCTGGCGCTGGTTTTTGTCTGGCTGTTTGCGCCGTTTCTCGCCACCCACGACCCGCTGACCCAAAACCTGCATGATCGCCTGCTCCACCCCAGCGCCGAGCACTTTTTCGGCACCGATGCCCTTGGTCGTGATATTTATTCGCGGGTTGTCCATGGGGCCGGTATTACTCTTTATATTGTCACCCTCGTTGCCATCACCGCGCCGCTGTTCGGCCTGCTGGTTGGTACTGTCGCCGGCTACCTTGGCGGCTGGGTAGACACAGTGCTGATGCGTATCACCGACATCTTCCTTGCTTTCCCCAAGCTCATTCTGGCTCTGGCCTTTGTCGCTGCCCTGGGTGCCGGTCTAGAAAATGCCATTCTGGCTCTCATTCTCACCGCCTGGCCGCCCTATACACGGATTGCCCGGGCTGAAACCCTGACCATCCGCAATTCTGAATTCATCGATGCCGTCCGCATGCAAGGCGCTGGTGCCATGCGCATCATTGTCGGCCACATCTGGCCCTTGTGCATTTCATCCATCATCGTCCGCGTCACCCTTGATATGGCCGGTGTCTTGCTGACCGCCGCCGGTCTTGGCTTTCTCGGCCTTGGTGCCCAGCCGCCAACCCCTGAATGGGGGGCCATGATCTCCTTTGGCCGCAAATTCATTCTCGATCACTGGTGGGTCGCCACCATGCCGGGCCTTGCCATTTTCACCGTATCCCTCGGCTTTAACCTGCTCGGTGACGGCCTGCGCGACCTGCTCGATCCCAAGGGGGATAAATCATGAGCGAAAACAACTCAAATGACCCCGGCACCAGAGCGTTTCATGTTTACATGGAACCGCTCAAGGCCGTGACTACGGCCCGGCCGGTCAGTCCGCCCGCGCGGAGGCCCGAGCAAAGCGAGGATATGCCGTGAGCGAAAACAAAGATCTTGTGCGGGTGGAAAATCTTTGCGTCAGCTTTCCCGGCCACAACAAAACCGTCGAGGCGGTACGCGGATTGAGCTTTTCGGTCGGCCGCGAACGGGTTGGCATTGTCGGTGAATCCGGTTCCGGTAAATCCCTTACCGGCCGCGCCATTTTGCGCCTCATCCGGCCGCCGGGCATCATGACCGCCGACAAGATCGAATTTAACGGCATCGACCTGATGTCCTTAACCGAAAAGCAGATGCGCGACATTCGCGGTCACAAGATTTCCATGGTCATGCAGGACCCGAAATATTCCCTCAACCCGGTCCAGCGCGTTGGCGAGCAGATCGCCGAGGCCTATCGCGTCCACAACAGGACCAGCAAGAAACAAGCCAGACAACGGGCTTTGGATATGCTTGAATCTGTGCAAATCCGTGATCCTGAACGCGTTTACAACACCTATCCGCACGAAGTCTCCGGCGGCATGGGCCAGCGCATCATGATCGCCATGATGCTCGCCCCTGAACCCGACCTGCTGATTGCCGATGAACCAACCTCGGCCCTTGATGTCACCGTCCAGATGCAGGTGCTCGGTGTCATGGATAAACTGGTGCGCGAAAAAGGCATGGGGCTGATTTTCATCTCCCATGATCTCAATCTGGTCGCCTCATTCTGTGACCGGGTCATCATCATGTATGCCGGACGCATTGTTGAAACCCTCAATGCGTCTGACCTGCACAGCGCCAAACACCCCTATACCCGCGGCCTGCTCAATTCCCTGCCGCGCATTGACGAGCGCAAAGACAAACTGATTGCCCTTAAACGCGACGCCGCCTGGCTGGATGAGGAGAGCGTTGATGCCTTCGCCTGAAGAAAATAACATCGCCGGTGAATCAATCGTCTCCGTCTCAAACCTCGATGTATTCTTCGGCCTTGGCCGCGAGACATTTCAGGCGGTTAAATCGGTCAGTTTTGATGTTGAAAAAGGCTCGACCTTTGGTCTGGTCGGCGAATCCGGCTCGGGCAAATCCACCGTCCTGCGGGCTATTGCCGGGCTGATCACCGACTGGCAGGGCACCATCATGGTCAGCGGCCAGAAAATCGACAAGCATCGCTCAAAGGACTTTTTCAAAAACCTCCAAATGGTTTTCCAGGACCCATATGGCTCGCTGCATCCGCGCCACACCATTGATAAAATGCTGTCCGAACCGCTTCACCTGCACGGCATCGGCGATGTTGAAAAGCGCATCAATGCGGTGCTTGACGATGTCGGCCTGCCGCGCTCGTTCCGCTTCCGCTTTTCCCATCAACTCTCGGGCGGCCAGCGCCAGCGCGTCGCCATCGCCCGCGCCCTGATATTAGAACCGTCAATCATCCTGCTCGATGAACCGACCTCGGCCCTCGATGTCTCGGTACAGGCCGAAATTCTCAACCTCCTGAAAGACCTGCAAGCCGAACACAATCTGACTTACCTTCTGGTTTCCCACAACCTTGCCGTCATCGCCCACATGTGCACCCGAACCGCTGTCATGAACAACGGTGAAATCGTCGAAGTCCTCAACATAGACAAAATGAGCAAGCTGAAAGCCGACCACCCCTACACCAAACAACTGCTGTCGGCCAGCATGGGCTATGATGCTGAGATGGTGGGTTTGTAGGGTTACAATCGTTTTTAGCTTTCTTATTAACACCCCTCAAAATATGTATTTTATTACATAATTACTGTAGTAAGGTAGCCATACTCATATGGCAAAGGAGAGTTAAAATTATGGGAAGGTTTTTTACAAGTTTGATATTGATTGGAATAATAAGCTATCCGGCCCTAGCTAAAAGTGTTCCTGAAGCTCACAAACATATCATCGAACATATTTCCGTTACAGCAATGGCAGCTAAAACATGCCCCGGAATGACTGAGAATGCAGTTTTAATCGTAATGGCCGCAGCAATACATAAAATGGATATTGAACTGCTCTTGAAATCTGGGCCATATAAATTTCTTTATCATCAAAACCTTGCAAAACATAAAGCATCAATTAAAAAACATGGCGTTGATATATTTTGCACTGTAGCATGGATGCTTTATGGCAAAGATGGTGTAAATGTTAAAGGGCTTTTGTCCAAGGATTGAACCTTTGCCGGTCGGGGTTTTCAACCCAGGTCCGTAACGTTCATGCAAAGGTATGACAAGGACTTAAAGTGATGAACCGACAATATAGCAAACGAATTCTTTTTGTTTTAGGAATTATTACCTCAACTTGGTCATCACTTCATCACTCTGCTACAGCAATGGAATTTACTATTCACGGCAATCACTCTAAAACTTTGAATGCTATCGCAGCAAAAGGGGAAATAAAATTAAATGACTTGAATAAACTTCATTCTTTTCTTTCTCAACTCTCTCCAAAAAAACACACAGCAATTTATTTTACCAGTTCTGGTGGAAACCTGTTCGAAGGAATGAGGCTCGGAATCTATTTCAAGCAAAACCGAATAAAAACTGTAATTCAAGCTGACGAAATGTGCGCCAGTGCATGTGCTCTAGCCTTTTTGGGTGGGACTGACTACAAAAACCAAAGATGGATGTCTACCACAACCACAAGTCTACTTGGCTTCCATGCTTTTCGGAGCAGCAAAGGCAACAATCTTCAAAGCACTGATCAAACACAAAAAATTGTGGCCGCCATTCTTGAATATGGAAACTTCGTCAAGGCTCCAATAGAAATTTTTGTTAAAAGTTTTCAAACATCTTCAGACCAGATGTATTGGTTTAGTAAAAGTGAAGCCCTTCGCCTTGGCATTAAAGTCTGGGATATTCAAAAAAAATGCTTCACTGGAAACAAAAACTGTAAGTGAAAATGAACCTCTGCCGACCATAGTCACCCCCGCCGCTTGCTCGGCCGCCCTTTCGACACCACCCGCGACAACAAGATCACCGGCACCAGCCCAATCAGCACAATCGCCAGTGCCGCCGGGGCGCTTTCTTCGAATTGGTCGAGCGAGGCCAGCGTATAGACGTGGGTGGCAAGGGTGTCGAAGTTGAACGGCCGCAAAAGCAGGGTTGCCGGCAGCTCCTTCATCGCATCAACAAAAACCAGCAGCACCGCTGAACCAATCGCCGGCCGCAGCAACGGCAGGTGAACCTCGCGCAAGACCTTTGCCTTGGTCCGCCCCAGCGAACGCGCCACCGCATCAAGGTTGGGCGACAGTTTCTCAAAACCGGCATCCAGCGCCCCGTTGGATATGGCCATAAACCGCACCACATAGGCAAACACCACCGCCCCCATCGTCCCCGACACCAACAGGCCGGGGGTAATGCCAAAAAGCCTGGAAGAAACGCCACCGATGACACCTTCAACTGACGATAAAAAAATCAGGATGCCGATCGCCAGCACCGTCCCCGGCACCGCATAACCAACCGAGCACAACCGCACAATACCGTTAAGCACCCCCGACCGGGCCGCGCGTTTGCTCGAGGTCAAAAACACACCGATCACCACTGCCACCAATGCCGCACAACTGGCCACCAGCACCGAATGCCAGACATTTTGCCAGAAAATTTCATCCAGCAGCGTTTGCCAGTGCACCCCTGCTGCCTTGAGCAACAGACTGGCCGGCAGAACAAAACCCAGCACAATCGGAGTGGCACAGGCAATGCTGGCCGCGATGGCATAAACCCCCTTTAGCTGTATCCGCGTCAGATGCTGATAACGCCCGGTGGTCTGATAGAATTGTTGCTTGCGGCGGCTGACCCGCTCCACCCACAATAACAGCACCACAAAAATCAGCATCACACAGGCAATTTGCGCCGCACCGGGCAATGAGCCGCGTTCCAGCCAGGTGTTATAAACCGAAAAGGTCAGCGTATTGACGCCAAAATGCTCAACCGCACCAATGTCATTCAGGCATTCCATCAGCGCCAGCGTTGCCCCGGCCACCAGTGCCGGGCGGGCCAGCGGCAGACCGACATTCCAGAATATCCCCCAATGCGAGCGCCCCAGTGTGCGCGCCACCTCAAGCGCACAAACCGACTGGCTGATAAAACTCGCCCGCGCTGTTAAATAGACATAGGGGTAAAGCACAAATGACATGACAAAAATCGCGCCCTCCAGCGAGCGGATTTCCGGGAACCAGTAATCACGCGCCGACTGCCAGCCAAACACCGTCCGCAAGGTTGTCTGCATCAGACCGGAATAATCCCAGATTTCCGTATAACTGAAAGCCGTCAGATAGGTCGGCATCGCCAGCGGCACCAGCGACAGCCAGACAAACACCTTGCGACCGGGAAACTGATACATCGTCACCAGCCAGGCCGAACTTGCCCCGATCGACATGGTCAGCACCCCGACCCCGATCATCAACAATACCGTATCCCTGAGCGCCCCCGGCAGCACCGTTGCCAGCAAATGCGGCCAGACATTATCCTGTGCCGAAACCGCCACGGCAAACAGCGCCACGATCGGCCCGATGACAATCACGGCCACCAATCCGACCCAACCGATCACCCCGGCTGACCGCCGTAATTGCTTCAACCAGTCGGGTCTTGCCCAACTCAAGGAACGGTTATTTCCGCGAACATCACTCATCGCGCTACTTAAGAATCATTTGCATCTAAAGTCAAAGCACATAATTATCCACAAACGTTATAATTTGCTGCAAAGTCTCTTCACGCTGTTCCAAATGCGGACTGTGGCCACAATCAGCAATAATATGCTTTTGTGCCTCAGCGCCAATCCCGTCAACAATCGCCTCCACCTGTTTTTGCGTGCCATACGGGTCATCAGCCCCTTGCAGAACCAGTGCCGGCGCTTTGATTCCCGGCAAGAACGCCTCAATATTCCAGTTGAGAAAATCCGGATGCAGCCAGACATCATTCCAGCCCCGGAAAGCACAATCAACATTGTGCCCGTGATATTTCTGCAACCGCTGGCGCAAATCCCCCTCATCATAGGCGACTTTGGCTGCTTGAATGCTCTTGACGCTGATATCTTCGTTAAACACATGCGCAGCCAGCGTCACCAAAGCGCAAATCCGCCCCGATGTGTCACTTCCCGCATGTACAAGAGTAATAGAGCCGCCATCACTATGCCCAATCAGAATGGCTTTCTTAATCCCGGCAGCATCAAGCACCTGCGGCACAACAACCTGCCCCTCATGGTGCATAAAACTGACCGGACGCGGCAAATCGCAAGGTTCTGATCCGCCATACCCGGCCCGGCTATAGACAAACCCCCGCAAGCCCAGTTCGCGGCACAACGTTTCCGGGAAATCCCGCCACAGGGCAATACAGCCCAAACCCTCATGCAAAAACACCAGCACCGGCTTGCCATCATCCACATCTTCAGGCCCGACCCACTGGCATTCAAGCTGGCGTCCGTCCGCCCTGATCATATGTGCTTGCCCGTCAGACAATTCATCACCCTGCTTTTCGCGTTACCAGCAAAACCCCGGCAGAACAAACCACCATACCAACAAGCTGGATCAGGCCAAGCGTTTCATCAAACAGAAAATAGGCGATCACCGCCGTTACTGCCGGCACCAGAAAAAACAGGCTGGAGACTTTCGACACTTCGCCATGCCGGATCATCAAAAACAGCATACTGACCGCCCCGAGCGATAACACAAACACCAGCCACACCATGGCAAAAATAACATCACCATTCCAGGTGATGTTAAAATTCTCACTCATCAGGGCAACAGCAAACACCACCATACCGCCACCGGCAAATTGCAGCGCATTACCTACCCGCAAATCAATAACCGCCAAGAATTTCTTCTGCATGATCGACCCGAGAGTGATCGACATGGTTGCCATAAAAGTAACGCCAAGTGTAACAGGCGTTATGCCGATACTGGCAAAGCTCAATTTCGGCCACACCACCAGCGCCACCCCGAATAACCCCAGCATCAACCCCGTCCAGTGTTTCCAGCCGGTTTTTTCGCCCAGAATAATCCCGGCCAGCATCGCTGTCAGCAACGGTTGCAATGCGGTAATCAACGCGGCAATCCCGGCCGGCATGCCATAATAAATCGCCCAGAATACCCCGCCCAGATATCCCCCTTGGGTAAAACATCCGATCACAACCGCCCACATCGCCACCCGTGGTGTTGGCCATTTCGCCTTGAAGGCCAATGAGATCAATACAAACAATACGGTCACAATGGCAAACCGGATAGACAAAAAGCTCAACGGCTCGGCATAGGGCGCACTCAAACGCGAGCCGATAAACCCCGTTGCCCACAAGCCGACAAACACCGCGGGGGCAAAGGAGAGCCAGTTTACACTGTTTTTGGAAGAGTTCATTGAGGGGAAAAAACTTGTCTTTACGGGTTAAGATCAATAGAGGTTAGAAAATGGCACGATAGGCAAAGGGCATAGATATTTCTACTTCTAAATCAATCCTACTCGATGTTTATAATCGCTTCTATGAAGACGACGGTTTTCCGCTCGCCGGTAATATTGCTTTTTCCAGCCTTCTGGCCCTGTTTCCTTTTCTGATTTTTCTCACCTCGCTGGCCGGCTTTTTCGGCAATGAGAAACTGGCCGAAACCGTGATTGATTATCTGTTATCGGTTGCCCCGGCTGATCTGGTCAAACCCTTTACCGATGATATTCATGCCATTTTGAC
>Ga0316189_10007483_pt1 | contig 10324 bp, 9 predicted proteins | sample LowCovwburrow_MG_FD_204930 | JGI IMG/M metagenome (GOLD analysis project Ga0316189, IMG submission 204930) | Coastal sediment microbial communities from Maine, United States - Lowes Cove worm burrow | ecosystem: Environmental > Aquatic > Marine > Coastal > Sediment | place: USA: Maine... | reverse complement strand
GTTTCTACCTGGTCATTGCCATGCTTGTCCACCATGGCTCGGGCACACTGTCTCGAAGTCGGCTTGAGAAAATGTGCGAGATGAGTGGTGAGAGACTGTCGCTAATTTACGGGCTGCACTCCCCGGATTTTTTCAACAAATCACTTTTTCACGACTACATTGGAATGCTTCAGGCGCAAGACGTTCTGCGTCGCAATAAGGATGGACTGCTGGAGTTCGACGATGATATCGTCCGCATCGGTGCAGATGCACGGCTGGTGCTTGGAGAAGAAATTCGCCACAGTATCTTGTCCCTAACCGTTGCTGAGAATCAGGTTGACGCATGAAAGTTGTCTCGTTTTACCGGTTTCTCGACCTCGAATCGCCGCCGGCCTTTCGGGATGAACTGCTGGCGCAGTGCGAGCAGCAGGGCTTGCTCGGTACTATTCTGGTAGCGCCAGAGGGCTTCAACGGTTCGATAAGCGGTGACGAGGCTGCCATGCGGTCTGTTCTCGGCTGGATGGAGACCACGCTGGAGCTCGATGAGCCAATTGAAGGTCGCTGGAACGATGTATCTGAGGCGCCGTTCAGACGCATGCGTGTGCGCCTGAAGAAAGAAATCGTCGCGCTGGGTCGCCCGGATATCCTGCCACACAAGAAAACCGGCACCTATGTCGCCGCGGCAGAATGGAATGCGTTGCTCGAAGACCCTGATGTAATTGTTATCGATACTCGTAATTCCTACGAGTTTGAGGTCGGCACGTTTCCACGTGCTATCGACCCCGAGACCGACAACTTCCGGGAGTTTCCGAGGTTCGCCAAAGCATTAGCCGAAACCTCGAAAGACAAACGACTGGCGATGTTTTGTACGGGCGGTATTCGCTGCGAAAAAGCTACCGCGCTGATGCTCGAGCTGGGGTTTGACGAGGTTTACCACCTGCAGGGTGGCATATTGAAGTACCTCGAGGATATGCCTGGCGAAGAGAGCCGTTGGGGCGGAGAGTGTTTTGTTTTCGATACACGGGTTGCGGTCGATAGTGATCTCGAAGAGGGTGGATATGTGCAGTGTCATGCCTGCCGGCGTCCTTTAAGTGCCGACGATGTTGCCTCGCCTGACTATCGTGAGGGCGTTTCCTGCCCGCAATGCATCGGCAGTCTTGATGAAGACCGCGCCTCAAGGCTGGCAGAACGGCAAAAGCAGGTTACGTTGGCAAACCAGCGTGGCGAGCAGCATATCGGTCAAAAACTGGAATAAACCAGCCTGCTCCGGCGATGCAGATCTTCGAACGGCCGGCAAACGGCGCATTCCTCTCGGTCATGGCTCGCGTTGCTGCGCACGCTGCGCTTTACTTCCCTCGATAAACGCCCCGCCCGCCGGCCCTACGACCATCAACGGAGGGCCGAGAGCGTGGGATCTTTTTTTCCGCAAATAAAGCGCAGCGCAGCGAGCCATTGCGGAAAAAAATGATGCCAGGCTATGCGGCCGTGTGATGTGCCCTGTCGTAGCTCGTGCGATGTTGGCTGTGACGATCTTATGCGTCCAGATCCGGAATCAACTCACTCTCTAATGTTGTGATCATGTCCTTGATCAGGAGTTTGCGCTTTTTCAGGCGGCGAATGCGCAGCTGATCCACCATCGGATCATGCTGCAGGCGATCGATCAGGTAGTCGAGATCTCGATGGCTGACGCGCAACTCGCGCAGCCGATCAAGAGTCTTGAAGCATTCAGTGTCGACTTTCTCGGTCATCGATATACATGCTACTAGTCGCTCGCCAGCAGCGCCAGCCAGTCGTGATCAGCGGCTCCAATGACCACAAACCAGGGGTTCAAAATATCCTCCTTGGCGTTGTACGATAATGGCCTGCCGTCGAGTTCGAGGACTTTACCACCGGCTTGTTCGACCACGGCCTGCGCAGCCGCAGTGTCCCATTCCGAGGTTGGCCCGAGGCGCGGGTAGATGTCGGCCCGGCCTTCGGCGATGACGCAAAATTTCAGCGAGCTACCCATGGGTACCATGTCTGTTTCGCCCAGGCGTTCGAGGAAAGTATCCAGACTACTTCCCCGGTGTGAACGACTGCCAACGATGCGCACGGGCGTGCTGCTGGCATCAGCCACTCGAATGGGCGTGACGCTGCCGCTCTCGCGTAGCTCGGCACCATGGCCTTCGCAACCAACGTAGGTTTTGTCCTGCACCGGCACGTACACAACGCCGAAAACGGGCCGATGCGAGTCGATCAGAGCGATATTGACCGTAAATTCGCCGTTGCGATTGACGAACTCCTTGGTGCCATCAAGAGGGTCGATCAGCCAGTAACGCTGCCACTGCCCGCGCTCCTCGAACGACGGCAGACCTTCTTCTTCGGAGATAATTGGCATACCGGGTGTCAGTTGCGCGAGTCCGGCGACGATGCATCGATGCGAAGCCAGATCAGCTTGTGTCAGCGGCGATTCGTCGCTTTTCTCTTGAACGTCGAAATCTGTCGCGTAGACTTCGAGGATCGCCTGGCCAGCTTCGGTGGCCAGGGCAACGACAGGTTCGATCAGTTCTTTTAGATTCATGGTGATATCCGGACTTTCAAACAGGGCGCGCAGTATAAAGCAGTGACAATCGATCCCAAAACCGCACTCGAAAATTGCACAACGTTGATGCTCGACATGGACGGCACAATTCTCGATCTTGCTTACGATAACTACATGTGGCTAACCCACATCCCGGAGCGTTGGGGCGAGAAAAACGGCATGTCTCTAAGCGACGCGCGCAAGCAGCTGTTCGCTCGGTACGGGGCTGCCCAGGGTGAACTGCATTGGTATTGCCTCGATCACTGGAGTGAGCGCCTTGACCTGGATGTCATGCAATTACACCGCGACAACCACGAGCGAATCGACTTCCTGCCGGGTGCGAAAGAGTTTCTTGCGGCAATTCATGCCATGGATATAGAAGTTCTTCTGGTCACAAATTCCCACGGCGATACGCTGGAGCTGAAGGACAAGGTCACGGGTCTTGGCGAGTACTTTGACGGCATCCACAGCTCGCACAGTTATGGTTTCGCAAAGGAACGCCAGGAATTTTGGAATGCCCTGCAAGCCGAGGTTGGCTTTGACGTGCAAACAACGATGTTCGTTGATGACACGATGAGTGTTCTCAGAAGTGCTGCTGAATACGGTGTGGAACATTTGGTTGCGATCACGCGACCGGATACAAGCGAGCCGCCGAGAGAGGGCGGTGAGTTCGGGAGTGTGGAAGGGGTCGCAGACCTTTTGCTATGACCTTCTCTGAGGTCGCCGCCTCGATCCACTATTATTCTGGCCGCCCGGTCTGCCGCGCCCGCCCTGCTGAGGGCGCCGTGGTTTCGATTTAGGCTTGACCAATTCGGGAAGCAGCGAATGATCGTAATTCGCTACCGGAATCTTATGGCCGATGTAGGCTTCAATATCAGGCAGAGAAACTGCATATGATTCACAGCCGAAACTGATTGCGTCTCCAGCAGCACCTGCACGCGCGGTTCGTCCAATTCGATGCACATAATCTTCGGCATCTTGCGGTAAATCGTAGTTGATAACGCACTGCACATCGGGGACGTGCAATCCCCTTGAGGCGACGTCAGTGCCGATCAGCACTGGTAGCTCACCCGCCTGGAATTCCATCAACATGCGCAGGCGTTTCTTCTGTGGCACATCACCGGAAATGGCTGCTGAGTGCAGACCGTTCGCATTCAGGTAGGCCTCGACACGCTCGGCGTCGCGCTTCATGTTGACGAATACCATGATGCGCCCCTCGCCAATCTCCCGAATCAAACCAACAAGCAGCGGCATCTTTTCGTCATTAGACGGAAAGAAGATCGCCTGGCGTACACGATCTGCGGTGACCTTGTCAGGCTCGATACGAATCAGCTCGGGCTCATTCATGTGCTCATAGGCGAGTTCCATGACGCGCTGTGAGAGTGTTGCCGAAAACAACATGTTCAATCGCTTGTCGGGGGGCGGCAGTCGTCGCAGCAAATAGCGAATGTCCTTGATAAAACCAAGATCAAACATGCGGTCAGCTTCATCCAGCACGGCCACCTCGACCTGATCGAGCTTGAAAACGCCCTGCTTGAAATAATCGATGATGCGACCAGGCGTACCGATAAGGATGTCGATACCGTCCTCAATGATCTGCCGTTGCTTTTCGTAGTCGGTACCGCCATAGGCGAGCCCGATCTTCAGGCCCGTGTGCTTGCCCAGCAGTTCTCCGTCATTGGCGATCTGTACGGCAAGTTCGCGAGTTGGCGCCAGCATGAAGGCGCGTGGCTGTTTCTTTTCTCCCGCTGTCGGCTCCGAGGCGAGCAGCCGCTCAAAAGTCGCGACCAGAAAGGCGGCGGTCTTGCCTGTGCCTGTTTGCGCCTGTCCCGCCACATCACGAGGTTCCAGCGCTATCGGCAGGGTACTGGCTTGAATTGGGGTGCAAAATTCGAAGCCGGCATCAACAATGCCTGCCCGCACGCTGTCTTGCAGCGCGAGTGAATCGAATCTGAGTTCGCTCAGATGGTTATCTGACATAAATTAAGTGACCGGAAAATGTGCATTTAGTGCTTGCAATATGGCTCGTGAAGCGGTCAAATTGGTTTCAGAACGACGCGACAATCGTCGCACCTGCCAGTTTCGCAATCACCGAATCAAAAAAGAAGCCGGAATTAGCCAGCAACGAAGCTGCGACATATTGCCTGAAGTATTGGGCAGCGTCATCCACTTTGTAACGTTCGTTCACCAGAATATCCGGGAACTGGCGATAACATCATCCAATTGAACCAACAATTATGTGGAGGTAGAGGCCGATGAGCGACAACATCGTGCATACCAACGATAGTAATTTTGAAGCTGACGTTGTGCAGTCAGACAAACCCGCCCTGGTCGATTTCTGGGCGGAATGGTGCGGTCCCTGCAAGATGATCGCGCCGCTGCTCACTGAAGTAGCAGGGGACTATGCCGATAGAATGGCGGTTGTGAAGCTTAACGTCGACGAGAGCCCGAATACCGCGCAGAAGTTCGGTATCCGCAGTATTCCGACCCTGATGTTATTTAAAGACGGCAACGTGCATGCGCAAAAGCTCGGTGCGATGTCGAAGTCACAACTAATTGAATTTTTGGACAGCAATCTGTGAGAGGGTACTTGGGCAATCAAACCAAAAACCGACCAGCTAAGTCAGGCAATGCCAGTAAGGGCAACTCTAACCGTCGCCGCCGTCGCCGGACGCCGCAAGGCGACTATCCGGAAGATGATGGCGGTAGCCTTGAGGTAATCCCACCGGAGGAACTCGAAGCGAGCAAGAACATCATGAACCTGACGGAGCTCAAAAACCGTCCGGCTGGTGATCTTGTGGATCTTGGTGAGTCTCTCGGGCTTGAGGGCCTTGCGCGTCAGCGTAAGCAGGACATCATTTTCTCGATCCTGAAGGCGCATGCCAAACAGGGCGAGAATATCTACGGCGATGGAGTACTGGAGATACTGCAGGACGGCTTCGGCTTTCTGCGTTCATCCGACAGCTCATATCTTGCTGGTCCCGACGATATCTATGTAAGCCCTAGCCAGATAAGACGTTTTGCTTTGCGTACAGGCGATACCGTATCAGGGCTCATTCGCCCGCCGAAAGACGGCGAGCGATATTTCGCACTTCTCAAGGTTGGGCAGATCAATCACGACTCCCCTGAGAACGCGCGCAGCAAAGTCCTTTTTGAAAACCTTACGCCTTTGTTTCCGACCGAGCGTTTCGTGCTCGAGCAGGGCAATGGCAGCACCGAAGACCTTACTGCTCGAATCATCGACCTGGTTGCGCCGATAGGCAAAGGCCAGCGTGGTCTTATCGTTTCGCCGCCGAAAGCCGGTAAGACGATGTTGCTGCAAAACATTGCTTCCTCCATTTGTGCGAACACGCCTGACGTAGATCTCATCGTCCTGCTAATCGATGAGCGACCTGAAGAAGTGACAGAGATGACGCGCACGGTGCGCGGTGAAGTTGTCTCGTCGACGTTCGACGAGCCGGCCAGTCGTCATGTGCAAGTGGCCGAGATGGTCATTGAAAAGGCCAAGCGGCTTGTTGAGCACAAGCGAGACGTGGTTATTCTGCTCGACTCGATCACGCGCCTTGCCCGTGCATACAACACCGTTGTTCCGTCATCAGGCAAAGTCCTGACCGGTGGTGTCGATGCCAACGCATTGCACCGGCCGAAACGCTTCTTTGGTGCTGCACGCAATATCGAAGAGGGCGGCAGCCTGACTATTCTCGCAACGGCGCTTGTTGATACCGGATCCAAAATGGACGAGGTCATCTACGAAGAATTCAAAGGCACCGGTAACATGGAGATCCACCTGGATCGCCGTATTGCAGAGAGACGTACCTTCCCGGCGATCAACATCAACCGTTCCGGTACACGTAAGGAAGAACTGCTCACGGTTCCCGAGGAACTGCAGAAGATGTGGGTACTGCGAAAAGTACTGCATCCGATGGACGAACTCGCGGCTGTCGAATTCCTGCTCAAGAAAATGCAGGACACGAAGACCAACGCGCAATTCTTCGAGGCAATGAAGAGATAGCGCAAGACGGCAAGAGCGCCCGCGATGCCACGCTATGCGGCTGCGTGATTTCAGCGCAATGATGTGCAGGAGTCGTGCGCCAACAAGCACTAACGGGCGTAAAATACCCTGATATTCCTGAATTCGTCGCCACAGCGACCGATTTTCCCGCCAATGGCTGTCTAATTTGTCAGGTACTGGGAGAATGGATGCAATGCCCGTATATCTCGATGACAAAAGGCTTGTAAAACAGTTACTTGACGGTGACCAGCGAGCTTTTGATCATTTTTTCGAGGACAACTTCGCGAGACTCTACCGGTTCGCAATTGTGCGGCTCAGTGATGATCCGGACGGCGCGAGGGAGGTCGTACAGATCGTTCTGACGCGCGCTATCCGCAAAATGCACACCTATCGTGCCGAGTCGGCGCTATTCACCTGGTTGTGTGCGATTTGTCGTAACGAGATCAGCGACTGGCTCAGTAAACAGAGCCGATATCGCGACCACATCGTATTGGTCGAGGATTTTCCGGAGATTCAGTCAGCGATCGATTCTTTCCGTGCCCCGGAGGAGGATAGTCCTGAGAGGCACTACCAGAGAGTTGAGGCCATGCGGCTCATTCAGGTTGCGCTCGACAGCTTGCCCGCTAAATACGGAAATGTGCTCGAGTGGAAATACGTCGAGGGCCATTCGGTCAAGGAAATAGCGGCCCGGCTGGAGATTGGTGCCGAAGCGACGCAGTCGCTGCTGGCAAGGGCGAAGCGGGCATTTGCGGATGTCTACAGTACATTGACAAAGGGTGCGAACGATCAGGCAGACGGGCTGGTGCAGTCATGAAAAATTTGAGCGATGAGATGGTGGTGCGCGGTGACGACGCAGTAGAGGCACTTCTTGAGAAGGCGGTACCGCGACCTTCGCCACCAGGCAATGACGAGGCTGCCGTGCGCAATGCCGTTCATGCCGAATGGCAGGTAGTAACGCGCAGGGTCAGGACGCGTCGATACATAAAACATTTTGCCGTTGCCGCGACGGTGCTGCTCGGCATTGCAGTGTCATTCTATGCATTGCAGGTTACGAGTGCTCCAGGTGTTCAGGTTGCAACCATCAGCAACAGCTTTGGATCGATTTACCTGCTTGGCGAGCAATCCGAGCAACATGAGATGGCTGATCTCGCGACGATCTCCGCGGGCCAGGAAATACTGACCGGTAAAGACGCCGGTATCGGCATCGAATGGGGCAGTGGTGGTTCCCTGCGCGTCGATAAGAATACGCGGATCGAGTTCACGTCGCCCGAAGCGGTGTTCCTGCATTCAGGGCGAATCTACTTCGATTCGCAGTCCGCCGATTTGGCCGCGGCAACTACGGGAACCGGATTCGTTATCGAAACCGAGCATGGCTCTGTCAAACATCTCGGTACTCAGTACATGACAGCAGTCGATACGCGAGACCTGACCGTCAGTGTGCGTGAAGGCCGGGTTGAGGTTGATGGTGTGTACGTTAGAGAGGCCGTCGCGTTCGCTGGCCAACAGTTGAGCATATCGGGCGGCGCCCGACCAACCATTGCAGACTTCAACGTCCATGGTGAGGCATGGCGCTGGATAGAGGCGACATCGCCTGTTATCAATGCCGACGGGCGTACCGTTGAGGAGTTTTTGACAGCAATTGGCCGCGAGACCGGCTTGAAAGTTAATTACGAAACGCCTGCAGCGAAAGAAATGGCGCAAAAAGGTGTTTTGAAAGGAAACGTTGATATGGGTCCGAGAGAGGAACTGGCGCTGCGGATGTCAGGCGAGGATCTTGGTTATCGCATAGACGGGGGAGCCATCTACGTGAGTATTGATTCAGGTAGTCGCCCGTAGAGTTCGATACTCCCCGCCTCGTGCGAGGAATCAACTTATGTTGCGGACGCTTATCGTATTGATTTTGTTGCTGCCGGTGGCCGGCTTGGCCGCCGATGGCGGCGCTGTGCCTTATACCGGTCGGCAGGTCGCTGAAGTAATTGACGAATTTCGAGGCGCAGGGCAACCGTTCGCCTATAGCACCAACCTTGTCTCCGCAGACCTCATGGTGCTGGCCGAACCAAAGGCGGCGGACCCCCTGGGTATCGTAAAGGAGATTCTGCGACCACATGGCCTGACGATTCGCGCTGATTCTGGTGTGCTACTGGTAGTGCGTATCGACAGCGACATTCGCAAGGCTGCGGTCACTGCCGTTCCTGCTCCCGCTGGTGCGAGTGTCGAAGGGCTCGAGCTGGAAACAGTCGTTATTTCCGCGAGTCGCTACGAAATACTCAGTGATACGGCGGCGTCACGATTCTCGCTGGACCAGCGCACGATTCAAAATATGCCAGATATGGGCGAGGATCCGATGCGTATCGTACAGCGCCTTCCCGGTGCCGCAGCGAGCGGTGCTTCTGCGAAAACGCATTTTCGTGGCGGTGAGGAAAGCGAGATAGGCATCATGCTGAATGGGCATGGATTGTTTGATCCCTTTCATATTCGCGACTATCAGAGCATTTTCAGCGCCATTGATTCACGCGCGATTGAAGGTGTCGAGGTCTACACTGGAGGATTCCCTGTGCGCTTCGGCGACCGCATGAGCGGTCTCGTCCTGATGGAATCGCTTGAGTCGGTACAGCCGCGTCATACCGAAATCGGATTTAGTGTTTTCAACTCTTCCTTTTTGACGGCAGGCAATAAGGCGGATCGCAATTGGTTATTCTCGATGCGCAGAGGCAACCTCGATCTCGTTATCGACCCGCAGTACGGCACACCGTCTTATTTCGACGTTTTTGGTGAGTACAGTTTTGACGTTTCGCCAAATGCCACGCTTTCTTTCAATGCGTTATTCGCCGAAGACAACGTCGACGTCATTCTTGAAACGGAACCGTCAGAGCTGGAGAAAGTCACAAGTAATACTCGCAATGCACAATTTTGGGTGGGCCTCGATAATCGGTGGTCAGACGAGTTGACGAGCAAAATCGTACTCTCTGGTGTTTCTTTCGATAACACTCGATACGGTTCGCTAGGTGACGCAGAAAAAATCGTAGCCTCCGTAAACGATTATAGAAAAGTTGAACAGTTCGGCTTTCGCCAGGACTGGATCTGGAATTCGTCAAAGGCTCACCTTATGCAATGGGGCTTTGAGGCGACCTATCTGAAAGCGCATTACGATTACGCGAATAGTGCGGAGTATTACGGATTGCAGGCGCTGTTCGAGGATCAGCCAGAGTCGTCGAGTTTTGCAGCAACGGCAGAGCCACGAGGCAGTAGCTATTCTTTCTATTTCGCAGATCGATGGAGGGTATCGCCAAAGTCGGTACTGGAGTGGGGCCTGCGTTGGGACGACCAGACCTATACGGACCTGGCGTCGGATTCGCAACTCAGCCCGCGGATAAATTTCATGCGCTCATTGGGGCCGAAGACTGAGCTGCGCCTGAGTTGGGGTCGTTACCATCAGTCCCAGGGAATTAGTGATCTGCAAATAGAGGATGGCATTACGAGCTTCTGGCCAGCGCAACGCGCGGATCACATGATCGCCGGTATTCGTCATCTGTTTAAAGATGAGTATTCGCTGCGCGTCGAGCTATTCAGGAAAGATATGTACAAGGTTCGACCGCGATTCGAAAACCTGTTTGATCCTATGGGCCTGATACCGGAGGTACAGCCGGATCGTGTACGTCTGGACCCAACGAGCGCAACATCGCAGGGCCTTGAAGTCTCGATTGACCGATCGAGCGGGCCATTTACGTGGTGGGCGTCGTATACGTTGGCGGAGACTACCGATCGAATAAATG
>Ga0316189_10007481_pt1 | contig 10325 bp, 6 predicted proteins | sample LowCovwburrow_MG_FD_204930 | JGI IMG/M metagenome (GOLD analysis project Ga0316189, IMG submission 204930) | Coastal sediment microbial communities from Maine, United States - Lowes Cove worm burrow | ecosystem: Environmental > Aquatic > Marine > Coastal > Sediment | place: USA: Maine... | reverse complement strand
CTTTTCACAAGATGCTTTCGAGTGTGGAGACTGTGGTGGCATCTGGACCTGTTCAGGAACAGACTTGAAGATCATCAAGAAAAGTGTAAGCAAGACGGTAAAAGCCTATTCTGACTTTATCTGCCCGACCTGCAAATCGGTATTATGCCTGGAGACAGATCTGGATGCATTTCAGTTTCACGAAGAAATTCAGGAATGCGCCAACTGCGGAACCATCTGCTCCTCGGCACATGACCTGGTTGAAGTCATCAAAGATTCGCAGGCTGATTCATTTCTCAGCTGCACTTCCGACATGGTCGAGTCGGACGATTACGTATTTGTGTAGAGTCATACAGTTTCCACTTATCGCTTACTACGCGTAGTTTGTCACAACTGAAATCCTCAGCAGGGTGCCCCCGGTCACGTTTCTTCGCGGGGCACCTTACTGACCAGGATCACCCCGCAACAAATCCGGGCGAAATGTCCTTCTCATTATTTTCCCAAGTTCTCTTTATTTCCGGCCAAACAGCCTGTATCATAGATAAGTTATCTATTTATACCCGGAAAGAGACAACTGATGAAATCGTTTACAAACCTTGCTGATCAGTTCAAGGACAACTGCGGATTCGGCCTGCTGGCGAGTCTACGCAATACGCCGACACACGAGCTGCTTGAAGATGCCATTTTCTCTCTTTCTCGCATGATGCACCGGGGTGCTATTGCTGCCGACGGCAAAACCGGCGACGGCTGCGGCATCCTCTGTTCAATGCCGACGAAATTTATGCGCAAGGTGGCGCTGGCCGAAAATGTTTCACTGCCGGAAAGTTTTGCCGTGGCCACCCTCTTTCTGACTGAAGCGGAGCGCCAGAAAGAGCGCTTCGTCAGCGCCTGTGAAAAAAATGATCTGCAGGTTGTCCTGATCCGTGACGTTCCGATCAACAAGGAAGCGCTTGGCGAATATGCCCGCGACCTGCTTCCTGACATCGTTCAGGCTTTCGTGATCCCGCGTGAACTGATCGCAACCAAACGTTTCGATGCGCTCCTCTACCTGACCCGCCGTGAGGTCGAAAATGAGTCGGCCGCCGACACCGGGTTCTACATCACCAACCTGTCGCGCACGCTTGTTGCCTATAAAGGGCTGGTGATGCCGAACTACCTGCAGCAGGTTTACCCCGATCTCGCTGACCCCGACTTCGAAACAGCCCTGGTTCTGTTCCACCAACGTTTTTCAACCAATACGTTGCCGCAATGGCGCCTTGCCCAACCATTCCGCAATCTGGCTCATAACGGCGAAATTAATTCGATCCGCGCCAACCGCTTCAACGCCCTAGCTAAATCGGCCGGCATGAAAAGTTCAATCTTCTCGGATGAGGAGATGGAACGCTTACTGCCGATCCTGCAGCCGGGTGGCAGCGACAGCGCCAGCCTTGACAATATGTTTGAATTTCTGTTGATCAACGGGGTCGATTTTTTCAAGGCGGCCCGGTTGCTGATCCCGCCAGCCCGGCACAATGTTGCCCACATGCCGCCCAGCCTGCGCTCCTTTTACGAATATACTTCGGCCGCCTGGGAACCCTGGGACGGTCCGGCAGCAGTCAGTCTGACCAACGGCCGATACGTTGCCTGCATGCTCGATCGGAACGGATTGCGGCCAGCAAAATATGTCGTGACCACCGATGACCGCCTGCTGTTGACCAGCGAATATGGTGTCCTCGGCACCCCACCGGAAAAAATTCATGAGCGGGGCCGCCTGCAGAGTGGAGAGATGATTGCCGCTGACCTGATCGAGGGGCAAATCTTCAAAACGCGGGATATTGACAAATACCTGATGGATTCGAATCCATACAGCGAATGGTTGAATGACAGCACTTTTTATCTGCAGGAGTTTATCGAACACCAGTTCGAAGAGCAGGAGTCGTTACACGTCGAGGATCTCAACCATTTGCAGCGTTATCACAATATTACCCATGAAACAGTTGAGAAAATCATCAAGCCGATGTTACGCGAAGGCAAGGAACCGACCGGCTCCATGGGGGATGATACGCCGCAGGCCGCCTTCTCGGACGTCCAACGCAAATTCAGTGACTTCTTCCGCCAGAAATTCGCCCAGGTCACGAATCCTCCGATCGACCCCTACCGGGAAAAAGTCGTCATGTCGACGACCATCGGCATTGGTGAAATTGGTAACCCGCTGATCGAAACTCCGGATCGTGGCCGGCGACTCAAGAGTGTCTCACCGATTTTGTCGCGCGACATTTTCGATGCCCTGCTCTCATTTGGCAATCCGAAAAGCGAACGCTTTGAGGACTGCTACCGCTACGAGCGATTTTTCATCGGCTTTTCATCCGACCTGAAGAAGAGTCTCGAAGATTTAAGCGATCAAGTTATCGCGGCAGTTCAGGACAACGGTACGCGCGTCGTCATCCTCGATGACCGCTGCCTCGACAAGGAGACCTGTCTGATCCCGATGGCCATGGCTGTTGGCTACATCAATCAGCGCCTGCTCCAGGAAAATTTGCGCCACCTGGTTTCACTGGTCGCTGTCAGCGGTGAAGTTATTGATGCCCACGACGCTTGTGTACTGATTGCCAATGGTGCCATTGCAATCTACCCGTGGCTGGCCTACGCAACCGCTCTCAATACCCTGGAACGGGTCGAATCGACCCATCGCGAAGCCCGGATCGGCCTGAAAAATGTTTTTGACGCCCTGACCAAGGGGGTTCTCAAGGTTATGTCAAAAATGGGCATCAGTACCGTTTCGAGTTACCGTAATTCGGCACTGTTTGACATCATCGGCCTGTCCGACAATATCGTCGACAGCTGTTTTCCGTCAGCGGCATCGCTCCTGCCAGGACTCGATTATGCCGACATTGAGGAACGTATTAACAAAGTCCACCACACCGTTTTCCTCAAGCCGGCCCTGACACCATTCTATCCACTGCAAATCGGCAGCAACCTGAACGACAATCCGGGCGGTGAATATCACGATTTCAATTCAAAAGTGATCATTGCGATCCACAAGTTTGCCGAGACCCGCACCCGCAAGGATTATCTCAAATTCCGCAATCTGATCGGTGGTCGTGGCCTCCGTTTTGTTCGCGACTTCCTCGAGTTCGATAGTGACCGCGATCCGATTCCACTTGATCAGGTTGAGCCGGTCGAGGCGATTACCCGCCGCTTCGATTCGGCGGCGATGTCCCTCGGTTCAATCTCACCTGAGGCCCACGAAGCCCTGGCCGAGGCAATGAATCAACTCGGTGGCTGTTCTAACAGTGGTGAGGGGGGTGAATCACCGGAACGCCTCAAATCATCACGCAACAGTAAAATCAAGCAGATCGCCTCGGGCCGTTTCGGGGTCACTCCAGCCTACCTGCGTAGTGCCGAGGAGATTCAGATCAAGGTTGCCCAGGGAGCCAAGCCGGGTGAAGGCGGCCAGTTGCCGGGAGAGAAGGTCACGCCGCTGATCGCTTCTTTGCGTTTCACGATTCCTGGCGTCACGCTGATTTCACCGCCACCGCATCATGACATCTACTCGATCGAGGATCTGGCCCAGCTGATCTTTGATCTCAAACAGGTCAATCCGGATGCCCGGATTTGCGTCAAGCTGGTTTCGACCGAAGGGGTCGGCACCATCGCCGCCGGGGTGGCCAAAGCGTATGCTGATCGGATCGTCATTTCCGGCGCTGACGGTGGCACCGGCGCGGCGCCGCAGAGTTCGATCAAGTTTGCCGGCAATCCATGGGAGCTCGGTCTGGCTGAAGCACACCAGAGCCTCAAGGCAAACAATTTGCGCGAGCTGGTTCAGCTCCAGACTGATGGCGGTTTAAAAATCGGCCGCGACATCGTCAAGGCAGCGCTGTTCGGAGCCGAGTTCTACGGTTTCGGGACACCTTTACTGGTCATGCTCGGCTGCAAACTGCTGCGCGTGTGTCACCTCAATCGCTGCACCGTTGGTGTTGCGACTCAGGATGAAAACCTGCGGGCGCATTTCGTCGGTACCGTCGAAAAAGTGGTCAGCTACCTGACCAATGTAGCCGAAGATGTTCGCGAAATCCTTGCCGAACTCGGTTACCGCAACCTCGATGAACTGATCGGCCGAATCGACCTGCTCAAAGCCAGTGACGACCCGAAAGCCCGGAAATTCAATTTCGAGCCACTACTACAGAAGGTCGAGGGCGAGGACACCTGGCAAAAGCGGAATGACCCCTTTGATGACAATGCTTTTGAAAAAGAGATTCTCAAAGAACTGATGCCGACCATCAAGAATCCGCGCAAACAGGTTATCGTTGAGCGGGAAATCAGCAACCTCAACCGCTCTTTCGGTGCGATGATCAGCGGTGAAATTGCCAAACATCACGGCGATACGGGTCTGCCGAAAGAGACGATTGAGTTCATGTTGACCGGAGTTGCCGGCCAGTCACTCGGAGCGTTTCTGATCCACGGCGTCAGTATTTTCATTAACGGCGTTGCCAATGATTATGTCGGCAAGGGGATGAGTAATGGCCGAATCATCGTTACGCCGCGCAACTACCAGGATGGCAGCGCCGCTGTCGGAAACACCTGTCTCTATGGTGCAACCGGCGGAAAACTCTTTGCCGCCGGCATGACCGGTGAACGTTTCGCCGTTCGCAACTCGGGTGCGCTGGCCGTTGTCGAAGGGACCGGCGACCATGCCTGTGAATACATGACCGGAGGCACCGTTGTCATCCTCGGCGAAACCGGAATCAACTTCGGAGCCGGCATGACCGGTGGCGCCGCCTTTATTTACGACCGGAACAAAACCTTCATGGACAACCTGAATCGGGAGCTGGTCGAAGCCCGGCGGATTGATGTCGACGAGGACAGCGAGGCCAAACTTTACCTCAAGAGCATTCTCAACAGTTATCTTGTCCGGACCGAAAGTCCAAAGGCAAAATTCATCCTCGACAACTTCCGCGAGGAGCTCGCTTATTTCTGGATGGTGACCTCGAAAAACATGAAGGCACCTCTCAATCCAAAAGAAGGGGATTGAAAATCCGCCTCACGCTCGCTCGCTTTGCTCACTTAAGACGCAAAGCCGCAAAGAAAGGCATTTTATTTAAATCAAAATCATTCGTTCAGGAGGGGGAATGAAAAGAATTAACACAGTGGCAAAGGACGTCGTTGATTCAGCTTTTCAGGTTCACACAAAACTTGGCCTTCTCATTAATTTTGGTGAGACTCTGATTAAAGATGGCATATTCAGAATTGCAAACGGTATTTAATCTTTTCCTTAGCGTCTTTGCGGCTTTGCGTGAGACAGCTTTTGACTTTTGACAGGATAATTTATGCAGGGATTTGTCGAAACCCATCGTTTGGACCCTGACAAAGAAGATGTCAGCAAGCGCCTCCGGCACTTTGAGGAGATTTACCGCTTCTACACCAGTCGCATGGTCGCCCGTCAATCGGAACGTTGCGTGCAGTGTGGCGATCCGTTTTGTACGACAATCGGCTGCCCGCTTGAAAATGCCATCCCACAATGGCTTGAAGCGGTTGCCGAACGGGATCTTGAAAAAGCGTTTCTGCTTTCCAATGAGACTTCGCCATTTCCGGAGATTCTCGGACGGGTCTGCCCACATAACCGGCTCTGCGAAGGGGCCTGCACTCTTGATGACGGCTACGGTGCGATCACCATTGGCCCGATCGAAGCGTCGATCAGTGACCTCGCCTTCAAGGCTGGCCTGCGCCTGCCTTTTCCTGGAATAACCAGCAAGAAAAAAGTGGCCGTGGTCGGTTCCGGTCCGGCCGGTATGAGCTGTGCCCATTTTCTGCTCAGGGCCGGAATCAAGGTCGACATGTTTGAACGAGCTGAACTGCCCGGCGGTCTGCTGACCTATGGCATCCCCGGCTTCAAGCTCGACAAAAATACCATCAAACGTCGCTTCGGCATCCTCAAGGATGCCGGCATGACCCTCAACCTCGGTGTTGAGATCGGGCAGGACATCCAGATGGAGAAGCTTCTCAAAAATTACGATGCCGTTTTTCTGGGGGTTGGCGCGACCAATGGCAAACTGTCACGGATCAGCGGCGAAGAGCATGAACAGGTCTACCTGGCGATGGATTTCCTGACCAACGTCCAGCGCCGTCTTTACGGCCAATCCTGGATGGAGCGCTTCAGTGTTCTCGGTAAGCGGGTCGTCGTTATCGGCGGTGGCGATACCGCCATGGATTGTGTCCGGACAGCGGTACGCGAAGGAGCCGAGAGTGTCACCTGTCTCTACCGACGCGACGAAGCGAACATGCCTGGCAGCCGCAAGGAGTATCTCAACGCTGTCGAAGAGGGGGTCATCTTCCTGTTCCAGGCGGCGCCGGCCAAAATCGACATCGATGAAAAAAACCATGTTGTCGGCGTTGATGCCCTCCGGACTGAACTCGGCGAACCGGATGAAGATGGCCGGCAGCGAGTCAGTGAAGTCGCCGACACCGAGCATTGTGTTCCGGCCGATGTTGTCATCATGGCCCTCGGCTTCGACATGGAAGGTCTGCCGTTTGTTGAAGAGAGCGGTGTCAAACTCGGCGACTGGGGTGAAATCGTCATCGACCCGGAGACCTGTCGCACATCCCATCCGAAAATTTTTGCCGGTGGCGACTGTCAACGTGGAGCTGACCTGGTCGTTACTGCCGCTGCTGATGGCCGTCTGGCCGCGCTTGAAATCATGCAGGAGCTACTCGGATAATTACAAAATAATGTCATTAAATGGTGTTTTCCTGTATGATATGAGCCGTTTAACTGACTGAATATTGACCTTCTTTTATGAGTTAACATGGAAATTACTTTTATCCTTATTCTGATTGCCAGCTACCTGATCGGTGCAATTCCGTGCGGTGTCGTGTTGACCCGTCTGACCGGTGCCGGCGATGTCCGCAATTCGGGCAGCGGTAATATCGGTGCGACCAATGTCTACCGCACAGCCGGGCGCAAACTCGGCATCCTGACTCTGGTCGGCGATATCATTAAAGGGGTCATCCCGACCGTTTATGCCGTCTATTTTGCCGAGATGACCGCTGAGCAAATAGCGATGATTGCCTGCGCAACCTTCCTTGGCCACCTCTATCCGGTCTATCTCAAATTCAAGGGCGGCAAAGGCGTGGCAACAGCGCTCGGTATTTACCTTATCCTCTCACCGCTTTCAGTCGCCGTGGCCGCAATTATTTTCATCGGGTTGGTCTGGATCTGGCGCTATATATCTCTCGGTTCAATCTCAGCGGCGGCCGCGATCCCCCTGCTTATTTACAGCTACGAAGGCTCTATCCCTCTGCTGGTCGCTTCACTTTTCATCAGTCTCATGGTGATCTGGCGTCACCGTGAAAATATCGGTCGTCTCATCAGCGGGACGGAAAACAAGTTCAAGGCCTGAGATGTCGTCATTCAAGAAAAAAATCATCCTTAGCTGTCTGTTGGTTCTGCTCGCCATTGCAGCATCCTACGGCGGAATGTTTCTCGCTTTTATGAACCAGTCCGTCACCCCCGGAAAACCGATAGCATTGGTCGTTAAGCCGGGAGCGTCCTTCCACGCAGTGTCTGAACAATTGCACCGCGACGGCGTTGTTGCTGATCTCCTCTTATTCCGTCTGCTTGGCCGCCTGCGCGGAGATACTGTCAATATCAAGGCCGGCGAGTATGATTTTCGCCAAGCGACAACGCCCGGTGGCGTCATCGATCGACTGGTTGACGGCGATGTCCGGCGTTACAAGCTGACCATCCCGGAAGGTTTCAACCTCCGCGAAATAGGAGCCCGGATCGAGGCCGCCAGGATTGCTCCAGCCGCCAAATTGATGGAACTGGCCAATGACCCGGTATTTTTGACTTCACTTAATCTCAAAGCAGGATCCCTCGAAGGCTACCTTTTTCCGGAAACGTACACTTATGTTTCCGGAACAAATCTGCAGACATTGCTGAAATCGATGGTTGAGCAATTCCGGGACAGACTTTCACCGGAAATTATTGCCGGCGCCGCTGCGCACGGACTCGATGAACACCAGACGGTCACGCTTGCTTCAATTGTGCAAAAAGAAGCCGGCAACAATGATGAAATGCCGTTGATTGCCGCCGTTTTCCTGAACCGGCTGAAGCGTCGCATTCCACTGCAGGCCGATCCGACCGTCATCTACGGCCTTGGCGAAGATTTTGACGGCAATATAACCCGGGCGCATCTGCGGATGCCAACGCCGTACAATACCTACACGATGACCGGGCTGCCACCGGGACCGATCGCCAACCCGGGCGTCACCGCTCTGAAAGCTGTCGCCTCCCCGGCCGATGTTAAATATCTTTATTTTGTTGCCAAAGGTGATGGAACCCACACCTTTTCGCATACCCTGAAAGAACACAACAAGGCGGTCAGAAAGTATCAGTTGAAGAAGTAATATGAGCCAAACCATCCTCATAGCCGAAGACAATGATTCCGTAGCAGCGCCGCTCGAGCAGCTGTTGCAGAAGAACGGCTATACGGTTGTTCGGGCCGGCGATGGAGTCGAAGCGCTCAGCAGTATCGTTGCCAAACCACCCGACTTGTTGCTGCTCGACCTCAAAATGCCCCGATTGCATGGGGTCGAGCTTCTGAAAAAAGTTCGGCTCAGCGAAAAAACAAAGTTTCTGCCGGTCATTGTCATGACCGGTATCTACCGTGGCGACAAAAACGCCGAAGCGGCCCGCCAGCTCGGGGTCAAGACCTATCTTGAAAAGCCATTTCGAGCAAATGACCTGATTGAAGCGATCCAGACCAATCTGGCAGCAGCTCCGTCGCAATCGGCAGAAGGTTCGACCTTTGACAAGCATCTGCAATATGCCTTTTTGAACCAATTTTCCGGAACCATGCAGTTCAGCGTCAATAACCGCCAACAGGTACTGAGTTTTGTCAATGGCACCCCGATTTCATTGCGGCAAGGAATCAACCATGATGACTTTGGTGCGTTTCTGCTCGATAAGGGTGTGATCAGTACTGATGAATACGATTTTTACAAAACACAAAGTGGCTTCCGGCACGACATTCTGGTTCAGATTGGCTGCCTTGACTACCCCGAGCTGATGCAGGAGAAGCTCTCCTACCTCGGCAGTGAACTGGTTTCGGCCTTCGGGCTACCGGCATTTAAGGTTGAGCTCAATCCGATGTCACTGCCGGCAGACATGCAGATTATTTCAATTAATCTTCCCCGGATATTTTACGGCGGCTACCACATGCATCCCGGGCATGACGGCCAGACGATGTGTGCAAATTACAGCCGCCACTTCCCGATGCTACAGCCTGACTTCTTCCGTTATGCCAATTTTTTCAACCTTAAATCGGAAGAGCAGGAATTTCTGCAAAAGGTCACCGGCCAGTCGCCACTCTCTGAATGCATCGTCAATCCGGATGCGCTGGCCCCGCTGCTACAAACCCTGATCACACTGGGCATGATCAGCTTCAATCCGGAGCCCACAGAGAATGCCAAGCCGGAAACACCGATCCGCCGGCTGTTTAATTCACTCGATGAAGAGGACGTTGATATCGGCACCCAGGAGACCCTGGAGAGCTTTACTGACATCGTCGACGAATCAGAACTCGAGGAGGTTGATCTCGTCGCTCCGGAAACCCCCATGACCGAAGCGACCTATGATCTGGCGGTCGGAAAAAAGGTTCGCCAGACACTCGCCGAGATGCAGGGTAAAAACTATTATGAACTTTTCGGCATCAAGCAGGGCGATTTCTCGTTCGACAAATTAAAACAGAACTATTTTGCCATCACCCATGAATTCGGCCCGGAACTTCTGATGCAGCTCTCCGGTGAAGAAGCCGGCATGGTCGAAGAGATTCTGTCGCTGGTTTCAACCGCCTACAATACACTCTCTGTTGTTGTCAAAAAGGAACGCTACGATGAGTTGCTCGGTTCCGACACAGTCGGTCTCGGCCAGGAGGGAGACGACCGTTTTCAGGCGCAGGTTCAGTCACAATCCGGCAAGGTCTTCATCGAAATGGGTGAATGGGATAACGCGATCAAGGCGATGCAGGATGCGGTCAACTTCGACCCGGACAATGGTGACTATCTCGCCCACCTCGGTTGGGCCATTTACAAAAACCCGGCCAACGCCAAGAGTATAGCGATGCGCGACAAGGGCAAGCAGATGATCAACAAGTCTCTGACCCTGCAGAGGACGGCCGAGGGGCACGCATTTAAGGCCTGGATTATTTTCGAAGCGGGCCAGACCAATCTGGCCGAATCCGAATTCAACAAGGCTCTGAAGCTCGATGCGCGCAACAGTCTGGCCCGAAGTGGCCTGCGGGAACTGCGGGAAAAGAGTGAGCAGGATAAAAAGGGAATGTTCCGGAAGATGTTCCGTTAAGTATCAA
>Ga0316189_10007480_pt1 | contig 10326 bp, 9 predicted proteins | sample LowCovwburrow_MG_FD_204930 | JGI IMG/M metagenome (GOLD analysis project Ga0316189, IMG submission 204930) | Coastal sediment microbial communities from Maine, United States - Lowes Cove worm burrow | ecosystem: Environmental > Aquatic > Marine > Coastal > Sediment | place: USA: Maine... | reverse complement strand
TGTTCTCCTATTCAAAATACAGCATGGCTTCATCAACGATGCGTTGCCAGAAGGTGCCTTCATCCACCGCCTGCAGCGCAACCAGGTCTTTTTCGGAGACGAGTTTGTCGGCGAGCCGCACCACTACATGCCCCAGGGCCTGTCCCTGGGAGACCGGGGCGATGATTTGATCCTGCAGTTGCATGGCGGCATCGAGGTTTTTGTATTCGCCGCGGGCGATGGTCACGTACAGGGTTTTATCCAGCCCTAAGTCAACGGACTCTGTGGCACCTTTCCATACCCGTGCAGTGGTGAGCTTGTTGTCGGCATCGTACAGTTTGTGGGTTTCAAAAAAGCGGAAGCCGTAATTGAGCAGCGACTGGGTGGCGTCGGCGCGGGTTTCCTCGCTCTTGGTACCCAGTACTACACTGATCAGACGCATGCCATCACGTTTGGCTGAGGTCACCAGGCAATAACCGGCTGAATCAGTATGTCCGGTTTTTACTCCGTCCACGGACTCGTCGCGCCACAAGAGTTTATTGCGGTTGTATTGCGTGATGTCGTTGTAGGTGAACTCGCGTTCCGAGTACCACTGGTAGTATTCGGGAAACTCATCAATCAGGGCATGTGCGATACGCGCGATGTCGTGCGCTGTTGTGTAGTGCTCCTTGTCCGGCAGCCCGGTGCTGTTCATGAAATTGCTGTGCGTGAGGCCAAGCTCTTTGGCGTGGTGATTCATCAGCGCGGCAAAGCTCTGTTCTGTGCCGGCGATATGTTCCGCCAGCGCGACGGTTGCATCATTGCCGGACTGAATGATCACGCCCTTTAAGAGATCGGCAACATTGACCAGGGTGTTGACCTCCACGAACATGCGCGAGCCCTCTGTGCGCCAGGCTTTTTCGCTGATGCGAACCTTGTCAGACAACGCCAGGGAGCCGTTACGGATTTCCGTGAAAACCACATAAGCTGTCATCAACTTGGTTATGCTGGCCGGTTCCATCGGCTGGTCGGCATCTTTCTCCGCTATCGACTGACCGCTGTGGAAATCCTGCAGCAAGTAACTTTTTGCGCCAATAGCGGGTGCTTTGGGCACCGGTGTGGCGGCCTGGCTCCAGGCGCTGATCATCAAACTGAAAACGAGGAACAAAGAGAATAACGATTGGATTCTTTTCATAGGTCTGGATGTCTTTTAATCAAGCGCCGCATTGTCGGCGCGTGCACAGGGATTTTCAATGCAGATTGAATCAGTCAATAACCACTCTGGGTGATTCGATACCCTGCTCAGCGAGAAATTGCGTAAGTTTATCAGCGCTTTCGACACTCGCCAGGGGGCCGATACGAACCCGGTAGATGGGTTTCTGCCCGGACAGACCTTCGCTGATCTGCAGCGTGCCCGGCAGCTCGGTCGAGCTCAGCCGGGTCTTCAGGCGTTCCGCATTGCCGCGGCTGAGAAAGGCTCCGATCTGCAGATACAGGGAGGGTTTATATTCAGTGTTTTTATGTTCGACGTTGTCAACTGGCTGTATACCGGCGACTTTGGGCTTGCTGGCCAATACTGTACGTTTGGCCGGTTCCGGGTTGTGTGAGTGCGGGTCGATGGTCTGTACTTCCACCAGTCCGGTTCCCTTACCGAGAATGTCCAGTCTGGAGGCCGCGGCATAGGACAGGTCAATGATGCGGTTGTCGTGAAACGGCCCACGGTCGTTGATTTTGACAATCACGCTCTTGCCGTTGCCCAGGTTGGTAACGCGCGCATAGGTGGGTAATGGCAGTGTTTTGTGTGCCGCCGACATCTGGTACATGTCGTAGGGTTCGCCGCTGGACGTGCGGTGGCCGTGGAACTTGGTGCCGTACCAGGAAGCGATGCCGCGATCACTGTAATCCTTGCTGCTGGCAAGGGTGTGATAGCGCTTGCCAAACACCACGTAAGAGGCCGGGTTGCCATAGCGGCTTTTGGGTTCGGCGCGCGGGATGGCATCTTCGACAGCGGCGAGGTCGATGGCACGATCAGGTGCGCTGTCCTGCGCTTGTGCATAGCGACTGCTACTGCTGTGCTTCTGGCTGGTCGAGCAGGCCGTCAGCAGCGCGGTGATGCACAGCACGGTCAATATGACTTTCCCCGATCTCATGCTGCTAGGACCGGCTTTTCTGATAGGCATCCTGTATCGCTTTGCTCAGTTGATAGACCGCCATCGCGTACAGCGGGCTTCTATTATAGCGTGTAATGACGTAAAAGTTCTTCGCTGTCAGCCAGAATTCCGGACCATTACGCTGTTCAAATTCCAACAACGCCACCGCCTGATCCACGGGCAGGCGTGGGTCAGTGGTAATCCCCGCCTTGGCAAAATCCCCCGCTGTTTTCTTGCCGGGTTTGATGTTTTCCGATATCTGGGACTTTGCGACGGGAGAACCGCTGTTCACCCTGCTGGCGACGGGTTCACCTAATTTCCACCCGTGCCGGTGAAAATAGTTGGCGACACTGCCGATGATGTCGTCCATATTTTTCCACAGGTCGCGTTTACCATCTTCGCTGAAATCCACCGCATAAGCGCGATAACTGGATGGAATAAACTGACCATAGCCCATGGCACCGGCGTAGGAACCCTTAGCCCTGGCTACGTCGACGTCTTCTTCCCGCGCAAGAATCAGGAACTGCTCCAACTCCGAACGAAAAAACTTGCTGCGCGGCGGGTATTCGAAAGCCAGAGTGGATAGTGCATCAATGACCCGGTAGGAGCCGGTATTGGCACCATACCGGGTCTCTACGCCAATGATTGCGACTATGATAGCTGCGTCCACGCCATAGGCCTGTTCCGCTCTTTTCAGGATATCCGCATTGTCCTTCCAGAAGCTGACGCCACCGTCAATCCGCTTGGGCTTAAGAAATATATTGCGGTATTCATACCAGGGTTTGGTTTTTTCAGCCGGCCGGGAAATGGCCTCGAGTATATCGTCGCGTTTCTTCGCCTGCTCAAACAGAGCTTCCAGTTCCTTACGGTCGAACTGGTGGCGCTGTTCCATTTCTTTGATGAACGCCTGAGTGTCCGCGTTATCCTGAAAGTCTCCCGCGCAACCCGGGCCGGCGGCCAGTGTCCCCAACAGGCTTGCGAACAATGTACCTAGATATTTTTTCTGAAACACGTGACGTCCTTAAGTAGCTAGCAGTTTTCTGTGTGTATGTATGGACATGAGGATACCGAAACCGGCCATCAGGGTCACCATCGATGTGCCTCCGTAACTGACCAGGGGAAGCGGCAGGCCCACGACCGGTAACAGACCCGTTACCATACCGGTATTAACAATAAAATATATGAAAAATGTCATCGCCAGGCTACCGCCGAGCAGACGCCCGTAGGTATCCTGGGCCTGGGCGGCGATGTACAGACTGCGAACAATAATGAAGCTGTAAATCACCACGATCACACCGATGCCGAACAGGCCGAATTCTTCACCCAGCACAGCAAAAATAAAATCGGTGGAACGTTCGGGCAGGAATTCCAGGTGGGCCTGTGTGCCGTTCAGCCAGCCCTTGCCAAACAGGCCGCCGGAACCGATAGCGATTTTCGACTGAATGATGTGGTAACCGGTGCCCAACGGGTCCTGTTCCGGATCGAGGAAGGTAATGACACGCTGGCGTTGATAGTCGTGCATGAAATGCCAAAGCACCGGGGCACCCGCGGTAGCCAGCAGGCCGAGACCGCCCAACAGTTTCCACGACAGGCCGGCCAGGAACAGGGCAAAAAAACCTGCACTGGCAATCAACAGCGAAGTACCGAGGTCGGGCTGTACGGCAATCAGTAAAACCGGCGTCACAATCAGGGTGCCGGCGATGAGCAGTCTCATATAGGTGGGTGGCAGACGCTTGTCGGACAGGTACCAGGCCACCATCATGGGCACCGCAAGCTTCATCATTTCGGAAGGCTGGAAACGAACGAAACCCAGGTCCAGCCAGCGTTGTGCACCTTTGCCGACATCGCCCACCACCAGCACGGCGATCAGCAGCGTCAGCCCGAGTCCGTACAGCCAGGGCGTCCAGCGTTGCAGCCATTGAGGCCGCAGTTGCGCAACGACTACCATGCCACCAAAGGCAATGCCCAGGCGAACAATCTGGCGGGTCACCAGTTGCTGGTCGCCACCGGCCGAGCTGTACAGCACAAACAGTCCCAGCGCCGAGATTGCCAGCAGGCCAAACAGCAACGCCGCGTCAAAGTGCAGGATATGCTGCCAGTCACGCTTGCTGGCATCTTCACGGCTGGTGTCGAGTAGTGTGCTCACGAGGGTTTTTCCACCAGGTACTGGTCAAGAATGATGCGCGCTATGGGGGCCGCCACGGCGCTGCCACTGCCACCGTGTTCAATCACGACGGCAACGGCAATACGTGGATTATCGACCGGTGCAAAGGCAATAAACAGGGAGTGGTCGTGCAGTTCTTCAGCCAGTTTATCGGCTTCGTATTTTTCCTCTTGCTTGAGGCCGAAGACCTGCGCCGTCCCGGTTTTACCGGCAAATTCGAATTTACTATCCTCGCCGATTTTTCGGGCTGTACCGCGTTTCCCATGCACGACTTCGCGCATGGCGTTAATCACGATGGTCCAGTGATGCAGGTCTTCAACGGGGGTATCCGCCAGCGGTTCAACCGGCACAGGCGTCAGCTCGATGTCGTCGTATTGCTGGGTTGAGGCGACAATGTGCGGTTTTAAATGCCGACCGAATTTTGACAGGGTTGCCGTGGCGCTGGCCAGTTGAATCGGTGTGGTCAGCATGAATCCCTGGCCGATGCCGGCGATCAGGGTTTCGCCCGGGAACCAGGGCAGGTTGCGGGCCGCACGTTTCCATTGCCGGGAGGGCAGCAAGCCCGGCAATTCGCCGATGATATCGATGCCGGTACGTTCGCCAAAGCCGAACAGTGACAGGAAACCGTGCAAACGGTCGATCCCCATAGACAGGGCGAGGTCATAAAAATACACATCACAGGACTGGGCAATGGCAATGGTTAAATCGACAGTGCCGTGTCCGCCGCGTTTCCAGTCCCGGTACTTACGTGCCTTGCCGGGCAGTCGATAAAAACCGGGGCAGTAGGTATCCGCGTGCTCGCTGGTGATGCCCTGTTCAAGGCCGCCCAGGGCAACAAAGGGTTTAAGCGTGGAACCGGGCGGATACTGGCCGCGCAAGGCGCGGTTGAACAGGGGTTGTTTATCGTCGTCGCGCAGTGCCTGGTAGGTTTCGGTATCAATGCCGTTGACGAACAGGTTGGGGTCGTAAGTGGGCTGGCTGACAAATGCCAGTATGTCGCCGTTATTCGGGTCGATGGCGATGGCGGCACCGGCTTTTCCTTCGAAAGCCTGTTCGGCGACACTCTGTAGTTCTGCATCCACGGTCAGGTACAGGTTTTCACCCGGTACCGGCGGGGTGCGAACCAGGGTGCGCAAAATACGCCCTTCGGCGTTGGTTTCCACCTGCCGGTAACCGACCGTACCGTGCAGAACGTCTTCGTAAGTTCTTTCAATACCCACTTTGCCGATATGCGTGGTGCCACTGTAGTCGGATGCGTCAATCCGCTGCAGATCACGCTCGTCAATGCGCCCGACATAACCCAGAGCGTGGACTGCCAGCGGACCGTGCGGATAGTGCCGGGAAAGACCGGCGACAATATCCACGCCCGGGAAACGGTGACGATTGATGGCGAATCGCGCGACTTCGTCGTCGCTGAGATGAAAGCGCAATGCCACCGGTTTGAACACCGGCGTGCGCTGGCGCAGTTTTTCAAAGCGTTTGCGGTCCACATCACGGATGTTGACCAGTTTCGACAGGGCATCCAGCGTGGCGTCGATGTCGCGAATCTGTTCCAGGGTGAGTTCCAGACGGTAGGATGGCAGGTTGTCTGCCAGGATTAAACCGTTGCGGTCAAAAATCAGGCCGCGATTGGGCGGTTGTGGCAGGATCTTGATGCGGTTGTCATCGGACAGTGTAATGTAATGTTCATGAGCCAGTACCTGCAGATGCACCAGTCGGCCGATGAGAACGGCGACCAACACGGCCGCAAATATCAGTGCCTGAACCGAACGCTGCATGAACAGGTGGCTCTCGAACAGGTAATCCTTGATGGTGACCCGTATCGGCATGAATTACTGTACCGAGAAATTGACGCGCAGGGCTGTCATCAGGCGGTATACCAGCGGCCATAGTGCCGCGCTGACCAGGGATTGCAGCCAATAGCTCGGCGGGCGTGATGGACGGCCAATGATGCTGTCTATCCACAAGGTTACCAACTGGTGCAAAATCAGCAGAACCAATACCGTAAGTGCCTGTTGCCACATGGGATAAATGCGAATGCGCTGATGCAGTCGCACGCACACGTAGGCGATCAGGCTGAGTGCCAGGGCGTGTTGTCCCAGCAGGGTGCCGGTCAGCACATCCAGAAGCAGCCCGGCGACAAAGCCGGAACCGACACTGACCCGGTAGGGTAAAGCCAGGCACCAGAAAATCAGTGTCAGGGCCACCCAGTCCGGTCGCAGGGCACGAAAACTGTCGGACAACGGAATAATAGTCAGCAACATCGCGATAGCGAAGGTCAGCAGAATGAGTGTGCCGCCGTGGTGCCGGGTCAGATTCATGTGTCGCTGTTGGCGGGTTCGTCCGCTGTCGAGGCTGGCGGCGGGCGAGGAGGGCCCTCCAATTCCGGTGGCCAGACCACTAACACTTCGCGGCTACGATCCAGCAGCGCCCGCGGACGCGCCGTCACGTGTGAAAAAGCACGCCCCGGATCCTGTTCCACGTCAATGACCTCGGCGACCGGGTATCCGGGTGGGAAGCGCCCACCAAGCCCCGAAGTAACCAGCAGATCACCGACTCGAATGTCCGCATTGTCGGGTATATGGGGCAGTTCCAGGCGGTCGATGGCGCCGGTGCCCAGCGCGATGGTACGCAGGCCGTTGCGATTAACCTGCACCGGGATGGCGTGGCTGGGGTCAGTGATCAGCATGGCGGTGGCGGTAAAGGGGCCAACATGGATGAGCTGTCCCATCACGCCCTGGCTGTCCAGCAGCGGTTGACCTTCGAAGAGGTGGTCGAGTGTGCCTTTGTTGAGTTCAATCTGATGGCGGTAGGGATCCATATCCACGGAAAGCAGTCCGGCAATCAGCATGGGACGTTTGCCGACCTGGAAGGATGAATCGAGCAGCGCCCGCAGGCGCCTGTTTTCGGCTTCCAGGGATTCCAGTTTTTGCAGCTGGGTATTCAGTAGCAGCTGCTGGGTACGAAGGCTGGCATTTTCTTCCTGCAGTTCACGCCGGGTGGACAGCGATTCACGGAACCATTCACTGGTCGAGCCGGGCAGATCAACGAGCCATTGCAGCGGATACACCAGCACCGACAGCCCACCCCGTACGCTGTCGAGATGGTGCTCGCGGTGATCAACGGTCATAAATCCGATGGAAAGCAGTACCAGGCCCACCAAACGGGCGAACAGCGGTGGGCCGGCTGTAAAAATCTGCTTAATAGCGGTATCTCGTGGATGTTACTCGACGGCAAACACATCGCCGCCCCGCTCGTCGAGCAATTCCAGCGCGCGTCCGCCACCACGCGCCACGCAGGTCAGCGGGTCATCGGCAACGACAACCGGTAAACCAGTCTCTTCCATGATCAGACGATCCAGATCTCTGAGCAGCGCACCCCCGCCGGTGAGAACGATGCCGCGTTCTGCGACATCGGCGCCCAGTTCCGGTGGTGTTTGTTCCAGGGCGGTCTTGACGGCGCCAACGATGCCGGCCAGCGGTTCCTGCAGCGCCTCCAGAATTTCGTTGCTGTTCAAGGTGAAGCTGCGTGGTACACCCTGGGCGAGGTTGCGACCTTTGACTTCGAGTTCTTTCATCTCGGCGCCCGGGTAGGCGGAGCCGATTTCCTTCTTGATGCGTTCGGAGGTGGACTCGCCGATCAAAGTGCCATAATTCCGGCGCACATAATTGACGATGGCTTCATCGAAGCGATCCCCACCAATGCGTACTGATGACGAATAGACAATACCATTAAGAGAAATGACTGCGACTTCCGAGGTGCCACCGCCGATATCCAGCACCATGGAGCCGCGCGCCTCGTCAACCGGCATGCCGGCACCGATGGCCGCGGCCATGGGTTCTTCAATCAGATACACTTCGCGCGCACCTGCGCCCGCCGCCGACTCCTTGATGGCGCGGCGTTCGACCTGGGTGGATCCGCAGGGCACGCAGATCAGTACCCGCGGGCTGGGACGGAAAAAACGCGCTTCATGCACTTTATGGATAAAATGCTGCAGCATCTTTTCGGTGACGGTGAAATCAGCAATCACGCCTTCTTTCAACGGTCGAATCGCGGTGATATTGCCCGGAGTACGCCCGAGCATGGCCTTCGCCTCGGCACCCACCGCAGAAATGCTTTTAGGTCCACCGGGGCCGCGATCCTGACGAATGGCGACCACCGAGGGTTCATCGAGCACGACACCCTGGCCGCGCACATAGATCAGGGTATTGGCGGTACCCAGATCAATGGATAAATCGTTGGAGAACATCCCCATCAGGGTTCTGAACATGGAGGGTTGTATCCCTGGCATTATTTAAAGGCCTGTAATCTAACAACGAGGGAGATTTTGGGCAAGCGAATAACCCGTCTATTGCATGAATGAATTGGAGATTCATGCAACAGACCTGTCAGTTGTGCTACCTTTCGCGTCTCCCGGAACCGGTAAATCGAGATCAGTACCATGTCGTTGGATGCAGAGGCTGTCAGAAAGATCGCTCACCTTGCGCGTTTGGGTGTGGAGGAAAGTGAAAACGAACTCTATGCACGTAATTTGTCCGATATCCTGTCATTTGTTGAGCAGCTCAATGCTGTGGATACCCAGGGTATCGCGCCCATGGCGCATCCGTTGGACGCAAGCCAGCGTCTGCGTGCCGATGAGGTTTCCGAGACGGATCGACACGAACAGTTCCAGCGGATAGCGCCCAAAGTCGAGGCTGGCCTGTATCTGGTACCGAAAGTTATTGAATAAATAAAGCCGAACTAGCCTATGTATCAAAAGACCATTGCTGAACTGGCGGCCGGCCTGCGCGCAGGCGAGTTTTCCAGTGAAGAACTGACCCAAAGTTATCTCGATCGTATTAGAAAGCACGATGAGAAACTGAACAGTGTCCTGACTCTGACCGCGTCTGTGGCGCTGGAAGCGGCGAAAGCGGCGGATAAGAGATTGAAGAATGGTGATGCCACGATACTGACGGGCATCCCTTACCTGCACAAGGACATATTCTGCACCCAAGGTGTGCGCACCAGTTGTGGTTCGCGCATGCTGGATAATTTCGAGGCGCCTTATGACGCCACCGTCACCGCTCAGCTGAAAGATGCCGGTGCTGTCATGCTGGGCAAGACCAACATGGATGAGTTCGCCATGGGGTCGTCCAACGAGACCAGTTTCTACGGCCCGGTTAAAAATCCCTGGGACCTGGAGCGTGTGCCGGGCGGTTCCTCGGGCGGCTCGGCCGCCGCGGTGGCGGCGCGCCTGGCGCCGCTGGCCACCGGCACCGATACCGGTGGCTCGATTCGCCAGCCGGCTGCCTTGTGCGGGATTACCGGCATCAAACCGACCTACGGCCGTGTGTCGCGTTTCGGCATGATTGCCTTTGCCTCCAGCCTGGATCAGGGCGGTGCTTTTGCGACCTGTGCAGAGGATGCCGCGCATATGCTGGAAGCCATGTCAGGATTTGACTGGCGTGATTCCACCAGCATCGATCGGCCTGTCGATCACTATGCAGCGGGGCTGGCTGAGGATTTGTCCGGTCTGAGCATCGGCCTGCCCAGAGAGTATTTTGGTGAAGGCCTGGATGCCCAGGTGGGTGCTGCCGTTGAAGCGGCTATCGAGGAATACCGGCAACTGGGCGCCGAGGTGAAGGAAATCAGCCTGCCTAATGCGTCGCTGGCTGTGCCTGCCTATTATGTCGTGGCGCCGGCGGAATGCTCATCCAATCTGTCACGTATGGACGGTGTGCGTTTCGGTTACCGCTGCGACAATCCCAGAGATCTTGAAGATCTATATACACGTTCGCGTGGTGAAGGCTTCGGTGCCGAGGTGAAGCGGCGCATTATGGTGGGCACCTACGCCTTGTCGGCCGGCTACTACGATGCCTACTACCTCAAGGCGCAGCAGGTGCGGCGTATGATCCGCGACGATTTCGTCACGGCATTTGAAGAGGTCGATATCATTATGGGCCCGACCGCGCCCACCACCGCGTTTAAACTGGGCGAAAAAGCCGACGACCCGGTGACCATGTACCTGTCGGATACCTACACCATTGCCGTGAACCTGGCGGGTTTGCCGGCTAT
>Ga0316189_10007478_pt1 | contig 10326 bp, 7 predicted proteins | sample LowCovwburrow_MG_FD_204930 | JGI IMG/M metagenome (GOLD analysis project Ga0316189, IMG submission 204930) | Coastal sediment microbial communities from Maine, United States - Lowes Cove worm burrow | ecosystem: Environmental > Aquatic > Marine > Coastal > Sediment | place: USA: Maine... | reverse complement strand
TTGATTGAGCGCGATCGTTTTGACCCGGCCATGCAGACGCTTGTGGAAAACCTAGAATTACTAGCGCGGCGCGATATAGCTAAGCTGAAGAAGCTGTGCGGTGTAGACGGTGATGACATGGCCGATATGGTTCGAGAGCTTCGCGAATTGGATCCCAAGCCCGGACTGATTTTCGGCGGCCATGCAGCGCCGCCGGTCGTCCCTGATATCTATGTGATGAAAAATGCGCAGGGACTATGGACGGTTGAGCTGAACAGCGACACCTTGCCCAGAGTGTTGATGAATAGCAAATATTTGGCAGAGCTCGAAGATACCGCAACGGGGCGTGAGGCGAAGACCTTCATCTCTGATTGTGTGTCGTCGGCGAATTGGCTCGTTAAAGCCCTGGATCAGCGGGCCAGGACGATTTTAAAGGTGTCGAGCGAGCTATTGAAATATCAAGAAGCTTTTTTTGAGTATGGTGTGCGACACCTACGGCCGCTTACCCTGAAGGAAGTTGCCGACGAAATTGAGATGCACGAGTCGACAGTATCACGGGTGACAACCGGAAAATATATGGCCACACCGCGCGGTATGTTCGAACTTAAATATTTCTTCACAGCTTCCATCTCCTCGGCATACGGCGGCGACTCGCATAGTGCAGAATCGGTGCGTGATCGGATCAAAGAATTGATCGACCATGAAGACCCGAAGAAAATTCTCTCGGACGATAAAATTGTCCAAATATTGGTTGATGGCGGCATTGATATTGCCCGTAGAACTGTTGCTAAATATCGGGAATCAATGAAAATTCCATCATCCGTCCAGCGCCGCCGTGTTAAAAACATGGCCCTATAAGATCTCTGCCTTATGGGCAAAAAATTGGGTCTGATTGCTGTTTTAGCTATTAGAAGATTAGAAGTGTGCTAGACTTATTTTACCGGCTGCAAGGGTCGGATAAGCCAAGGTTTTGGCTGGGCGGTTTACAAAAAAAATCGCAACGCCATAGACTTTGGGTGCATCATCAGCATCACTTTGCTGGTCGTTAGTAATTGGTGGTCTCCCCGATCATCTTTGAGCAAGAAGGAAAATTGGCATATCATGGATATCAATGTAACCGGACGGAAAATCAACGTTGGCGAGGCCTTAACCCAGCATATAGAAGACCGACTTACCTCCATTGCCGATAAGTATTTCAATCGATCGATCGACTCGGATGTCACCTTAAACAAAGAAGGGCATCTATACCGTGTTGATGTTTCAATGCATCCAGATAGTGGTATCAAGCTGCATAGCCGTGGTGAGGCGAGTGATCCATACGCTGGATTCGAAGAAGCGGCCGAGCGCGTAGAAAAACAGTTGCGTCGATACAAACGACGCATTACAAACCACAAACACTCGCCGGGCCGTGATGTTGTTGTTGAGCTTGCTCGCGATACAATCTTTCAGCCGGAGAGCGATGAGACTGATGATGTTGAGGTGGCGGACACGCCGGAGCAACATCTTATCATTGCAGAAACGCGCACTGCCATTCCAACCGTTAGTGTGAGTGATGCGGTTATGTTAATGGATTTGGCTGATACCACGTGTTTTATGTTTAGAAACGTTAAAGGCGGCGGCCTAGAAGTGGTTTATAAGCGGACTGATGGCAACATCGGATGGGTATCACCCGGCGCCGAAGACGCTTAGTGCCGACGATGCTAAAAAAAGGAATAACTAAGTAGTTGAGCCTTGGTGGTGATAGCCGCCAAGATTCCGCCATTTGACCAAAAATATTAGATTCTACCGATTCAAAAAAATTGGGGACAAAAAATGGAACTCGTCGATATTATTGGCGCAGATAATATTCATGCTGACCTTCGGGTGAGCAGTAAGAAAAAATTGCTGTTAGAACTTGCAAATATAGGTGCGGGCCTAACGGGATTGGACTGCGATGATGTGTTTGAGGCTTTGAACAGCCGTGAACAACTTGGCAGCACCGGGGTTGGCCACGGCGTTGCAATCCCGCATGCTCGGTTCGATGGTTTAGAAGGCATCCACGGCGCGTTCGTGCGACTGGCCTCGCCAGTTAGCTTTGACTCTGTTGACGATCAGCCAGTGGATTTGATTTTCTTATTGCTAGCTGGCGATTCATCTGGTGCATCACACTTGAAAACATTGGCGCGGGTTTCCAGACTGTTACGCGGAGAGCGAACACGGGCTGCCATGCGCGGCGCTAATAATAGTGATGCATTATATAGCCTAATCGCCAGCCCAGAGGCGGATGCTGCCTGATCAAAAATGGACTTTGATGAGAACGCTGGCAGCAAACTGATTGCTGTCAAAGGCATCACTGCTGGGGATAGAAAATTTGTTGGACCAATAGTCCAGCTCGGTTCCGAACCATAATGTCTGGCTTTTCATACCCAGCGCTTGCCCCATATCCCACTTGATTTGAGGCACAATATGCAGATTTGCTGTACGATCTCCAACGCCTGCGAGCCAATCAATAAAACCATCAACAACAAACTCTTGATTGCCAACCCTGAAGGCTTTTTTCCAAGTGATTGTGACCTGAGCATCATCCCAGTCTAGCCCAAAATCGCCGCTATCCCGTCCGTATAGATTAACGTTGAAATACGCGAACCCTGGGACTTTCAAACTAGTTCCAAGCCCAATAAGAAGATTTTCGGTGCCACCCTCTCCGCGCTCCAGCGTTGTGGAAATGCTGAGGTCGCGTACAAAACCCTCCGAATTAAGGTCAATGATCCCCATCTTATCCAGACTGAAGCGCGGTGAAAATTCGCCGTACCATGCGCGCTCGTTACTCGGATTATCGTGGTTATCGATGATGTCGAGGAACATATAAGCATCACCGTATTTCCAGCGATTGGCATGTTCCAAGGTAATTACGGTATTATTGTCACCAGTGATTTTGAAGCCTTCACCCCATGCTAATAAGCTAAGCCGCGACTCGCTCCACTCAATGAAGTCATCCGCAGCAGCTTGATGGGTGATCATCAGAATGGTGACGATCACCGTGAACAATCTTGAAACTATCATAACTTACCCTTTAAGGGTTTCAGGTATCTGCCATTGTGGAGAGATGTTCCTAAAATCTGGTAAAGATTTGAGTATGTATCAGGCACAAAAAAGCCGCCCAAAAAGACGGCCCTTTAAATTCTGAATGATAAACCGGCCTACTTAGGCGACAGGATCATGATCATTTGGCGGCCTTCCATCTTAGGCCGATTGTCGATCTTAGCGATTGATCCGACATCTTCTTGTACGCGGTCTAAAACGTCTGCGCCCAGCTCTTGGTGGGCCATTTCACGGCCGCGGAAGCGAATGGTGATTTTTACCTTATCGCCATTGTCGAGAAACTGCTGAACCTTTTTCATTTTGACGCCGTAATCATGGACATCAATACCGGGCCGCATTTTAATCTCTTTGACCTCTTGAACCTTTTGATTCTTACGGGCAGCATTGGCTTTTTTCTGCTGTTCGTATTTGTATTTTCCGTAATCCAGAACCTTACATACGGGCAGATCAGGGTTGGGCGAAATCTCGACCAAATCAAGACCCGCGCCTTGCGCAATTGCCATAGCTTCATCTGTGGAAAGTTCGCCGTGGTTTTCCCCATCGGCCCCAATCAATCGCACTCTGGATGCGATGATATCTCTATTGGTGCGTGGACCTTCCTTTTTGGGCGGTCCAGCGAAATCGCGCCTACGTATGTCGAATCTCCTATTATCGTTATACAAAACTGACCCAAATGAGAGCCAGCTAGCCGCACTATACGCCGTTTGGGCGCTGATTACGACTCTAAATTAAAACAAGTATCAACAGTCTGGTGGCGTGCCCTCTTTTGACAGGCTGGCGATCGCCTCATCCAGCGACATTACCGTTTGGTCTTTGCTGCCTAGGCGGCGGATAGAGACCGTCCCGTCTTCCTCTTCTTTTTTACCGACAACCAAGATAGCAGGGACCTTTGCATGACTATGCTCCCGAACTTTATAGTTAATTTTCTCGTTGCGAATATCTGTTTTTACCCGCAGCCCAGCAGCTTCGCACGCAGACGCCACCTTATTAGCATAGCCATCGCCGTCAGTAGTGATCGTGGCTATTGCCACCTGTGTCGGCGACATCCACAGCGGCAAGCGGCCGGCATAATGCTCTATCATGATCCCAATAAAGCGCTCCAACGTGCCCAAAATCGCGCGGTGTAACATCACCGGCCGATGTTTCGCGCCGTCTTCACCGATATAGCTAGCGTCCAAACGCTCAGGCGTACCAAAATCTAGTTGGAGGGTTCCACACTGCCATGTCCGGCCGATCGCATCGGATAGGTGGAATTCCAGTTTTGGACCATAAAAAGCGCCTTCACCTGGGGCATACTCAAACTCAACGCCGGCTTCATTAAGCGCGTCCTCCAAGCCCTTTTCAGCTTTATCCCAGTCTGCATCATCGCCGGCGCGAACATCAGGCCGGGTCGCTAGCAGGACCTTGAAATCGGGGAAACCAAGATCGGTATATACCGCTGCAAGTAGCTCGCAAAAGGCGACGCTTTCGCTCGTAATTTGGTCTTCGCTACAAAAGACATGGCCGTCGTCTTGAGTCATTTGACGGACGCGCATCAGGCCGTGCAAGGCTCCGTGAGCCTCGTTACGGTGGCAACAGCCAAATTCTGCAAAGCGGATTGGAAGATCGCGGTAGCTTTTTATGCCGTGTTTGAAGACTTGAACGTGCGCAGGACAGTTCATTGGCTTCAGGGCCATTAGGCGGCTATTGCCCGATAAAATAGGGGCATCGTCGTCGGTGCTTGGCACCTCATCTGGCACCACGAACATATTTTCGCGAAACTTTGACCAGTGGCCGGATTGCTCCCAGAACTTACTATCTAATAGCTGTGGAGTTTTTACCTCCAGATAGCCTGCCGCCTGAACTTTACGGCGGATGTAGGCCTCCAACTGCAGCCATACTTGATAGCCCTGTGGGTGCCAAAAAACGCTACCTTGAGCTTCTTCTTGAAGGTGGAATAGGTCCATTTCGCGACCTAGTTTGCGGTGATCGCGTTTCGCAGCTTCCTCTAAGCGGAAAAGATATTGCTTCAGCTGCTTTTTGTCAGCCCAACAGGTCCCGTATATGCGGGTTAGCATCTCGTTATCGCTATTGCCGCGCCAATAAGCCCCTGCGACTTTCATTAACTTAAAGTGTTTGCCCAATTTTCCAGTGGATGGCAAATGAGGCCCGCGACATAGGTCAAACCAGTTTCCTTGCCGATAGACGGTAATCGGCTCACCTCCGGGCAGATCCTCAATGATCTCAGCTTTATAGGTCTCGCCCATATCCTTGAAGGTCTTTATCGCGTCTTCCCGGTCCCAGACTTCTCGGCTGATCTTATCATCGCGGTCGACAATTTCGTGCATCCGCTTTTCAACGCGCTCTAGGTCGTCCTCGGAAAACGGTGTCTTAAAGGCGAAATCATAGAAGAAACCATCTTCAATGTTGGGCCCAATGGTGACCTGCGTGCCCGGATACAAATCCTGAACGGCTTCAGCAAGCACGTGGGCACAGTCATGGCGGAGCAGGTCTAACGCTTCATCACCGTCCCGGATTGTCATCAGCGATACATCGCTGTCCTGCGGGATCGGGCGGCTCAGGTCCCATAGCTCACCGTTCACACGAATGGCAAGGGCTGCCTTAGCAAGGCCTGGCCCAATGTCAGCAGCCAGTGCAGCACCTGTAACTTCGCCGGTTAAGGTCCGAACGCTTCCGTCGGGAAGGGTCAGGTTTACCGGGTTTGATGCTGCTTCGTTGCTCATGAGAATTGTTCCTAATGACCTAATATAAAATATACCAAATTGGCTCTAACGCTGCCCGCCGGGCAAGTCAAGGCGTGATCTGTGAATAAGGCGCACAGTGGTTGCCTGCTGGCGCCTTCATGCTTTATGATAACGGCAGATCGGCCCAAATTCATAGACATAAAGGCATAAAATATGACGCCATCCTATTTTGAGAGCGAACACGGCACAAAGATCGCCTATCATAAGCTAGCGGGCGACGGCCCGGGGGTCGTGTTTCTGGGCGGTTTTATGTCCGATATGGAAGGCAGTAAAGCCTTAGCCTTGCAATCATGGTGTCATGATACTGGCAGACCTTTCATACGTTTTGACTATATGGGTCACGGGCAGTCATCTGGCGCTTTTGACGAAGGTACGATTAGTCTCTGGCTGCAGGATGCTGCGGCGGTGATAGAACATCTAACCGAAGGCCCGCAAATACTGGTGGGCAGCAGCATGGGCGGCTGGATTAGCTTATTGCTGGGCCGTCACTTGCCACACCGGGTTGCGGCGCTCGTTGGTATTGCCGCTGCGCCTGATTTTACCCTGCGCCACTGGGAAGAGCTATCGCCCAAAGATCAGCAAACCGTGCAAGACGAAGGTCGATTAGAGGTTTATAGTGAATATGGCCCTGATCCTTATGTCTTTACGCGTGACTTGTTTGAAGATGGCAAGGATAATCAAATTCTCAATCAGGCCTATCCCCATGGCTTTCCAATGCGGTTGATTCAGGGAACAGCCGACCCCGATGTGCCTTGGCAAACAGCCTTATGTATCGCCGAGGCATCAACGGGTCATGATGTTGAAGTAGTTTTGGTGCCTGACGGTGATCACCGCCTTAGCGAACCGCAAGACATCGCCCGGCTGCTTCGTGTCGTTTCTGAATTTTAGTCAGCAGATACGCCTGTTTGCTCGCTTTCAAACCAAGATTCAAGATTTCCGCCTTGTTGGAAGGCTTCGTTGAGGGCTTTGTAATAGGCTAAATTGTTGGGGAATATCTTCGCCAGAGCGTCGCGTTCTTCCCAGATTTCATCAGCATCTTCATCGAACATTTCTGGGGCCTTAGGATAGCCTAGTTCTTCGGTGATTTTCTTTCGCCAAGCGTGGTAATCACCCAGCGGGAACAGCAACGCATGATAAACAAGCCGGGTGCGCCAAAAGGCGTTCAATTCAGGGGACCAAGGTCGCTCCTCGGCAGTGCGGTATATATGCCCAATCGTGATGGCATTGATAAGGCGGCATCGACCACCTGCTCGCCACGCCTTGATACTGATAAAGGGTTCTTCACCGCCGTAATGTTTTAAGCCGTAATAACCATGAATTTTCTTATAGAATTTCATGTCAAAACAATAGGTTGCACCTAGAATACAAGGTATCATTGGTGTTTCGGAATGATCCAGGGGCTTATTATTCCAGATCGGCCGGAAAGATTTTGATATCTCTTCATGATCAAAAGCAACATATGCGCCATAGCCCTGCGCGGTGTCCTTTGGCCGCCCCTCAGCGTCCAGCGGCTTGCTGATGGTGCTATAAATCGATTCCGGGTCTTTCCGGATCGTGTCAATCATTACCTTGTGCCAATTATTCTCGTAAAAGCGCATATGCGCATCAAGGAAAAGCACATACCGAGTGGTCGCTTCCATCGCCGCTAGATGGCGATTCATCGACGGCCCTCGGCTAACCCCAAAGCGGTCCAGCCTACAGCCATAGTCATCGGAAACAGCTTGATAGTCATAGCCATCATCGCTGGCATCATCGATCAAATGAATGTGAACAGCATCGCCGCAGGTTCGGTGAATTTCATCAACCGTTGTCCGGACCTCGCTGCCTTCGTTTTTAAAGGTGATCACAGCCGTCAACTGGCTCTCATATGCCGCTAAACCATCTTGCGTCTGCGCAGAGTGCCCCAAGATTGCTGCGTCTAGCGTATCCATCGCTGCTTCAAAAATATCGAAAGAAGCGATTTTTGCCATCTCCTGATAGCGCCAAGTTTGATAGTCAACAAAGCTATCGATTGGCTTATCAGATCCCCTAGCACGGGCAATTTTTGCTTCGTGCCGCGCCAGCCAATCATAAGGAATTAAAAATGTCCAAAGCAGCGCCCGCGCTCTGGCAATCTCTTCACCGCGACCGAAATAAGCGTCAAGTGCTAGCTTTATATGATCCTCAGAGAACCGTGCCGACCAGAAAAGGTTTCCCAAGTCCTGATGAGGGTCATTCATGCCAGCAAACTCCCAATCAATGATTTGGACATCACCATTTGGTTGTCTGATTAGATTATGAGCCACCAAGTCGGTATGGCAGGGCACCATTTTAATCGGCGTTTTTTCTAATAGATGCCGGGCGCGTATCGCTGTTTTACGATACACCGCTATCTTAGGTAGATTGCTATTTTCGCGCGCTTTTAGCGCAGTCGCGTGCTGATCTTCACGGGATCTAATACCGTCCAGAATGTTATAGTTAAAACTAAAGGAGGCTTCCGTGTGGTGTAATGTTCGCAGCGTCCGCATGGCGGCGCTTATCGCGGGTTCGTTTCGCAGTGTTTTACGCTCTAATGTCTCGCCGTCAACAAATTCACTGACGTAAATACCGTTTTCGACATCTGAAAAGAGCAATTTGGGCGCGACCCCACGCGCTGCAGCTATTGTTTGATGGTCGGCCTCAAAGCGCGAAGCACCATTTTCTGCTGCGCCGTCTTTATTCAGAACACGAATTACGATCGGGTCGCCGCTGGAGCTGACGGTTTTAAAGACCTGATTATCACCTTTGCGAACCAGCGATATCCAACCCTCGATAGGGGCGGTTTTCAGATCGATTAGTCCAGAACGGACCAAGAGCGCCGCGGCGCTCTTGACAATTTCGTCTGCGCTCATTGAAACTTACCAGTCAATGCGCTCAATTCCTTCAAATGATATCTCGGTACCATCGTCGAACGTGATGGTGCCAGAAGCATCTTCGGTGAGCTCCATATACCCTTCGCCTTCTCCGGTAATCTCTGAACCATCGTCTAGTGCAACTGTCCAGCCTTGACCATCACCACCAACTGAATCGTTGGCTAGATGCAGCGTGTCTGTCCAGTCATTGGCGCCGTCACCGTCCCCGCTTTCCATCCAAACATACTCGTCGGTATTAGAGTCTTCACCCTGACCTTCAAGCGAGAATGCACCGGCTTCGTTACCGCCTGAGCTGCCACCGGATTTACCGCCAGATTTACCGCCTGAGCTGCCGCCGGATTTACCGCCAGATTTACCGCCAGATTTACCGCCAGATTTACCGCCGGATTTACCGCCAGATTTACCGCCAGATTCGCCGCCTGAGCTGCCGCCAGATTTACCGCCGGATTTACCGCCAGATTTACCGCCGGTATTACCACCGGTGTTACCACCAGTGTTGCCACCAGTATTGCCGCCGGTGTTACCACCAGTATTGCCACCAGTGTTGCCACCAGTGTTACCACTAGACCCACCTGGCCCATCAGTCGGCCCATCAGTCGGCCCATCGGTCGGTCCATCAGTCGGTCCATCAGTCGGTCCATCGGTTGGTCCATCAGTCGGTCCATCAGTCGGCCCATCAGTCGGCCCATCGGTCGGTCCATCAGTCGGTCCATCAGTCGGTCCATCGGTTGGTCCATCAGTCGGCCCATCAGTCGGCCCATCGGTCGGTCCATCGGTTGGTCCATCAGTCGGTCCATCAGTCGGTCCATCAGTCGGCGCATCCGTTGGCGCATCTGTTGGTGCATCCGTTGGTGCATCAGTCGGTGCATCCGTTGGCGCATCTGTTGGCGCATCCGTTGGTGCATCTGTTGGTGCATCCGTTGGCCCATCTCCGGGCCCGCCGCTGTTGCCACCTGTATTACCGCCAGTGTTGCCGCCGGTGTTACCACCAGTATTGCCGCCAGTGTTGCCACCAGTATTGCCGCCAGTATTGCCGCCGGTGTTACCACCAGTATTGCCACCAGTGTTACCACTAGACCCACCTGGCCCATCAGTCGGCCCATCAGTCGGTCCATCAGTCGGCCCATCAGTCGGCCCATCAGTGGGTCCATCAGTCGGTCCATCAGTCGGTCCATCGGTTGGTCCATCAGTCGGCCCATCAGTCGGCCCATCGGTCGGTCCATCAGTCGGCCCATCGGTTGGTCCATCAGTCGGCCCATCGGTCGGTCCATCAGTCGGCCCATCAGTGGGTCCATCAGTCGGTCCATCGGTTGGTCCATCAGTCGGCCCATCGGTCGGTCCATCAGTCGGCCCATCGGTTGGTCCATCAGTCGGCCCATCAGTGGGTCCATCAGTCGGTCCATCGGTCGGTCCATCAGTGGGTCCATCAGTCGGTCCATCAGTCGGTCCATCGGTCGGTCCATCAGTCGGTCCATCAGTCGGCCCATCAGTCGGCCCATCAGTGGGCCCATCGGTCGGTCCATCAGTCGGCCCATCGGTTGGTCCATCAGTCGGCCCATCAGTGGGTCCATCAGTCGGTCCATCGGTCGGTCCATCAGTGGGTCCATCAGTCGGTCCATCAGTCGGTCCAT
>Ga0316189_10007477_pt1 | contig 10327 bp, 10 predicted proteins | sample LowCovwburrow_MG_FD_204930 | JGI IMG/M metagenome (GOLD analysis project Ga0316189, IMG submission 204930) | Coastal sediment microbial communities from Maine, United States - Lowes Cove worm burrow | ecosystem: Environmental > Aquatic > Marine > Coastal > Sediment | place: USA: Maine... | reverse complement strand
CCTCTATTGTGAGTGCTGTTGATATACCGGTTTACGCCAATGGGGACATCGACTCCCCGGCGAAAGCTGCAGCAGTGCTTGCCCACAGTGGCGCAGCTGGCGTCATGGTCGGCCGCGCAGCGCAGGGACAGCCCTGGATTTGCGGACAAATTGCCAGCTACTTGGATACAGGTGTTGCGCATGCTGCGCCCGATCAACAGCAGCAGTTATCGATTATGCTTGGCCATATTGCCCAATTACATGAATTTTACGGTGACTATATGGGTGTGCGTATTGCTCGAAAACACCTGGGCTGGTATTTAAAGACCATTGGCCTTGATCAGCACCACCGGCAAATATTCAACCGTTTGAGCAGTGCCGCTGAACAAATGCAATTTCTGAGTTCCGGTATGTTGCTCAGCCCTGCGCCCGAGGCACTGGCAGCATGAAAAGAGCCGCACAACAGCGAAGCACTTCCCGTACCAAGGCTTCAAAATCGGCAGCTGACACCGACGTCACCCTCAACGCCAAGAGCACAAGTGCCTTACGGGAACACGTCTCGGTAACGGTAAAGCAATATCTGACTGAACTTGATGGTGAACTGACTACTGGTTTCTATGAGATGGTGTTAACCCAAGTGGAGGCGCCCCTGCTCAAAGAGATTATGGATTACACCAACGACAATCAGACCAAGGCATCCACCCTGCTTGGACTCAATCGCGGCACCTTGCGAAAAAAACTCAAGCAATACAATCTGCTCGCCAAGGGCAATAATTAACCACTCTCGCCTGTAGCTGAGACATCTACTGTTTAGCGGCTTGCTGCATACGCACTTTATATAGGACTCTACACTAGCATGAACAACAACACTTCCGTCAGGATTCGTCGGGCTCTGATCAGCGTCTCGGATAAATCTGGCATTGTAGAATTTGCCTCTGCACTTACAGAACTGGGAGTGCAGCTACTATCAACCGGTGGCACCTACCAGCTGCTCACTGAGCATGGTGTCAGCGTCACCGAAATTTCCGAATACACCGGCTTTCCGGAAATGATGGATGGCCGGGTAAAAACACTTCACCCGAAAGTGCATGGTGGAATTTTGGGACGCCGGGGTCAGGATGACGCGGTGATGGCTGAGCACAATATCGACCCTATCGACATGGTGGTAGTCAATTTATACCCCTTTGAAGCTACCGTCGCACGGCAAGACTGCAGCCTCGAAGAGGCGGTGGAGAATATCGATATTGGTGGCCCAACCATGGTCAGGGCGGCAGCAAAAAACCACCAACACGTGGCGATTATAGTCAACAGCGGTGACTACTCCAGCATTGTTGACGAGCTAGGCAACAACGATGGCAGCCTGGAACTTGAAACCCGCTTTGATCTGGCAATTAAAGCCTACGAGCATACCGCCGCCTATGACGGCGCTATTGCCAATCACTTTGGTAAGCTGCTCGGCAGTGAGGAAAGTCAGTTCCCCAGAACCTTTAACACCCAGTTCCACAAAGTGCAGGAGATGCGCTACGGTGAAAACCCCCACCAAAAGGCTGCATTTTATGTAGAGGCAAAAGCAGCAGAGGCTGGTATTGCCACAGCTCGCCAGCTGCAGGGCAAGGAGTTGTCCTATAACAATGTCGCCGACACCGACGCAGCACTTGAGTGTGTTAAGAATTTTGACCAACCGGCCTGCGTTATCGTCAAACACGCCAACCCCTGTGGCGTGGCTATAGCAGAGGATATCGGCAAAGCCTATGAACTGGCTTTTGAGACCGACCCAGAATCAGCTTTTGGCGGTATCATTGCGTTTAACCGCGAACTTGATGCCACCACCGCAAAAACCATCATCGACCGACAATTTGTTGAAGTCATTATTGCCCCCACAATCAGTGACGAGGCGATCAACACTGTCACCGAGAGAAAAAATGTACGACTGCTGGCCTGTGGTGAATGGTCCGCTAACAAGCCAGCGCTGGATTACAAACGTGTCAATGGTGGCCTACTGGTACAGGACAAAGACCTGGGCATGGTTACCGAGGACGACATTCAAGTAGTCAGCAAAATACAACCCACTGAACAACAGCTGGAAGATCTTCTGTTTGCCTGGAAAGTGGCTAAATTTGTAAAATCCAACGCCATAATCTACGCCAACAACGGCCAAACAGTGGGTGTCGGCGCAGGCCAAATGAGTCGGATAAATTCGGCACGTATTGCGGCTATCAAAGCTGAGCACGCGGGGCTGACAGTGGCGGGTTCGGTAATGGCATCCGATGCTTTTTTCCCCTTTCGCGATGGCATCGACAATGCGGGAAAAGCCGGTGTTGCCGCAGTCATTCAACCCGGTGGGTCAATCCGCGATGAAGAAATAATTGCAGCAGCTGATGAACACGGCATGGCAATGGTATTTACTGGCATGCGCCATTTCCGTCATTAAATCGCCAGCCATAGCTAACAAATTTACTCAACTATGCAGGAGCCACGATGAAGGTTTTGCTTATCGGTAGCGGTGGGCGCGAACATGCGCTTGCCTGGAAAGCGGCACAATCAGCTGAGGTAGAGTGTGTCTATGTTGCTCCCGGCAATGCGGGCACCGCACTGGAGCCAATGCTGAAAAATGTCGACATAGATGTGATGGATTTTAAGGCATTGGCAGACTTTGCCTGTGACAATGGGGTAGAGCTGACCATTATTGGTCCGGAGGCGCCACTGGTTGAGGGGGTTGTCGATTATTTCAGCCAACGTGGTTTGCGCTGTTTCGGACCCAGCCGAGGGGCGGCACAGCTGGAAGGCTCCAAAGCCTTCACCAAAGATTTTTTGGCGCGCCACCAAATTCCCACTGGCACCTATGGCACATTTACGGAGCTTCAACCGGCACTGGCCTATTTACGTGAACAGGGTGCACCCATTGTGGTGAAAGCCGACGGCCTTGCCGCCGGTAAAGGGGTAATTGTAGCCGAAACATTGGCAGAGGCAGAGGCCGCTGTTACCGACATGCTGTCGGGCAACGCTTTTGGCGATGCGGGCTGCCGCGTTGTTATCGAAGAATTCCTTGAAGGCGAAGAGGCGAGCTTTATTGTTATTGCCGATGGTAAGAATGTGCTGCCGATGGCCACCAGCCAGGACCACAAACGTATTGGCGAAGGTGACACAGGGCCAAACACAGGCGGTATGGGTGCCTATTCACCAGCCCCGGTTGTTAATGACGTGGTGCACCAGCGCATTATGGAGCAGGTCATCATGCCAACTGTAAGAGGAATGGCAGCCGAGGGTAACCCCTACACCGGCTTTCTCTACGCGGGGTTGATGATATCTGCCAGCGGTGAGCCAAAGGTCATAGAATACAACTGCCGGTTCGGTGATCCGGAAACCCAACCGATTATGATGCGTTTACAGTCCGACCTATGCCAGCTATGCAATGCGGCGCTTGACGGCAATCTCGACGAGGCAACTGCAAGCTGGGATCCTCGCAGCGCAATCGGGGTAGTACTGGCTGCCGGCGGATACCCCGGCAGTTACGACAAAGGCATACCTATCAGTGGCCTGGATGCAGAATATGCTGACACCACCAAAGTATTTCACGCCGGCACCGCGCTGCAAGGGGATGACGTGGTAACCAGCGGTGGGCGCGTGCTCTGTGTCACGGCTTTGGGAGACAACATTGCCCAGGCTCGGGATGCCAGTTACGCAGCTGCTGAGCTTATCAACTGGGAAGGTCTGGTTATGCGATCAGATATTGGATGGCGAGCCATAGAGCGTTATAGTCAGTAGCTGTTATGACACAACGAAACCTATCACTACTGGATCGCCTGCTGGGTGAAGCGGACACTGTTCTGCGCACCTTAAGTGATCGCGGTCAAAACGCAGTGCGACCTTCACCCTCTGAGGGGCATCAAGACACAGAGCTTGATGAACAGCAGCGCGCACATGTATCGGGGCTGATGCGGGTCAATCATACCGGAGAAGTCTGTGCCCAGGCGCTGTACCAGGGGCAGGCCCTGACAGCCAAGTTGCCAACGGTGCGTGAAGAGATGCAACAAGCGGCGCAGGAAGAGGTGGACCATTTAGTCTGGTGTGAGGAACGCCTACGGGAATTGGGCAGCAACCCCAGCATATTGAACCCCGCCTGGTACGGTGTGTCTTTCTTGCTAGGCGCCGCTGCGGGCGCCATTGGCGACCAGCTAAGCCTGGGCTTTGTTGCCGCTACCGAGGAACGTGTTTGCAACCACCTCCGCGACCACCTTAAACAATTGCCTGAACAGGACAATAAAACCCGCCTGGTTCTTCAACAAATGCTGGAAGATGAGCAACGCCATGGCGACAATGCCCTGGAGGCCGGCGGCATTGATTTTCCTCGGCCGGTAAAAGATGCCATGACCGCCGTCTCCCAACTGATGACTCGATCCAGCTACTGGCTATAGTCTCGACGACAGACTTCATGGCTATGGGTAATTTCTACACCAGCAGCCCCCAGCATAATTGATGCTGAGCAGTATTTTTCCGCAGACAGCGAAACCGCACGTTTGACTTGTGATTCCTTCAGGTCGGTGCCGGTAACTACAAAATGTAAATGTATGGTGGTGAACACCGCCGGGATCGCATCAGCTCGCTCCGCGGCAACTTCAATCCGGCAGTCGCTGACCTGTTGGCGGGATTTTTTTAGCATGCTCATCACATCGTATATGGAGCAGCCCCCGACACCCAATAAGAGCATTTCCATGGGGCGAAATCCCATGTTACGCCCTCCCAGGTCCTCTGGGCCGTCCATTACCACGCTGTGACCACTACCCGACTCACCAACAAATAGCGCGCCATCTACCCATTTTACCGTTGCCTGCATGATTCCCCCTGCTGTGTTGTAAAACCGTGTTATCCAACCACCTATGATAGCGCAGCAGTAATACTTTATCCGTTGTGGCCCACTGGGTTACACTTACACGCACAATGTTGGCACCTAATGAGGAACAAATCCGGTGATCAAACCCCAGGTTCTTAATGCCATTCCAAATGTGGAGAACTTTCTCCGATTCTGTCAACGACGCGATTACAAAGCCAAAAGCACAATTCTGCGTGAAGGTGAAAAAAGTGATGCACTTTACCTGATACTGGACGGTTCAGTAAGTGTGATGGTGGCCGACGAAACCGACGACGACCATAAAATGGTGGTGAGTTATCTCAACTACGGCGATTTTTTTGGTGAAATGGGCCTGTTTAGCGACATTGAAGAGGTACGCAGCGCAGCAATAGTTGCCAAAACTTCCTGCGAGGTTGCAGAAATCAGCTACGAGCGTTTCCAGCAGATTCGTAACCAGTTTCCCGACATCCTGTTTGCCATTGCCCTGCAAATGAGCAATCGGCTGCGACTCACCACCCGCAAGCTGAAAGACCTGGCCTTTGTCGATGTATCCGGGCGGGTTGCCCATACCCTTATCGATTTGTGCCGGGAGCCCGACGCTATGACGCACCCCGACGGCATGCAGATAAAAGTGACCCGGCAGGAACTGGGGAAGATTGTTGGCTGCTCCCGGGAAATGGCCGGGCGGGTATTAAAAAACCTGGAAGAAGACGGTTTGGTATCGGTTTCCGGAAAGACCATGGTGGTATACGGTACCCGCTGATTTTAGGGCGAGTTGCCCCCTGCCATAGCAACAGTTCGCGGGCTCCGAACCGCGTTACCGGAACAGTTGCTGCAGTTTCTCTCCGGGGTCATCGGCACGCATAAAAGCCTCCCCTACCAGGAATCCAAACACACCACCCTCGCGCATAAGCGCTACATCCTCTGCTGTGTGAATGCCACTTTCAGTCACCACCGAGGTGCCTGCGGGCACATACTCAAGCAGGTCAAGCGTGGTTTGGAGGCTGGTGTCAAAACTGTGTAAATCCCGGTTATTGATACCAAGCAATTGCGGATCCAATTCTAACGCGACCTCCAACTCAGCGCGATCGTGAACTTCAACCAAGATATCCAAATTGAGCTCAGCGGCGGTCGCCGCCAGCTCTTGCATCTGGCCCCGCTCCAAAACAGCGGCGATCAATAAAATGGCATCGGCACCAATTGCCCGAGCCTCAACCACCTGATAGGGATCAACGTTAAAGTCTTTGCGCAGTACCGGTAAACCACAGGCATCCCTGGCCTGCTGCAGGTACTCGTCAGCGCCCTGGAAATAATCTACATCGGTAAGCACCGACAAACAGCTGGCACCACCGCGTTGATAGCTGGCGGCAATCTCCGCTGGTTTGAAGTCTTCTCGAATCACCCCTTGACTGGGAGAAGCTTTTTTCACTTCGGCAATGACCGCCACCTGCTCATTACTGATCCTGCCAGCCATGGCTTGAGCAAAACCGCGAACCGGCGACCTTTCGCTAGCCATCCGCTCCAGCATAGACAAAGAGCGATTTGGTTTACGCTCACTCACTTCCTGCCGTTTACGTTTTACGATACGATCCAAAATAGTGGCTGACATATCAACTGGCTTCCCGCATCAACTGGGAGAATTGGACAAAATGCTTGAGCTTCTGTGCTGCCTGCCCCGAGGCAATTACATCATCAGCCAGGGCAAAACCCTCAGCCAGACTAGCAGCAACACCACCCACGTAAATTGCCGAGCCCGCATTGAGCGCCACCAGACGCTTGGCCTTTTGTACCCTGGCATCTTCTCGATTGGCAAAAATATCCGCTATGAGCTGGGCGGATTCCTGTGCACCACTGACGTTCAGGCCATCAAGACTGGCTCTCTCACAGCCCAGATCTTCAGGCGCTACGGTATATGATTCAATATTACCATTACGCAGCTCAGACACCTGCGAATCAGCGGCTATGGACAGCTCGTCCAGGCCATCGTCCGAATGCACAATCAGCACATGCTCGCTGCCCAGCAGCTGCATCACCTGTGCCATCAGCGGGCACAGGTCTGGAGCGAATACCCCAATTACCTGCCTTTTAACACCGGCGGGATTGGTCATCGGCCCAAGAATATTAAACATAGTGCGCATCGCGAGGTCACGCCGTGGTCCCACCGCATAACGCATGGCGCTATGGTGAGCCGGGGCAAACATAAACCCCATTCCCACCTCATCAATTGCCCGACCAATTTGCTCAGGCGTAAGATCAAGAGGCACACCTAGCGCCTCCAATACATCTGAGCTGCCCGACGTACTGGATACCGAGCGATTACCATGTTTTGCCATCGGCACACCCGCTGCACTGGCAACGAAGGTTGCAGCAGTTGAGACGTTAAATAGGTTGGCGCCGTCACCACCAGTTCCGACCAGATCGGTCAGCTTATTATTTCTCGAACACAGCACTGGCGTGGCAAGCTCACGCATCACCTGGGCAGCACCAGCCAGCTCTTCGGCGGTTTCCGGTTTTGCGCGCAAGCCCATTAGCAGCGCACCAATCTGGGCATCCGTTGCTTCACCACCCATCACCTGATGCATCACCACTGCCATATCAGATCTCGAGAGGTCGCTGCCCTGTACCAAGAGCGCCAATGCGGCTTTTATGTCCATTGTAGTTACTCCACTACTGCTTTTTTACTGGCTAGCGACCAGGAAGTTATTTAACAGGTCATGACCATGGGCAGTGAGTATCGACTCGGGATGAAACTGCACACCCTCAACGGCAAATTCCCGATGGCGTATACCCATAATTTCATCGATATTGCCGTCCTCACGCTCCGTCCAGGCAGTCACTTCAAAGCAATCTGGCAAAGATTCCCGCTCCACCACCAGACTGTGGTAACGGGTCGCCTGAAAAGGCTGGCTAAGGCCTCCAAAAACCCCCTCCCCCCGGTGGTGTATGGGTGAAGTCTTACCGTGCATAACCTGCCTGGCCCGTACAACCTTACCGCCAAAGACCTGACCAATGCTCTGGTGCCCCAGGCAAATCCCCAATATTGGCACACGCCCTGCAAACTGGCGGATTACATCCATAGAGATACCCGCCTCATTGGGGGTACAGGGCCCCGGCGAAATCACAATCTGACTGGGCGCCAAAGCTTCAATGTCAGCCAGGGATATCTCATCGTTTCGGCGCACCTGAACCTCAGCGCCTAACTCACCGAGGTACTGGACCACGTTGTAGGTAAAGGAATCATAGTTGTCTATCATCAAGAGCATGATCTATCTCCCGTTCCCATAGCCATTGCAGCGGCTCGAAACAATGCCCGGGCTTTATTTAATGTTTCCTGCCACTCCCGTTCTGGCACCGAATCGGCAACCACGCCAGCCCCGGCCTGTATATAAAGTTGCTGGTCTTTCACCACCGCAGTGCGGATGGCAATGGCGGTATCCATATCACCGGCCCAGGAGATATAACCCACCGCCCCGCCGTATACTCCCCTTTTAACGGGCTCCAATTCGTCAATAATTTCCATCGCCCGGATTTTCGGTGCCCCGCTCAGGGTTCCCGCAGGTAAGGTAGCCCGCAGCACATCAATTGCGGAACTGCCTTGCTTAACTTTGCCGGTGACATTGGACACGATATGCATAACATGAGAATAGCGCTCCACCGACATTTGGTCAGTGACCTCCACCGAGCCGATATCCGCTATGCGACCAATGTCATTGCGGCCCAGATCAATCAACATGAGGTGCTCGGCGATTTCCTTGGGGTCGGCCAGCAGCTCCATTTCCAAGGCAGCATCCTCCTCCTCGGTTCGGCCACGGTGCCGGGTACCGGCAAGCGGCCGTACGGTCACTGTGCCCTGCTCCGATCTTGCCAGGATTTCAGGTGACGATGCCACCACATTAAATCCGTTGAGGTCGAGATAAATCATATAGGGAGAGGGGTTGAGGTTTCTAAGCGCGCGATACAAATTGAGTGGTTCAGCAGTAAACGGTACGCGCATGCGCTGGGACGGCACCACCTGCATCACATCCCCGGCGAGCACATACTGTTTGATTTTATCGACTCCGGCTTCAAACTCTTCCTGGCTTGATTCAAACTCTGCCTGTGCTTCAAGCTCACCAGCACCCTCAGCGTGCAGGCTTACCGGCGGGAGTGGCTTTGTTGGCTGCTGTAAGTGCTGCTCCAGCTGGTCCAGGCGCTGCTGGGCCTTAATAAATGCATCAACCTCCGCCGGATCGGCGTTAACCACCAGCCTGATAGTACCCGCGAGGTTATCAAACACCAGTACTTCCTCGGACACCATCAACAGGATATCCGGAACTTCCAGTGTGTCCTTAGGTGTACTGTTTTGCAGCCTTGATTCAACATAGCGCACCGCGTCATAGGCAAAATAGCCGACCAAACCCCCGTGAAAAACAGGCAAATCCGGCACTTGTGCCTCGTTAAACTCTGCCTGAATTGACTCCACCCAGGCCAGAGGATCCTCAACCTCCATTGCCTCAATACAGGTGTCGTCTACCCAGGTTTCTGCCCGGCGCCCATAGACCTTCAAAACCTTACTGCAGGGCAGGCCAATCATCGAATAACGGGCCCATTTTTCCCCACCCTGCACCGACTCCAGCAGGAATGAGTATGGACCCTGGGCCAGTTTTCTATAGGCAGACAGTGGCGTTTCAAAATCAGCCAGTACCTCGCGGCTGACAGGTATGCGGTTATAACCTTGCACCGCAAATGCGGCAAATTGTTCGGGAGTCATCGGTTTTCCTCGGAGTAAAACAACGTAATTTTTAGGCGATAGTCAGTCCTGGCTACCATCGCCAGCAAGTGACCTCGCGCATCGACATTAAATCGACGCTATTACGCATAGCTGCAGACACAGCCGTCTCCAAGAATTGAGAGGGGTACATTGTACCTGCCAAATTAAAGTTGGCAATAGCAGTATAATTTTACACTACTAGCAGATTATCCACCGAGGTAAGGCCCCGTTCGGTTTATGCCGGTGAGGGGTTGTGACAGTCAGGCTGCGCTTATGCTTTGTTCCCGTTCCGGGGCTTTCTGCGAGCACTGTTTGAGTCCACATTTTTGCGCAGCAAAAATTGTCGAGTTGCGCAGCAGCCGGAACGGGAACAAAGCTTGCAGCCGTCACAACCCCTCACCGGCATAAACCGAACGGGGCCTGCTACGACCGCAGCGCAACCGCACTATCGATCAACCGGGGCAGTAGCACTTATTCACAAAACCGAGGCGAGCTCAGCTCTCATATTGGCAATAGTTGCAGCGTAATCATCGGTATTGAATATAGCGGAGCCCGCCACAAAGGTATCGGCACCGGCCTGCGCAATCTCTGCGATATTGTTTGCTGACACACCGCCATCTACCTCAAGGCGGATAGTATGCCCCGAGGCATCGATCAGACTGCGGGCCTGTCGCAGCTTTTGCAGGGTCGAAGGAATAAACGACTGCCCACCAAAACCCGGGTTTACCGACATCAGCAGAATCATGTCC
>Ga0316189_10007475_pt1 | contig 10328 bp, 32 predicted proteins | sample LowCovwburrow_MG_FD_204930 | JGI IMG/M metagenome (GOLD analysis project Ga0316189, IMG submission 204930) | Coastal sediment microbial communities from Maine, United States - Lowes Cove worm burrow | ecosystem: Environmental > Aquatic > Marine > Coastal > Sediment | place: USA: Maine... | reverse complement strand
GTGTCGTCACAATGACTACACATAGCATAGTCGATACAACCGGACCACCACCACACCGTATCGTCATAACTAATACAATCAGTACAATCGTAACTTGATTGATATAACTGATACAATCAGTACAATCGTATCATACATTCAGATTGTAACGATTGTATTGATTAGCCGGTTGTTCTGATTGTATCGGAGAGTCGGAGTGGTCCGATAAAACGGGTCGGTCTAATTATCCGGGTAATACCCATTGTAGGGGATATAACAACGAGCGCTCCCCTGACAGCCGGCGCAGAAAATCTACGACCCCTGTCGCGTCAACCGCCTCCCCGACTCAATGGGTCAAGGGGTTCAGGAGGCAGTGCCTCGATCCTCTCCAGAACCACCGCTTCAAGGTGTCGCAGGTTCGGACGACTCTGGGGGTATTGACCATCCCGAATCGCCTTGAAGTATTCTCTAACTATTCCTAGTATCTGTCGTTCATCGCTCATGTCACCCTTCCTTTCTATTATAAGTATACACCACTCCGAACCAAAGTCAAGCGATTCTAAGAATCTTTTTTCGGGGAGGTTGAGTCAACGCGTTTTCGCGGGGTCGGGAGGTCAGGCGGGAACACCGGTTCAGCATTCCTGTCTCCCGACCTTAGTTGACTGCGAGACGGCAATTGCCGCCCCTTGATTTTCGATGCAGGTCGCGACGACGCCAAGTCAATTGCATCAGCCTGCGCCTGCGTTAATGTTTTCTCTTTCGCAAATTCACGGTGAACCACCAGAACCGCCAGAGCCGCCAGAATCCGTTCCACTTCTTTATCCTTCGATCTGAAAAATAATTTTTTCAAAAATTTGATCATCGCGATCTCCCCGATTTCATGCTACTGACATCATCCTCAAGCATAGTAATGCGATCCCTTAGAGTGTCGTTTTCATCCGACAAGATCATAATGGCCTCCCGAAAATCATCGTGTTCTTTCTTGATCTTAGCAAAAATCTCTGATAGTAATTGTGCCTCTGTAGCCACGGTAGTTCCCCTCCAGTTAAGTGTTAGTTTCTTTCATTACTAAAGTATACACCACCCCCTGCACTTTGTCAAGCCATTTTCGAAAAATATTTTTTCAAATTTTTCACCAAGCCACCCCCTCACCGCCCTCCCACATGACCCGCCGATTCCCACACTGGCACCTGCGAGACTCTCCATCCCACCCGTCGCAACCGTCACAGTTATTACCAACAAAGTCGATATAAACCTCATCCATACCCTCACGCGACAAGGCATCGCGGATTTCATTCATTTCCGCCTCAGTGATCAAGTAACTCTGATTTTTGAGCGGTCGAGACTGCGCATAATCCAAGGCAGTAATTATCTTCCCATAGTTTTCAGCTTGCATACGGAACTACCTTTCCACCAAGTTTTGATAAATTCACCGTCTCTCTGTACCGGTGACCCAATTTGTCCATAGTTTCTTCCGGCACGAAGACAGTATCAACGCGAGCGGACATCAGACCCGACTCTACGGGCGTTCTCACGAATAGTGCTTGGTTACCCCACCCAACTTGTTCGGACCTCTCTGGCGTCTTATGGGCCACGACCATCACTGACCGCCCTTTGGCGATTTCATCGCACGCCTGTACCAAAACACCTACTGGGATATTCATAGTGATCTCCATTTCAACATCGAGTCTGCCATCTTGTGACACCACGCCGCAGCTTTGTCAGTGTCAGTTATTTCACACCTAATCTGAGCCAACGCCTGCCCCGCGAAGTAGTCCCGCAGAGACATGCCCTCTTGATCCCAGAACGTATTGCCGGGAAAATCATCCACCCCGTTTCGTTGTTGATCGTTACTGTGCGGCCTCGGATACGCCGGACCACCATTATTTGCTGCGCTCATAATCTCTCCCCACCATTAAAATTGTCAAACTGTACCGGTAGGACTCGAACCTACGACCAATGGATTAACAGTCCACCGCTCTACCAACTGAGCTACGGTACATAGAGCCTACGTCCCGCTACTTATGCGTCTTGAACCCTCCTTGGATAGTTACCTTCGTCATAGTAACAAACTCCATCAAACCTGCGTCCCAAACCTCTCGCGAATTGTAGATATATGGACCCATCAATGTAGATGAATTCATAAACACAGTCTCACCGGGGCCGGGTTCAGTAATCATTGCCGCTTCCAAATCAATCGTATACTTAGCCACAGCGTCATTAAACGCCGCTGTAGTAGTATCATACTCAGCACCGACGGTTGTTACCGGATACGTTGTTTCCACGATAGGTGGCGGCTGCGCCATCACCATCTGACTCGAAAACGCCAACGCCACAAACATCATCATCGCTACAAACTTATTCATCCAATCCTCCAAAAAAGAAACAAAAACAGATCCTACAACCCGTTACGGATATTTGATAGTCTTGAATCCGCCCTGAACAGTGTACTTATACAACGTGTAATAGACATCCTCAACTTCATCGTAGACCTGTCGTTCCGAGTAAAAGCCCGGACCCATCAACGTCGCTGAATTCATAAACACAGTCTCACCCGGTCCCGGTAATGTTGCCATCGCCGCAATCAATTGAGTTTGCCACTTAGCAGCGGCGTCAATTAACGCTGCTGTCTGCAAAGTGAATTCAGCACCAGTAGTTGTTACCGCATACGCTGTCTCCACAGGTGGCGGCGGCTGTGCCATCACCATCTGACTCGAAAACGCCAACGCCACAAACATCATCATCGCTACAAACTTATTCATCCAATCCCCCAAAAAAGAAACAAAAACAAAAAACAAACACCCAAAACAATACTAACGCCAGATCGTACCTTTCGGTAGGTCAGGTAGCGGGAGCATCGTATACACCTTAATTGAGTACCTCAATGTAAGGATATGTTCACCATTCTTACCACGCGACCACACCGAGGAATCCGTCCGAAACCCAGCAACCCATGACTCTGACGGTAGATGATCAGCAATCAAGTGCATCCCTGCCTTGGCTTTGCCGAACGCTTTTTCCATTGCCACCATCTTATCCATGTCTGTGCCGACAGCCGTAAACGGCCCCCACCACTCGACTTTAAAATCCTGAGCCGCCCCGACACTCGGAGCCGCAAACATCAACGCAATCATCATCAACAAAATTCTCATGATCGTTTCACCTGCCCTGTTAAATTCTTAATTACTAAATAAAGCATAAGCATCAAGCACGTACACTTTCCTACCTCAATCAACACGTTCCAACCTGTAGTCATCGTTTCTCCTAGTCATTGATAAGGAAAGTGATCTTCCTCATCAGGTATGTATTTTCTTCCCCTCGATGGCCCACCTCGACTCGATGGCTCTGGTCGTCCAACTTTACTGTGTCCAACACGCCCGCATCGTTTGCATTTCAAATCTCCACAATCTTCCTTACCACAGTTTTTACATTTGCGAGGTCGAGGGACTGGTAATCTACTCACAATACATAGTCCTTTCTAATATGATCCATGAAATCATTGATACGTCGGTCATCATGGAACGGGTCGTACTTAGAACCCCTTATCTCATTTGCTATCGCAGGGTAGTTTTTATATAACGTATTAAAATAAACCTGCCCGTTTCTTAGAATGCCACCGTTGTCATTCGTATCGACCGCGAAGTCCAACAACACTCGAAAGTTGGAAAACTCATTCGGGGACATGACTGGAGGGACCGGCGCGACTTTAGGAATTGTTCTCGATTCATCAGGAATGTCTGGAATCCGGTTCCACTCAGGCTGATGCTCTGACATTTGCCACATAGTCCCATCTTCGCACAAAGCGAAGACCCTCTGATTGTTTGAAGTTATTTGTTTTACTTTTCTCATCGCCAACGCCGCCTTCCCTCTGTTCCATTTTTCAAGATTTGTTTCAACATGGCCACCCATCGACCGGGATGGATAAAATATGGCCGCACCGACCACGAGTTTACAACTTCCCGTGTGATCGGGTTCATTAGTTTACATCGCATACCACGTACTTCGGGTTTACGGTAGTTCTCTGGGTTGTATTTCATCGTCTGTGATCCTCAACGTATGATTCTAGGTCTTCTTTTCGAATGACCGTGTACTCTCGGTCGCCACGGTAGTGTGAGGACTTCATTTCTTCTTCCGTAATATAGTCGATGAACTTCTTAGCCACTCTAGGGTCGTTATAAATGACCATATGGCTATGGGGCGGCGGGTAGAACACCCGCCAACCGGGAATATGGGGAGCATTACAGTGAACTCGGACGTGACCGGCTCGAATACTGCCACCATTCCAACTTCGTTGCATCGTTTGTAGACTAACTACCACGTATTCACCGAGTTGGTTGATTAATTTCTTACGCCGCTGACGTAAATCCAGTATCCAACCCTCAAGTTTATCAATTTCTTCTTGAATTTCCGAATCAATCATCGTCGTAACCCTTCTATTTCTGATAAAATCTCACGTTGAAACCGATCTTTGTTCCTATTGAGGATACTTAGGCGATCAGCGAGACTAAATGAATCAAGTTCGAGATACCTTATAGACAGATGGTGATCTTTACCATACATTGTGAACCTGCCATCAAGAATAACCTCAGTAGCTAGACATAATGGGTTGTAATTTTTAAGTACCCGACAGTGAACGTCCATTTGTCTCCCTTTCTATTAAAAGTATACACCAGTATCACTGTTTGTCAAGTGAAAAAGGGTTATTTTTTGGAAGTTTTTTCCGCCCATAGATAAACTTCTCAGTGCGCACATTCCACACCCAACATTCGATGCCACATGTCTCCACCCGTTTGGCGTACTTCATCCACTTGGCATCTTTAGCCAGTAGGAGTACCACAGGAGGTCTGCTAGTCTTAATAGAGTAGTAAAGTGACTGACCGACACCCTCGCCCCACTTCGTGGCCCAGTCGATCTCTATCGCCCTGTTAGGCAATAGTAAATCTACCCTTGTGCCATCGTCCAACCGGTACTCCATGACCCCACCGATCTGCTCATGAATGACTTTTTGACAGTCCCGTTCCGTTTGCCCATAGGACAGGGTTGGCGCGGCAAGCATAAAAATCAGAATAATTAACCAACGATACATACGATCACCTCATACACTATACTTGCGAGAAGGGCCATCATCAGGCCTACGGCACACCAGAGCGAAAGCCCAGCTAACAGGGATCTAATCATCTTCGGTTCCTCCGGCGAGCGGTGGTATTTGTATGAAAAGGGTCATATTCATTCATAATAGGACTTGTTTCATCGGTGGGGACATCCCTCAACCGTTCCTTAGCGGCCTTTATCAAAAGGGTGCCTTCTACAAGTTCTTCTATGGCCAATGCTTTAAGGACTACTCGATCTTTCTCGATTATATCCGCTGCGATTTTACCCGCTTCGCCATAACATGTTCTCAGGTCTTTTAGGAATCTTTCCATTATGTTTTACTCGGTTCTTTCAAATACTTGGGGTTGACTGAAATTGCATCATCGTAGGCAGGTACTCCGACCACGTTACAGTGGCATCGTTCGTGCCCTGTTTCCCACCACATGAAATCGACTAGGGTGCCTTTAGGCCACCCAGCCAATTTACGGGACAGGACATACTTATTACCCGGTCGCGGTTGACTCATGACACTTCATCAGGTTTTAGCATACGGTGTGTCCAATAGGCACCCTTGGTGCTGGCTGAGATAGTATCTCCGTTAGGTAGAACCATCGTCAATACCTTATTCTGTTTGTCAAACGTGTAGCTAACTACATCGAATTTGACCTGACCACGAATACCAGTGATAACGATACGGTACACCGCTGGAGTTTCATCCTCTGCACTATCCCCACCATCAATCACGACCATAGGGTTACCTTGTTCTTCGAGGTGTTGATCTATGGTAAAGGCTGTGGCAATTGCGCCAACAAACAAAACACACATAATAAATAATACTGGTTCTCTCATTATAGTTCTCCAAATGTTGAAAAAGCCGCCCCGAAAGGAGGCAAAAAACGTGCCCCTAGAAATACACTTCTGTGATGATGTTCTGACGTAGTTCCTCAAGGTTCTGAGCATAGCTCACGATCCCAGCAATACGATCTGTGTGGGCGTGTATACGAACCATCCAAGGGTACGCACACCCATCAGCGTCGTCGAACTTGATTTCGACAGTAGCATCTTTCGAGATATCTTTCAAGATATCCTCGAACGTCGGTTCATCATCCATTAGTGCTGCATTGTAACCGGCACAGAAGTCTACGACGCACTTCGCAGGGCGTGTGGACTTGGCCGCAACCATTTTGTAGGCGAACCAAGCGTTAGCTATTTCGTCGCCGCCCATTCTGTATTCTTGTTCGTTCACAGTTGTTTCCCCTTCTCAATACTCATAGCGTTCGAGCTAACTTTACCCCTCGCATGATCGACCCGATGGTCGTCAATGTTCTTTCCGTCTTCTGTCAACCACCCGTAATTACCGAGTGTCAACCACACCCGTTCATCCAACTTGCAGCGGATGGCTCCGAGCAGGTCGATCAATAGGAAACAAGGATCATCACAGTCCCATAAACCAACAGTTGTTTCTTTTGGTTCCTCCCATTCTTCTTCTTCGTTGTCTTCCCAATAGATATCACCGTTGGCAATCTGGAACTTAATATCCTTCAACGTACCGGCGATACCATTGCAAAGCCACTTCTGGCCCTTGGGTTCACAAATGTAAGTTTCCCCGTTGAACTTAATTTCGTAACACCTGACACCATCAATGTCAACGCTCTTAGCTGGTGGTAGTTTCATTATTCCATCTTCCCATAAATCTTGTTGTGGTAAAACAGGTCAACCAACTTTTGACCCTGTGGATCATCGACTTCACAAGTCTTATCAGGATCGAGGTGTGCCTTGAGAACTTTGAGTGCTAACTCAAATGCACCCTTGCGGCGTTCGTGACCCTCGATCTTAACCAACTCGCTGACCGGTGGGAAGTGCCCATCCGTAATCAGGGTGGATAAGTAGTTGCCAACACCCTGCTCAGGGTCCATTGACTGAGAACCAATGTTCAAGGCACCGATTACTCGGCGGTTCTTGTGTTCTTCGTCCCCAAAGGGGATCATTTCAAATGTAACTCTTAACATTACAACACTCTTACTTTCGTTATATTAGGTAAAATCGCTTCTACTTGACCAAACCTATCCAGACCATCGGACCAAATCTTATCCCCAACCTTCACAGGTCTAACGGCAGTCTCAATATGAACCACCGCATCGACCTCCTGCTCATTGGACTGTAGCCACATGAACAGGGTTTCTGGAATAGCTTTAGACATTGGACACCTCACACTCTACTACCGCCAATTCTACCTCTCCATCGCTATCGACAGACAGTACACGCCCGTAACCATCAAACTCATTTGTTTGAACACGGACCAACTTGCCCAACAACCGGACAACTTCTCGCTTCGCTGGTACTACAATCTTCATTCTGCTTCTCCGTACATAAAACCTGTTGATACTGACATAAGTGTAAATCCTGTTGGTGTCTCTGGCACATCACAGTCGTGCGATTTGTTGCTGACAACTATCCGCAAGAGCGATGCTGTATTTCGTCTTACGAAAACAAACTCGTGCTGATAAAACATCATTAATTTAATGGCTCCAAAATAGCATCTTCGAAATGGATAGGTAACATACCGCCTTCAACCTGAGTGCCGATACTATAACCCATCGCCCTACGCTGCATAAAGTCTTTTGAATGTTTGATCCGAGTCACTCTAACCAAGTTTTCCGACCCATCTTTGATACAGTTACCCACCTGCCTTGGCGCATGACCCGGTACGCTGACCATAATTTCCAAGTGCTGCCATTCTTCTTCTTCTTTTTCTCGTACCTCGACCTGATACGCGAAACATAATGTGGGTGTTGTACTCATGGCATTGTGTTACTTTCGATATCAGATTCCTTTTTTAGAAGATACTGTTGGGCGTGATACATTGCTAACCGGGCGTCGTACAGTGCTTGGTGTGGTAGACCGGGTAGGTCTGGTTTACCCAAACAACTAGCTGATCCCATCCCTTCAACAGTTGCAGCGATGGTGGAGACATCTAGAATCCTGTGACTAATCAATTCGGTAGGCCACAGAATGGACTTATTCAGAAAGTTCAAATCAAAACTTGCAAAGTTCTGACCAATGATGTGAATCTTGTTATCACTACTCACGCCGAACGTTTTTAACCAAGTTCGGAATTCTCGCATCACGACCCGTAAAGTCTTACCGACTTTTGGATCTTTGAGGGCACTGATAAGTAACCTGTTCATATCGAGTGCGTAAGGACAGCCTACAATATCCCCCTCTGGCCGCACAATTGAACTAAACTCTGGCAGTTCCGCAACGGGGCGATCATCAGACCAAGCCACGGCAGCGAATTCCAAAATCTGGTGTTTATCTGGATCTAATCCGGTTGTCTCGATATCAATCGAAACATATCTAGGAGTTCTTGTGAATACCATTGAATTTCTTTCTTACTTCTAATAAATTAAGGAATGAGATAACTAACAGCGATCCACTACAAAGGGCACCGAGTATTTCCATAGTTGGTGTCCAATGTGCCTCGCCTACATATAAACTATAACACACAAATGATATAGATGCAAATATAATAATGGTATTTGCGGCAGATAAAGAGAAGTTTTTCATTTGATAATCCTTTTAATCCTTAGAAACCTCATAACCCTGACGCTCGATCACTCCGTAGTCTTCAATTAGACCAAGGGTCAGACTCATGATAAACATGAATTGAGATTGAACATCGCCAATAGCCCTACGATGGGCCATTTCCTGAGCCGTACTGATAGCTCGGTCGATCATAATAAGCCAAGTTCCAAACTCCTGAGACTTAGGGGTAGGTCTTGGCTCATTCTTAGCTCCGGTATGGTCCCAGTGGAATTGAATGTGCCCACCGAGCCGTCGAACCAAGTGCATCGCATGTTCATGCCCACTTGTGACAAAACACGTCATTATCTGGTTCATCGTTGATCGAAGTGCAATCACCACGTTGTCGGGATGGATAAACCCCAAATTCCGATCTTTTAGGAATTGCACCTCACCTTTAATAACATTGCTCATTCTACACCTCTCTCTTTTCTAAGGGGGCCACCTTTGGTTGGGAATTTCAATCGAACAACGTCTATCTCGTTATCGCCCAATAGAACAACCGTCTCGCCGCCGCTATGGGACCAGATTATAACTTCTGTTACCTTGAGTTGGTTAAATGCCTTACCATAATCAGAATAACTACTCACATAAATGGCAGTCATACCTCTCAGGACCAATTCGTTTACCAATATTTGACAAGGCATCGGTGGCGGGAGGAAAAACCCTTCGTTGTTAAAATTAGACATAGGTACAACTCCCCGGCGACCACAACTTCCCCGAAACAAGAATAGGTTTAGTTCCCGGCACTGGTCCGTCGAATTCGAACAGGTACACGCCCGATTCTTGTAACCACCCCAGTGCTTCGTTAACATTGCTCAACCAACGGGCGTCAGTGAGGTCGTTACGCTGCTTGTGATAGACCACCGCAGATACTTCCGACCCAATGATTCCACGGGCACAGTCATAGCACGCCACCCACGGGCAGATTAGGACTCCACCCTTAGTTTGGACACCACGGGCCGCAGAAGCATAAATACAATCACGCTCGGCGTGTTCTATTTCTTTCAACTTCTGTTCCCTATTATCGACTTCTCCGGGCACCCCCTTGTAGAAGTGATTATATCCATTAGCAACGATATCCAGATGACCATCCGGTTGACGTTTGCACATGACTGCGCCATTCTGCGACGATGTGTCTGGGCTTTTTAATGCGTTTGCATACGCCTTCCCCATCAAATTCTTCAACATATTTTGATCAAACATTAATTAGTTCCCCCTATGTCCGTGGACCCACTGGTGGTCGAAATTGTCACAAGCCTGTGCTGCTGTCTCTCCGTAGGCTACTACCGGAGTCTGTTCTGTCTCATCTTCGTCCAATTCAAACATGACTGGGAGCCGGCACATATATTTCCCTTCGGCTGGGTTATATGTAACATCGGCGTGATAAATTTTATGCGGCCTCATCTGTAAACGGGTTGCTTCGAGGTGCAAATCACTCATTTTTACTGAATTGTTGGAATTTGCCATTGACAACTCGTGAAGTTCTGCCAACCTCACCTCGTTGTTCTTATATAATTCCTTCGTAGCGGTCATGATATTCAACGCTGTGGCGATGTCGATTTGCTCTTTAGAATAAGTCGCTGCAAGATCGGCTAAGGTGTTTATCGGTTTTTTCTTACTTGTAGACATTATTCTTACCTCCTTTGTTCCGCACAAATAGTCGTTTCAGGTCT
>Ga0316189_10007474_pt1 | contig 10329 bp, 9 predicted proteins | sample LowCovwburrow_MG_FD_204930 | JGI IMG/M metagenome (GOLD analysis project Ga0316189, IMG submission 204930) | Coastal sediment microbial communities from Maine, United States - Lowes Cove worm burrow | ecosystem: Environmental > Aquatic > Marine > Coastal > Sediment | place: USA: Maine... | reverse complement strand
GCGTCTGACAGAAGCCGGGATGACGGCCAACGGTGCAGCGATGGCGGTTGCCCGTGAGCTTGACGATCTGGCGCTTGCAACGCTGGCCGCCGGTGCCAACGGCGAACGAGTTTCGACTCATGTGGCCAACAACCTGGCGGTTGAGGGTGCAGCCGATCTGGTACCGGCCAACTTTGCCGAATTGGTGAAGATGGAATCAGCCAACAAACTCACCGCTACCCAAGCCAAACAGGTTTTGGCTGAGATGATCGAGACCGGCAACGATCCGTCCTCGATCGCAACGGCCCGTGGTTTCGAGGCCATGGATACCACTGAGTTGGAATCGCTGCTTGATGGGATCATCGCCGACAACGCCGGTGAGTGGGAGCGTTTCTGCATCGGTGATGCCAATGTTCGAGGCAAGCTTCAAGGCTTCTTCACCGGCCAGGTCATGAAAGCCACACGTGGCCAGGCCGACGGCAAGATCGTCAACCAACTGCTCCAATCCAAAGCCGCCGAGAACGCATCCTGACAGATCGGTTTCGCTCAGCCCGGTTCTTGATGGTTGGAGGTTAGGCGCCGGTGACCACCCAGTGGTCGCCCCGCCACCTCCACCACAAGGTGGCTGCCCGCAGTAGCATAAAGCCAATCAGGCTGAGCCAAAGCCATGTGAGGCCGGCACCGGTGATGGCCACGATGGTCAATGCCACGCCGAAAGCCGCGGCTGCTCCGAACATGGCCCGGCCGAGATAGACGAAATCGCCGGCCCCGATCAGGATGCCGTCGAGAGCGAACACGTAGCCGTTTACGGGCTCGGCGATTGCGACCCAGACCAGGAGCGCAGCGATAGTCGAGACCACGACCGGGTCGGTTGAGAAGGCATGAGCCAAGGGCCACCGGGCAATGATGATCAAGACCCCGGTCGCAGTTCCGACGCCCACGTCGATTTCAATCATGCGGCGGGCAGCATCACGAGCTCTGTCAGTGTCACCCGATCCGAGCCATTTACCGGTGAGCGATTGACCAGCGATCGCCACCGCGTCAAGAGCAAGCGCCATCGTTGACCAAACTTGGAAACCGACTTGGTGGGCGGCCACCTCAACGACACCGATCCGAGCGGCCACCGCGGTGGCCAGGGTGAATGATCCACGGAGACCGATCGTGCGCAGAATGAGAGGTTGACCGGCCACCACGATGGCTCGGATCCGGGCCCAGTCGGGAGCGAGGCTGATTCCGAAGCTCTTGGCCCACGGCAACAGTCGAGAGCCGAAAGCCAGAGCGGCACCGACTTGAGCGATCACGGTGGCCAAAGCCGAGGCTCCGATCCCGTAGCCCAGTCCAAAGATCAGGACTACTTCAATGCCGAGGTTGGCAAGGGCCGACCCAACGGCAATGAGGAGGGGGAGCCTGGCATTCTGACGGCCATGGAATGATCCGGCACCAGCGATCGCCAGTAACAAGAACGGCATCCCGACTGCACTGATCCGCAGGTATCGGTTGCCAGCGTCAAGCACGGCCCCGTTGGCCCCGAGGATCTCCAGCAGTTGAGTGGAGAAGACAACCATCAGGGCTGCGAACATCGTGCCCAGCGCCAGGGCGGCCCACAGCGCTTGACTGGACACTTTGGCCGATTCCTCGTCTTCACCGGCGCCTGTCAGCCGGGCGACGGTGGCCGTGGTGCCATAGGCCAAGAAAATCATCAGGCCGTGAACCGTCAATAGAACGGTTGAAGCTAAGGCCAGTCCGGCGAGTTCGTTGGTGCCGATGTGGCCCACGATGACGGTGTCGGCCAACACATAAAGCGGTTCAGCCACCAGCGTGCCAAGAGCCGGTACCGCTAGTTGGGCGATGTCACGATCATGCGGTGACTTCAACCGGAATAGTCTCATAGGGCGGACCCTAACCAACGTGAGCCTAAACCGGTGAACTCACCCCCACCAAAGGCTTCGGACTAACAGGAGGTGCGGACTATCAACTTGTTGTTGCCCCACCGGTCGTCCGGTCAGGCCACATTGGCTCGGTTCAGTTGCCAGGCGGTGAGCCCCACAGCTATGACGGCTACGACCGGAGGGACGGTGATGGCGGCCGTCATTGAACGCTCGGCGAGTGGCAGTTCCACCTCGGTCAGGCGGGACAGTAGCGACGAGGGGTAGGTGTTGATCGACAACCGAGCGGCACCTTGCCCCGCCCGGGCCACAAAGAACTCCCAGATGAACACATATAGCAGCCCCCAGATCAAGGAGCGGCGCAGGATCAAACCGATGAACACGAAGATCCCACAGTAGGCAACCACGGCTAGCGCAGTGGCGTAGGCCAGGGCCAACGTGCCGCTGGTGTCACCCTCCAAACCAACCCACGCCGCGATCGAGAACGGTACGACGGTGGATGGCAGAGCGACGGTCAGCGAAGCCAGATAGGCCGATAATGCAAGAATCCATCGGGGGGCCGGCCGGAGCCAGAGATAGACCAGTGTTTCATCCTCGACAAGATGCCCCAGCGATGAGCTGGCAAGCACCAATGACAGGATCGGAATCGCCAGTCCAAGCGCGAACACCGACAGGAATTCAACAACTGGGACGACGTCGACGATTTCGCTCTCCCGGGCGATGATGGTGCACACCAGAATGCCCAAGGCCCCCATGACGAGGGCAAGGAGCACCCTGCCCTTCGTGAGTTGTTGCCGCAGTAGGAGCCGATACATGCCACCCAAGGCGACGATCGGCTTTACCCTTGGGGGATTGTCAGGAATCGCCTCGGGCGCTGCTGGGGGAGAGTATTGGGGAGTGGTCATGGGCCCTTCCCAACCAGATACCGGAACACGCTCTCGAGGTCGTCGTCGAGTGGCTTTATTTCGGTGATCCGAGAATTGAGTTTCTGGCAGATCGATCCGATCTCAAGCCTGAAACGTCGAGCATCGGTGGTGATTACTTCAAGTTCGGCGTCGCCGGTGATCTCGATGCCTTTGACCACACCGCCGCTGACCAACCGACCGGCTACTTCACGGGCCCGTTCGCACTTCACCCGGATCTGCATGGGCTGATCATCCATCAGATCACGAATCGCCCGGAAATCGCCCTGAGCTGCCATACGGCCATGAGCGATCACCAGAACGTCGGAACCAAACCGCTCGACCTCTTCCAGCACATGGCTCGACACCAACACGGTGCGGTTGCCGGTTCCCAGCTGAGCAAAGAGTTCAGTCATTTGGCGCCGTTGGCGTGGATCGAGACCGTTGAGCGGCTCGTCTAGCATGAGCACTGTGGGCTCGTGAATGATGGCCTGGGCGATCTTGACCCGCTGTCGCATACCTTTGGAAAAGGTGCCTAGCGGTCGAGCGATGTCGGGGTCGAGCTCAACGATCTCCAGTGCCTCGCGGGCCCGTTTGGTTGGGTTGTCCATACCGCTTAACACGGCGGCAAGAGCAACGACATCGAGCGCTTGCTCCCGCTCGAATACTCCGTCTTGCTGAGGTACCAAGCCGATCCGACCCCGGGCGACAGCATCGATTCGCGGGTTGCCTCCCGCTACTTCGATTGATCCCGCGGTAGGGGCGGTCAAGCCGCATATGAGACGAATAAGCGTGGACTTGCCTGCACCGTTTGGGCCGAGGAGGGCGGTCACGCCTGGCTGAATAGCGAACGAGATATCCGATACCGCTGTCAAGGCACCGAACGACTTCGACAGATGTCGGGCTACGACCGAGGAGTTAGCGGGAGGCCACACCGGCGGTGGCGGAGGTGTCGGTGAAGGAGGTGTGCTGGGCGGGGGAGCGGTGGAGGTCATCGGCGCACCAACAATCGGCGATAGCGGTACCAGACCCAGGCCACGGACAAGGCGAACCAGAACACCCAGGCAAGCACCATGGTGTAAGAGGGGTTGCCGTTGACCGGCCAGCCGCCCGATTCGCCGTGCACCCGGAACACCATCGCCCGAGGCAAGAACATGAGGTTGGCCAAATTAAACTCGGGAGCGAGGCCGGCATCGATTACAAGGCGGTCGGTTACAACCGCCGATCCGGGGATGATGGCCAAGATGGCGGCAGTAGCCACGGTGACCCGGTCGGAGCTGGCGGCGATAGCCATCGAGATAGCGGTGTACAAACCGCCAATGAGTAGCGACGAAACGATGATTCGGAAGAACACCTGAATCCATTCGACAAACCCGTCGGGGCCCATGTTCTGCAAGCTGAATGCAATCAGCATCAGCAGCGGTGGACCGAGGGTGACGAACAGCAGCATGATAAATACCGCAATCGCCTTACCAATGAGATAGGTGACTCGGGTGAGTGGAGACGCAAGGTAGACGCCGAGCAGGCCGTTGCGTCGGTCGCTGCACAACAACTCCGGGCTGGTGAAACCGGCCATGAGATAGATCGTGGCTGCCACGAACCCGTAGTACTGGGCGTAGGTCGGAAGGAATTCTTCGGTTTCGATTGGTATCAACGCCGCCACTCCCACAAAGACCACAGCGGGAACATAGGACATCACCACGATGAGCAAAGCGATGATTTTGTAGCGAGCTGATCGCCCGATACCCATCGCGTGTCGGAGGCTGTGGTTTACCAGCGACCGGATAGCGCCGCGCACTCCACTGCGCTCGCCTTCATAACGTCGGTAGCCACGATCAAATATTTGAGCCACCGATTGTTGGTCGCCGGTTTCGTCGAGCCCGGTGGCGTTCGAACCGATTGTTCGTGGAGGGAGTGGGTTGGTCATTGGCTCATCCCAACTTCTCCAAGAAGACGTCTTCAAGGCTCAGCCGCCGTCGTTGCAAACGGTTGATGCCAACACCAACCGCCACGCAGTGGTCACGGGCGGCATCGAAAACCGAGTCGTCGTCACCCCCAATGGTGATGCGTCGACCTGACGATGAAGCCGTCCACCCAGCTCTCATCAGACTGTCCACAACGGCGACCGCTTGAACGGCTGAAGAATCGATCTCGACGATCACCGCTATTTCGTCATTACCCCGGACCGCGTCGATAGTGCCCGAGGCCAAGGTGCGGCCTCGGTCGATAATCACCACGCCATCACAAATTCGTTCAACTTCGTGAAGCAGATGAGAAGACACGATCACGTTGATTTTGAAGTCATCGGCGATGCCCCGAATAAGGTCGAGCATCGAATCTCGCTGGACTGGGTCGAGGCCGTCGGTCGGCTCGTCGAGCAAGATCATCGAGGGGTCGTGGGCGATTGCTTGAGCCAACTTGACTCGCTGGCGTTGCCCGGTGCTCATGGTGCCCATGGGGCGGAAACGTTCCTCGCCCAAACCCACCAGCCACAACGCATCACTGGCCCGGGTTGTGGCCTCGGACCGGGGAAGCCCGTGGAGTTCGGCCACGTGACGCACGAAATCGTTGGCCCTGAGATCAGCGGGGAGAGTGTGGTGCTCGGGGGCGTAACCCATTACGCCTCGGATATCAGTGCCGGCCGACCACGGATTGTGGCCGTAGACAGCCAGCGTGCCACCGTCGATGGGGTGAAGCCCAAGAATCATGCCCAGCATCGTGGTTTTCCCGGCCCCGTTCGAGCCCAGAAGACCGGTAATGCCGGGCTGGATGTCGAACGTGACGTCGGCCAATACCTCAACGCTGCCATAGGCTTTTGAAACCCGACGAGCACTAATCAGCTCAGGCCCTTGAGCGGCCGTTGTTGACGGCAATCGGGGTTCAGTTCCAACCATTGGACAACTATGCCATTTCCGATCTGGCACACCATCCTCCTGCGGGGTGATTATGTCCGCAATTCAGCCTTTGCGGGCGGGCGGCCAGGCGGTCTAACAGTTCTGGCACGAGCTGCGGTCGGTCAGAACCCTAGTCGGAGCCACCGCCGGCGGAATCCGGGTACGGATTAATTCAGGGGCCACAGCGATCACGATGGCGCCGAGAGCCAGGACGGCTATGGCGCCCAGAACAAGATCCGGGGCAGAGCGATCGGATGGGCGGTCCTCGAAAGGCCAGCATGTTTTCCGACCAGCGTCCTAGCGTCCTAGCGTCCTAGCGTCCTAGTTGTCGGGCTGGGTGCCGTTTGGGGACACACTCGCCGCTTGTCGGCTAAGGAATTCTACCGTTCGATCCCAGGCCAACTCAGCGGCTTTGGGGGCGAAGTTGTCACCATCTTCAAAGAACCAGTGGCTGGTGCCGGGATAGACATGGAATTCGGTGAGCTGCCCGCCGAGCCTCAGGAACGACTCGGTGAGGACTCGGTCTTCGTCGCTTACGATGTGATCGGATTCGGCGTAGTGCCCCAAGAAGACCGCTTCAGCGTCGTCGAAGTCAATCGACTGGGCCCCGTAAAAGGCCACTGAAGCGTTGATCGACTTTGGAAGGCGGGCGGCCAACCACAGAGCGAGAGAAGCACCCATTGAGAACCCGATCGTGGCGATCGGCATTGATGGGTCATTTGTGTGGGCCCGCAGCGTATGGGCCGAAGACATGATGAGTCCGGTTAGTTCGTCGGGGTCGACTGCCCCCAGAACTGCTTCGCCTTCGGCTTCGGTGACAGGCTGAACCCCGTCAAAGAGGTCGGGGGCCAACACGGTGTAGCCCTCGGCGGCCAAACGTCGACAGAAATCCTTGACCCACTGGTTCAATCCCCACCATGAGTGAAGTACCAGAACCCCAGGGCCTTTGCTCTCGCCCGGTGGGGCGACTAGAAACGCTTCACCGGCTTGTTGACTGGTAAACGGGGACTCGTCGGCCATACTCAGACCATAGTTGTTTAGGGATTCGATCTCATGATTTGTAACGAGTTTTGCCAGGGGCGTTTCGACGCAGTCGAAACTCCAAGCAAGGGACGCCGCGCCGAAGCCGTAGTTGCTTGCGTCAGATTATCCCCAACAACGCTGGTGATTGCAGACGGGGCGTTTGCGTCAGTCCGGCTTCAACCATGAATTCGAACCTCCAATCGTTCTACTATTGGTGACGTGTTGGCGGTAGGCGATTTCCGAGCAAAGCCACCCAGACCGATTTGGTCTGGAAACGGCAGGCCGATGAGCTTAGGAGGTGTGCTGGTAGGCGGACCGGTTCGACAATACGGCGTGCCTTACTACGTCGGAGAGGCGATATCCGACAATGGTAAAAAGAGTTTGTCTGGTGAGCAGCGTGAGGCACTAGCGTGTCGACCAATCCCTCACAGTCCAGATCGTCGGATGGCCCGATGAGCCAGGTGCGAGGCGTGTGGGCCTTTACCAAGACGATTGCACTTCGCTGGTACCACGACAGTCTTGGTGATCTGGCGGCCGGTGTCACCTTTTGGATATTGGTGTCGCTGCCGGCAGCAGTCTTGGCGTTGCTGTCGACGTTGGCGTCGGTCGAGGAATTTGTTAATTTCAGTTTTCAGACCGAGGTCGAACAAAACGTTCTGGAGTTCGTCACCCGTGTTTTTATTGATGACAACGGCCAGATCAAGGATGCCGTTTCGGCGCTGTTCAAAGGAACGAATTCTGGACTATTAACCGTCTCGTTGGCTGTTGCTCTCTGGTCGATCAGTCGTGGGTTCGCAGGTTTGATTCGGGCTTTGGAAGACATCTATCTCGTCGAGCACAGCCGTCCCTGGTATCACACTCGGGTGGTTGCGGTCATTCTCGGTCTGGGTTCTATGGCGCTGTCGATCCCCCTGGCTCTTGCCGAGTTAATTGTTTGGGATCGATTTCCGGCTGGTCCGGTGGAACGGTTCCTGAAGATTGTGGCCTCGCTCGTGGTGCTGATTGCCTGGGCTGCCACGATCTTCCATTTCGCCCCTCCCCAACGCAGTCGGTGGCGCCATGACATCCCCGGTGCAATCACCGCAGCTGTTGGGTGGTGGCTGCTGAGTTTTGGCTTTGGTTCTTATGTGCAGCTTACCTCACCCACTAGCGGTGTTGCCGCCGCCGTTGGTGCCGGCCTGTTGGCCCTTACCTGGCTGTGGCTAGCGGCTCAGGTGCTGTTGATCGGCGGCACCGTTAATGTTCTCTACGCCCAGAATCACCAAATAACCCGAGATAGGGGATGGGTGTCCAACCCTCTGGTGACCGGTGAGCATGAGTGCGACGACGACGGTGATCATCGCGAGGGTGACGAATCGGCTGAGGGGCATGCCCGTGGCGATTCCGAAACCAACGCCACAGAACTGGTCGACCCTCAAAGCCCGTCGAAGGTCACGGTCAACGGATCGATTATCGACAACCGAAATGACGTTATCGACCCGGACCATCAAGCACCGCGAGGTTCGTCTACGGTCTGAGATAGCAGCACAGGCAAGACCGAGGAACAGGCTCAACCAAACCCCGAATCCGGTGAGGGTACTGAGACCGGTGAAGAGTTGCGGCGAGCATCACTGGTTGAACTGGCGGCATCGATCGGAGGCTGACCCCTCAAACCCTGAGCCCTCCGAAGATATGTTGGTTTCCATTGGAAGGTGATTTCGGTCGGTAAGCCTGGATCTTCTTGGTTGGTCTCTGTAGGGTGTCGTCGTGGCCCGCCCGCTTTCCATGGAATTCGTAACCTCTGGTGATCGAGTTGACCGACTACCCGACTCTGAAGCCGAGATTGCCATTGTCGGGCGGTCGAATGTCGGCAAGTCTTCGCTTATCAATGCATTGGCCAATCGAAAGGCCTTGGCCCGGGTTAGTAACACTCCTGGGCGCACCCGGCTTCTGAACCTCTTTGCCTTGGATGGTGGCGGAAGCGTCATGGATCTGCCCGGCTACGGCTATGCCAAAGCATCCAAAGAGATGAGGGCCTCCTGGCAGCTGATGATCGAGGGCTATCTTCTCGAGCGGGAGGGCTTGGAAATGGTGGTAGTCCTGGTTGACGGAGCAGTAGGCCCGACTGTGCTTGACCAGGACATGCTGGCGTGGCTCCGAGAAAACCGGCTCCCTCACACCGTTGTTGCCACCAAAGCCGACAAGGTGAAATCATCTCACCGTCAGCGGCGGGTCAAAGAAGTTGCTGCCGGTACGGGGCTGGAATCAGGCGACGTGCTTTGGGTCAGCAGCAAAACTGGCGCTGGGCTTGAACGGCTCCGGGGTTTGATCCTGACCTGGTTGGAGTAGTCGTCGAGTGTTACGAAACCACATTCGATATACCGATGGAGCCACCGCTGCGGTGACCGATCGGGGCCTACGTCACCAGCGAAACGAAGATGCGGTTGCCATAGGCTCGCTGCCTGGGGGCGGTTCGATCATGGTCGTATGCGATGGAGTCTCCTCAACTGCGGGGGCCGCTGCTGCTTCGCTGGTGGCCGCCGACACCATCCGCGACGTTCTCCTTGAACGCCTTGGCAGGGGTGGACGGATCGGTATCGCCGTCGCCTTGATCGAAGCGGCTGAACTAGCCCAAAGCCTGGTGGGAGCCATGCCCGAGGTCGGCCAAGACAGTCCGTATCCTCAATCAGGTCCGCCATCGTCGACGATCGCTGCCGCTGTCGCAGTCCCCGATGGCGACTCGACGGAGGTAACGGTGGCTTGGCTGGGTGACAGTCGTGTCTATTGGATAGGGGACTGTGGATCCCGGCTCCTGACCGAGGACCATCAGGTTCGCGGTCGGCTAACCCGTTGGCTGGGGTCGGACAGTCCCGACCCCCGTCCTGATCTCCTTCGCTATGAACTCGCAGGCCAAGGGCGGCTTGTCGCCTGTTCCGATGGGTTGTGGCGATACAGCCCGTCATCAAAGGCACTGGGTCGTCTGGTAAACACCTTGGTTCCGTCAGATCCCCCGGCGCGGCATCTGCCTCCCAAGCCACAGCGGTCGAAGGCTCGTTTAGGGGCATCCGATTTGCGGGCCGCTCCGGCGATTCGCTCTGCCCGGACCATGAACGGGGCAGGTCGATCCTCCTCTACGAGTCGTGGGCGGACTATGGTCGAGATCGCCGAGGGTTTGGTGAATCATGCGGTAGCCCGTGGTGGACACGACAATATTTCTGTAGCGATCTGGGAGAGCCCCCGTGGATGAACAGATAACTGAAGAGGTAGTGGGTCTCCGCAGGTGTACCGTTTTGGGGAGTAAACGGTTAACAATGCCAATGGCAACTCCCTGTACCAACCTGACTGGTTCGGTCTCAGAGGGTCTATCGGAGGGGTGACATCATGAACACGCCTAGCGGAACAACTTGTGACAATTGTGGCCAGGCACATAGTGGTAACGATATTTTTTGTGCTAATTGTGGCTATGACTTTATTGTTGGTTCCTTGCCCGGTCCCGCTGAGGGATTTCAGTCGCCACCGGTAAATGCGGCGCCGGCTTCAGCCCAACCAGGTGCTCAACTCAGCGCCCATCTTGATGCCCCGGCCGTTGCGCCACCTCAAGTCGTAGAAATGCCCCCGACTGCTGAAAGTTCTCCGCCAGCTATGAATCCCCCGATATTCTCCGAG
>Ga0316189_10007470_pt1 | contig 10332 bp, 9 predicted proteins | sample LowCovwburrow_MG_FD_204930 | JGI IMG/M metagenome (GOLD analysis project Ga0316189, IMG submission 204930) | Coastal sediment microbial communities from Maine, United States - Lowes Cove worm burrow | ecosystem: Environmental > Aquatic > Marine > Coastal > Sediment | place: USA: Maine... | reverse complement strand
AGGGCTCGGCGCCGAACTGGAGGTGACCGCCTATGCGGAGGGCGGCGTCAACGACTATGTGCATCAACTGCCGGTGCGTCACTCCTGGAGCAACATCGTGCTCGAACGCGGCGTGGTCAGCGACCTCCAGCTCTGGCAGTGGTACCAGCTCGGTCTGACCCGCTCCCTGGGCGCCAGAAGAGACGGCTCCATCACACTGATGACGCCGTCCGGTGAGCGGGCTGTGGCCTGGAATTTCCGCGCCGGCATTGCGGTGAAGTGGAACGGTCCCGATATGGTGGCTACAGAAAGTGCGGTCGCTCTCGAGTCCCTCGAGATCGCCCATCACGGCATCGAACTGGTTGGCGCCACCCTCGACCTGGGTGAAATCGCCGAATCCGCCATGGAGTTCTTCAGCTGATGGTGACGATCGAAAAACTAGAGATTCAGTTCGACGTGGAAGGCGGCGAGGAGGAGGAGATGTTTCGACGTCTGTTCAATCGCAGCATTCAGGAGTGGCAGCAACGCGAGAGCGAGGAGCGGCGCATACGCCGCATGATCGCAAACGACCGCGGACTCGGCGATCGCGCCGAGGGGGAGGATAGCTGATGTCGACACCGATTCAGTCGGCCGGGCAGGGGCTGGTTCGCGCCTATCTGGAGATCGTTGCTCCCGAGAGTGTGCCGGAGCCGATCATCCCGCTGCGCTTCAATCCCACCGAGTACCAGCTGCAGAAGAACAACAACTTCGCCGAAGTGCCCATACCCGGTCTCGAATCGCCGCCGATTCAGTTCGTGCGAGGCGGTTGCGAAAAGCTGAGCGCCGAACTCCTCGCCGACACCTCCGACACGCTGGAGGATGTGCGGCTGAAATACACCAATAAGCTGCGCGACCTGATGCGCATCAACAGCGATCTGCATGCGCCGCCGATCGTGCGTCTGATCTGGGACGATCAGATCTTCCTCGGGGTGGTCGAGTCCCTCAACATCACCTATGTGCTCTTCTCTCCGGAAGGGATTCCCTGGCGGGCAAAGCTCAGTCTTGCGCTCAAGGAGTACCGGCCGGTGGAGATCCAGGTGGCGGAGTCGCCCACCTCCTCGCCGGACGTGGAGAAGTTCCACACCCTGGTCAGGGGCGAAACCCTGGCGGTGGTCGCCTGGAAGGCCTTCGGCGATCCGACACTGTGGCGCGAAATCGCAGCCCATAACGCGATCAAGGATCCTCGCCATATCGCGCCTGGAACCGTGCTCAATATCCCCAGGTTGAGGTAACGCCATGCCGAATGCCACACAGGCCTCGGGCCTTCCCAACACCGACTACTACGCACCCAACTTCCGGGTCGAGATCGAGGGCGAGGAGCTGGATCCGCAGACCCACGGCGACATCCTCGATCTCAAGGTGGTGATGGACAAGGACAACATGGCCAGCTTCGACTTCACGGTCAACAACTGGGATGACAAGCGGATCGCCTTCAAATACAGCGACAGCCATACCTTCGACGTGGGCAAGCAGGTCCACATCATGATGGGTTATGCCGACCGCATGCTCTCCATGGTGAGCGGCCAGATCGCCAGCATGACGCCCAGGTTCGTCGACGGCCAGGCCTCCACCCTCACGGTCAGCGGCCAGGACGGCATGGCGCTGCTGCGCGACAGCCAGCCGGAGGATGGGGAGACCATCCAGTATCTGCAGAAGGCCGACTGGGAGATCGCCCAGGCGATCGCCGAAAGGCACGGCCTGAATTTCGTGGCCACGGAAGAGGGCGAGGTGCATGCCGAGGTGCTTCAGCGCAACCAGGACGACGCCCGGTTTCTCATGGAGCGGGCCAAGCGCATCGACTTCGACTGCTTTATCGTCACCGATTCCGAGAGCAACGAATCGACCCTCAACTTCGTACGCCCGCCGGACGGACGCGAAGCGGGAGCGATGCGCACCTATCAGTTCGTCTGGGGCCAGAGCCTGATCAGCTTCACGCCCACCATCAGTCTCTCGCGCCAGGTCAGCCGGGTCACGGTACGTGGCTGGAACGACCGCACCAAGCAGGCCATCGTGGCCACGGCGACTGCCGAGGATCTGCCCGAGACCGGCAGTGGTTCGAGCGGACCGCAAGTGGTGGCCGACAGTATGCCGCGGCGTCAGGAGGTGGTGGTCGACTCCCCGGTGGCGAGCTACGAGGAGGCACGCGAGCTGGCCATCAGCATCCTGCGCGAACGGGCCTACGAATTCATCACCGGTGTCGGACGCTGCATCGGACTGGCGGATCTGCGCTGCGGCGACAACATCGAGCTGCAGCGTCTGGGTCGCTTCAGCGGTGCCTACTACGTGAAGAAGGTCAGCCACTCGATCGGCGGCAGCGGCTACTTGACCGAGTTCGAGGCCAGACGGCTGTTTCATCCCGAGGAATCGGAAGAGGAGGGGAGTTGATGAGCGAAACGGCACGCACGCGCAGCCTGGACCGGCGTTTTTACGGCCTCTTCGAAGGCGTGGTCACCCACGTGGGTGACGACCTGCAGGAGGGGCTGGTGAAGGTGAATCTGCCCTGGCTCGACGGGCATACCACCTCGGAGTGGAGCCCGGTGATGCAGTTCTTCGCCGGCCCCGACCATGGCGCGTTTTTTATCCCCGAGGTGGACAGCCTGGTGATCTGTGCGGCGCGCCACGGCGATCTGCGGCGACTGGTGATCATGGGCGGGCTCTACAACGGCCAGGACAAGCCACCGGTCGGTCACGAGCGGCGCCGGCACATACGCACCCCCTCCGGCCAGACCCTCGGCTTTCTCGACGTCAACAACAACACCGGCGGTGCCGTCTATCTGGAGGATTCTGCAGGCGATCGCATCACCCTCACCTCGGGAGGAACGGTGCATATAAAGGCGATTGGCACCCTGATTCTCGAAGGTGCCCAGGTTATTATCCGCGGCCCAGGCTGGGAGCGCTTTATCGCCATGAACAGAAACACGGTCTGACACCATGCCCGATATCGATATCCCCATTCCTGATGAGTTGCGCGAGGCGTTGGCCGCGCCGAAGTGTTTCGATCTGCAGCCACCGTCCGGGCTGAAGCTGACATTGCCAACCGGTGGCGCGCTGACGGTACCGGCGGATCTCAGCAAGAACATCCCCAACGACTGCTCGGTCAGCTTCAGCATGATGCTGCAGCTACAGCCGATCCTCGCCTCGATGGACTGTATCCTCAAGATCCTGAAGCTGCTCAAGCCCCTGAGCGATGCGGTGACCAGCCCGCCGCCGACACCGGGGTTGGTGAAGGATATCGTCGATGCGGTGGCCGATCTCGCCCCCTGCTTTCTGATGGTCACCCCGGCCGGCATCATCCCCTTCATCCGCGACATCCTGTGTCTGATCCTGAAGATGCTGCGCTGCCTCATCGGTCAGGTGAAGAGCATGGTCGACATCATGTCGGGGCTCACCATCGAGATCGACAAGGCCAAGGCCGGCGGCAACGACGAGCTGGTGGCTAGCCTCGAATGCGCCCAGGGCAACGCCCTCACCTCGGCCGGCGAACTGTTGAAGGCGCTGGAACCGATCACCTCCCTGCTCGGCATGATGGGGCCGATCATGGCCATCGGCGGCATCGACGCCATCAAGATGCCGGCCCTCGGCGACGACGCCAGCGTGGAGGGGCTGCAGGCCACGGTCACCACCCTGGAGACGGTTGTCGATACCATCCATGGCGTGGTGGACGCCATCGGGGGGTGTCCGGCATGAGCGGCACATTCACCGGACGCGGTTGGCGCTTCCCGATCCTGCCCGACGCCGGCGGACGGCTAGGGTATGTGGAGGGCAACGAGAACGTGGAGCAATCCCTGCGCATCCTGCTACTGACCGCCCTAGGCGAGCGGGTCATGCGCCCCACCTTCGGTTGCAAGGCCCCGCGCCTGGTGTTCGCCCCCGGCAGTACCCAGTTCCTGCATCTGCTGGAGACCTCGGTACGTGAGGCGGTGCGCGATTGGGAGCCGCGGATCGAACTCGATAGGGTGCGCGCGGAGACCGATCCCAGCGACGAGACCCGCGCCATCGTCAGCCTGGCCTACCGCATCCGCAGCAGCAACACCCGAGCCAATCTGGTCTTTCCCTTCTATCTGGGCATCGCGGAGGTGGGACAATGAGCCTGCCCGACATCGTGCTTGACGATCTCAACTGGCCGCAGATGATGCAGGCGATTCGCACCCAGATCGCCGCCGCCTCGGCGGAGGAGTGGACACTGCATGCGCCGGTCGATCCGGGCGTGACCCTGCTCGAACAGCTGGCCCAGGCCCTGGAACAGCGGGTCTACTGGCTCGATCAGGTTACCGACCCCCTGATCCTCGCCATGCTGGCTCTGCTCGGCGAGCGGCCGCGAACGGCCGTCTCCGCCCTCACGGCGATAGAGATGTATGCCGAGGACGAGCTCAGCAGGGTGGTGCCCCGACACACGGAACTGCGGCTCGACGACGGCACCACCGAAATCCATTTCAGAACCCTCGCGGAGCTGAGCGTGCTGCCCATCGAACGGCTCGTGATCACCTCCCCCTACGGACAGCGCCGCGCCGAGCGCAACGATCCGCAGCGTTGGCGCATACGCCCGCTGCCACTGCTTCCCGCTGACGGGGAGAGCGCCGAGTTTCGCTGCGATCTCTGGGTGCGCGACGGGCTGGGTGCGGGCGGGACCTCGCTCACACTCTTTATCGATCTCGACACCGCGGCCGCCATCGCTCCCGAATGGCGACGTGACAGTGAAGGACCCGTGGCACCACCGGCGACCCTGAGGTGGCAGTATGCCAGCGCGACCGGTCGCACGACCCTGCCCGAAAGCGCTATCCATGACGCTACCGGCGGCCTGCGCCTAGGTGGTCTGGTCACCCTCGAGCTGCCGAACGACTGGCAGCCGGGCACAACGGAAAACGGCCTCCAGCCCTATGCGTTGTGGGTCAGGGTGGAGCGTTCCAGCTTCTCGGCACCGCCGCTGCTCAACCGCTTGCTGCCCAATGTGACTCTCGCCGCCCACGAACGCGAGCGTCAGCTGGGAGCGGCAGCCATCAGCAGCCAGTTGCAGAGGTGGCTGCCGCTGCCGGGTATGCAGTTGCAGTTGAGCGATCCGTTGTCGCCCCTGGAAGCGAGCCTCGATCTGAGCATCAGGGAGCGCGACGGCGAGTGGCATGCCTGGTCGGTGACCAGCGATCTCGGTCTGCATGGTCCGGGCGATCGGGTTTTTACGCTGGACCGCTCCCTTCGCCGGCTGAGCTTCGGCGACGGCCTGACCGCGCGTATCCCGGTCCCCGATACCACCGGTGGTGTGCCCTTGAGCCTCAGCTATCTCGGGGGTGGCGGTGAGACGGGAAACCTGGGCAGCGGTTTGAGTTGGGCGGTAGCGGGAGACCACGATCTGCTGGCCACCAATCCGGTGGCGGCCGAAGGCGGTTGCGAAACGGAGACCGCCGCCGAGGCGCGGCAACGGGCGACGGCCAATCTGATGGAGCGGGAACGGGCGGTGACAGCCGAGGACTTTGAACAGCTCGCGCTCTCCACCCCGGGGATCGCACTGGCGCGTGCCCACGCCGCCGTCGGTTACCACCCCGACTTTCCCTGTCATCAGGTGCCCGGTGCGATCACTCTCTTCATCGTTCCCGACGTCTCGCGCGATGCCGCTGTGGACTCGGCGCTGTGGGTGGCCAGGCCGGAGCCCGATCCAGGCGCCGTGCAGGAGGTGCTTCAGCGACTCGACCAACGCCGCCTGGTCACCACGGAGGTGTTTGTGCGCGGACCCCGTTACCGGCCGGTGAGCGTCCGCGCGGTGATCAGCGGTGGTCTGGGCAGCAGCGGGCTGGGACGAAGACTGGAAACGGGCCTGGCCCGGTATCTCGACCCCCTGATCGGAGGCGAAGCGGGGACGGGCTGGCCCTTCGGTCACGCGGTCCGTCCTTCGGAGATTGCCCATCTCCTCGATAACCTGGCAAACGGCGAGGCGGTGGTCGCGGAGTTGTCGATCAGTCTCGACGACGAGGATATAAGCAGCGATTGCGAGGATCTGGCAATCGGAGAACACGAGCTTGTCTGGCTGCGTCACCTGACGCTCCAGTCCCAGGGCAGACCGGCCGAGAGAGGAGGTTTGCGATGAGTCGACCTTGGTGGAGTAGGGACAGGAGCCCTTGGTTCGAGCCGCAGCTGACGGATTCCGGCCAGGGTTTGCCGAGTGTACCGATACTGCATCGGGCAGAGGCGGGCACCCTGGCGCAGGAGCTCGCCGAACGGCGGCCCGCCTTCACCCCGGCCTGGACGGGAACGGGCAAGGAGGACGCCGGCGAGGCGCTGGTGGAACTGTTCGATGCCCTCGGCGTGCCGGTGATCGAGCGTCTCAACCGGCTGCCGGAGAAGGTCAGCGTGGAGATTCTGCGTACCGCCGGCATCGAACCCAGAGCCGCCCGATCAGCCGCCGCCATGCTCGCCTTCACCGCCTCCAAGGGTGCCCCCGCAGCGGTTACGGTGGGTACAGGCTTTCAGGTCACGGCACCCGCCGCCGACGGTTCCGGCGAGCGGGTCTTCTTCGAGACCGAACAGACTGTCTACGCCACGCCCGCCGAGATCGAAGCGCTCTTCACCTCCACGGGCAGCCTGGCGCAGGAGATCGATCGGGAGGCCGCTGGCGAAAGCGGCTGGCAGCCCTTCGGCCCGCGTCCGCGTGTCGGCTCCTCGTTGCTGATCGGATTGACTGCGGAGGCCCCGATTGGTGCCACCCTCTCCCTCGGCATCGAGCCCATGGCCGCCGAAGGAGCGCTACCACCCGCTTCCAGCGGTGCCGATGCCGGGGCCGCGCTGCCGCAACCACTGTTGCGATGGGAATACGACGACGCGGGCGCCTTCGAACGGCTGGAAGTCATTCGGGACGAGACTCGGGGGCTGCAACAGTTCGGCATTGTCGAACTGGCGATCCCGGCAAACTGGCGTGCCGGCCTGCTTGCCAATGTGAGTGTGGAGGAGCCGTTGCGCTGGCTGCGCCTGCGTCTGGTCCATGGCGAATTTCAGCGTGCGCCGCGTCTGCGCCTGTTGGGGCTCAACATGACACCGGCCATCGCCCGGCGGACACTGCATGACGAGGTATTGAAATTCGTCCCTGGCAGTCAGCGGCGCAAGCTGCGCCTCTCCCAGCGGCCCGTCATCGACCGTACCCTCGAGCTGGTGGTGTTCGACGGCGTCAACAATGCCAATGAAATCATCTGGCAGCAGGTCGATGATCTGAGCACGGCGCAAGCCGAGGATAGCGTCTATCGGCTCGACCCGGTCAAAGGAGAGATCGAAACCGGTGACGGCGTACACGGCAAACTGCTACCGGTGGGATTCCGCAATGTGGTGGCCCGCCGTTATCAGATCGGTGGCGGTGCTGCCGGCGCGGTCGATGCGGAAACCGTCACCGGCCTGCAGCAGTCGGCCCCCTTTCTCACCGGCGTGACCAACCCGCGCCCGGCCAGCGGCGGCTGCGACCAGGCCAGCTGGGACGAGACGCTGCGTATCGGTCCCGAAAGGATCCGCGCGCGAAACCGCGCCGTGACCACGGCCGATTACGCCTTGCTCGCCCTGGATGCGGACGGGGCCGATGTGGGTCGGGCCCATGCGGTCTCCGCGCTGCATCCCGAGTTCGAGGGGGCCCCCATCCCCGGCGTGGTGAGTCTGTTTCTGATCTCCTCCGCCAAGCTCGATGCCAAGCCGATTCCCGATCCGGACACCCTGACCAACGTGGCCCAGTTTCTCGGCACCGAGGTGGCGTCGGCCGGTATTCAGGTGGTCGCCACCGTGCCGCGTTTCCACACCGTCTCGGTGCGGGCGGCGCTGGTGCCACGCGCACAGGCCAACCCCGGGAGCGTCGTCAGCGATACGCTACGGGCGATCAATCGTTATCTGGATCCCTTGAGTGGAGGCGAGGACGGGCGCGGTTGGCCCTTTGGCGGCGAGCTTCGCTATCAGGCGCTGGTCCGGCGGCTGCTATCGGAGGTGAGCGACTTGGCCGCGGTTGGCTCGCTCAGTCTCACCGTGGACGGTCGCAACCTGGGACTCTGTTCGGACTTCGCAACCCGGCCGCATGCCCTGTTGTGGCCGGGCGTACACGAGCTGACTGTGGAGGCGGCTGAATCATGAGCTGTGTCACTCAACAAGCGACCTTCCGCCTGCTCGACGCCTGGGTGGGATGGAGCGAAAGCCATGTGGAACAGCTTTCGGGCCTGGACGACGAGCTTGGCGTAACCCTGGACAAACTGCCCACCGGTCTGACCTCGAGCGATCTGTCACGGGCCATTCCGCCCGCCAGGCTGTCCAGAGGCTGCGGGGCTTACGAGTGGTATCTGGCAACCCCCTGCAAACCCCGATCGCGGCTGCTGTTCAAGAATCCCTGCTATCCGGATTGGCACCCCGTCTGGGGCTGTGGCGAGCCGCCGGGCGGGGTGCTCTGCGTAGAGGCCCTGGCCGTCGATGGCGGCTGCGTGGCGCTCTCGGACAGCCGGGCGCATAAACTCTGGCTGCTGCGCGACCAGGGACGCCAGCTGGTGGCCGGTGTGCCGTTCGAGAACCCGGGTGCGGTGACCCACACACCCTGGGGCGGTTGGCTGGTGGTCGATCGCAGTCAGATGATTCTGCGACGCTTCGATCCTGCCGGTGGTGAAGGGCAGGGCGGTTTTCCGCTTCTGGATGCCCCGGTCGATCGTCTGGCGTTCGACAGCCGCTGCCGTTTGTGGGTCGTCTTCGTCATCGACCAAGCATTCGTCATCCGCTATGCCGATGCTGGCGATACGAGCTGGACGGAGAGCGATCTCGACGGCTTGCTGCAGGCATTTCCGGAACCGACCGGTCTGGTGATCACCACCCGGCACGGCTTTTGTCTGAGCCAGTCCCAACCCATGCAGTCGGAGCGCATCTGTTGCTACGACTGGTATGGTAGGCCGCGGCCTCAAGCCGAGATCGAAGAGAGCGACTCAGCCGTCTATGCAAGCGCAGGACAGCTGTTGACCCTGGCCCTGGACAGCGGCATCCCGCGTTGCCGCTGGCATCGGGTCCGTATCGAGGCCGAGGTGCCGGACGAGACGGCCGTCATCCTCTCCGTATCGTCCCACGAGGAGGCGGATCCGCCTCCGCAGGGAACGGAGACCGATCCCCTGTGGCAGGGATTTGAGGCGGGCATACCTCACCCCAGCGACTGGCAGTCCACCGCCACGGATGTCACCGACATGCTGATCGACCAACCGCCGGGTCGCTATCTCTTCGTGCGCCTGCGGCTGAGCGGAAACGGCCTGGCAACGCCCAGGGTCCACCGGGTGCGGATCGATTTTCCGCGCCAGACCAGCATCGATGCGCTGCCGGTGGTCTATCGGGACAACCCCGACGCCGAGGCCTTCACCGAGCGCTTTCTCTCCCTCTTCGATGCGGCCATCGAGGATATGGACCAGGCGATCGAGCGCTATCCCACGCTGCTCGACAGCGAGGGCGTAGCACCGGAGGTGCTGCCCTGGCTGGGCGCCTTCCTCGATATCGTGATGGACCCCTCCTGGGATACGGCGCGGCGTCGCAGAATCCTGGCGGCCGTACCCGAACTCTATCGCCGGCGCGGAACCCGGGCCGGACTCGAACAGGCGGTGCGCCTGCTGTTCGACGTCACGCCGGTGATCGAGGAGGCATCCCTGGAGCGGATGTGGGGGGCGCTCGGTAAGGCCAGGCTCGGTCAGGTGCGCACCTTCAATCCGGCCCGGATACGTTTCCGTATCGGATATTCGCCGCTCGCGGGGGCACCCATCTCGAGTTACGGCGATCCCGATAGCGATCCCCTGACGGCGCAGGCACATCGCTTCCGTCTCTTTGTGCCCGGTTTCGAATCGGCGGCCGGCATGGCCCGTGTGGCCGCCCTGATCGAGAGCCAGAAGCCGGCTCACACAGTGGCGAGTTTTCGCCTCTCGAAACGGGGCTTCGTCCTCGGCGGCGGTTCCCGCGTCGGGGTGGACACGGCCATCGCGGCACTGCCGCCGCCGGTACTGAACGATCCCGATTTGCGCCTCAACCGCGCATCCATCCTGTGGCACGGCTCCAGCTGCCACGGGCCCGTTGTCAAGGCAGGCCAAACGTCTGTGATTGGCGTCAACACGGTTATGGAGTAGCTGAGATGATGACTAGAAAACATACGGCGCTGGCACCCTGTTCGGAGGTGCCCGAGTTCGAGCGCTTGAACTATTTCTACGGACAGATGTTGAGCGTTAACGACTTCCGTAGCGAGCAGGCCTACTTTCGCGAAAAGCTCAAACTGCACAACCGCTGTCACCATGGCTGGGGGGTCGTTTGCGGGCTGCATGTGACGCCGCTCCCAGCGGATGATACCTGTCC
>Ga0316189_10007469_pt1 | contig 10332 bp, 12 predicted proteins | sample LowCovwburrow_MG_FD_204930 | JGI IMG/M metagenome (GOLD analysis project Ga0316189, IMG submission 204930) | Coastal sediment microbial communities from Maine, United States - Lowes Cove worm burrow | ecosystem: Environmental > Aquatic > Marine > Coastal > Sediment | place: USA: Maine... | reverse complement strand
ATACCTCCTATGAAAAGCCTTAATCAAGTTCTCTAAAGTTCAAATAAACGATGCATTTTTATGACTTTTAACTTTAAAATAAAAAATGCACGTTTACATCGGTTTTATACCAATATGGATGTATAAAGATGTGTTTTACATCTATATAAACAAGTTAGCCGCAATTAAGAAAATCATTCAACTATCATTATAAATTTAAGAATATGAAATTAGTACTTATTACAGGCACAAGTAAAGGCATTGGTCTAGAAACAGCATTAAAATTCGGTCGTGCAGGCTACAAAGTTTTTGCTACAATGCGTAATCCCGAAAAAGCTTCCGCTTTTAAGCAAAAAATTAAAAACGAATCTTTAGACATCATCATTCTTAAAATGGATGTCGATTCTGATGCTTCAGTAAAGCAATGTATAGATGTTATAATTCAAAAATATGGTTCAGTAGATGTTCTTGTCAATAATGCTGGGATTGAACGCCATGGCTCTATTGAAGAAATGCCAATGGATGATTTTCAAGCAATCATGAATACCAATTATTTGGGAGTTCTACGTTGTACAAAAGCATTGTTGCCTCAAATGCGACAAAATAAAAACGGATGTATCATTAATGTGGCATCTGTTTCTGGTCATATTTCTAACAGCCCTTTGGGAGCTTATGCAGCGAGTAAATTTGCCCTTGAAGCTATTAGTGAAGCTTTGGCACAAGAGGTAAAACCTTTTAATGTTAAGGTAGCCATCATAGAACCTGGTATAATCGACACCGATATGGCAGCTGATATTTCTGTAGATGATGCGTCTATCTATCCTCACTCAAAACGTCAAGCCGGTCTTTTCGTAGCTGCGTTAAAAACACCAACACCACCAACTTTAGTGGCAGACAAGATTTTAGAAGTTGCTGAAAATAATAACTGGAAATTAAGACATCCTGTTGGACCAGATGCAGAACCATTTATTGCATGGCGAGCGTCTATGAGCGATGAACAATGGGTGGATTGGAACGCAGCGAATGACGAAGATTGGTACAAGTCGGTTGAACAAGATTTCGGTTTGAATGCCAGAGGATAATTAATTGTTATACATGTTTAAACATACATGGCAATAAAAGTGGCTAACAACGTGTCCTATGAAAAGCCCTAGTCCAGTTCTTTAAAGTTCAAATAAACGATAAAATATGAAAACAGTTAGTTCAAGATTATTCTTATTACTCAGTGTCTTTTCTTTATTGACCTTTTGCAAAAAAAGGGACACTTCCTTTGAGATAAGGGGGGTTACGTCCTCTGATGCAGATTCTATAGGGCTATATCCTGGCGATGTTGACAGGGATTTTATCGACCCGGCCCTGTATAGATTTAAAAAAAGCAAGGTCAATAATGGTGAGTTCGTATTTAAACATGAAATACCTTACCCTTATATAATGTCGCTATATAGCACAAAGGGGGGGTATGTGCCGAAATTTTTCATAGAACCGGGCATCACGGAACTTTCAGTGATGTTTCCGAAGTATCCCGAAGAAGCGGTGTTCTTAAAGGGTTCGATGTCTCCTACCCAAAAAGAATATGACCTGTTAAGGACGACAAAATTGGACCCGATTAAAGAAGCATGGTGGCAATCAAAAAATCCAATAACGAAAGAGGAGTATGGAAGACAAGTGGATTCTATCTTGGTAGGACACCTAAAGGCAAATCCAAATTCATATGTGGCCCTGTGGCTGATGCTTGACCGCTTCAGTAATGACTACGAATATAGGGAGGACTACGAAGAAGCGCTTGACTTTTTCTCAGATGAGATCAAGCAGTTGGATATCTTTAAAAAGTTCAAGGCGAAGATCACATTCAAAAAGGACTTTTCATTTATGGGCAGGGATCTTCCTCTCAAGGACATAAACGAGACCAATACAACATTCAGTCTTAAGGACTTCAAGGATAAGAAGTACCTACTTATAGATTTTTGGTTCTCCAATTGCGGTCCTTGTCTGAGCACGATGCCGAAATATAAACCTATCTATGATAAGTACAGAACAAAAGGGTTCGAGATAGTCAGTATATCCACTGATAAGAGTAAAGAGGATGTTGTAAAGTGGAAACGTCTAATCGAAGAAAAGGGTTTCAATTGGGCCCATTATCTGGATCTAGGGGGGTTAGAGACCCATAAGATGAAGATACGTACCTTTCCTACTACTTTTTTGATTGATACCGATGGTAATGTGATAAAAAAAGATATTGCTTTGGAAGACCTTGAGAAGTTTTTGAATGAAGCACTTTAAATTATTATAGGATTACCAATATTAAATGGAAAAAGTTCAAATAAACGATAATAAAATACATCGACCTTTTTCTAAATTAGGCAAATAAAGATGTATTTTACATCTATATAACCACGTTAGGGCCAATATTTAAAAATGTCTGAAGAAGAGAGAATTAAGATCAAATTGAAACATCAAACTGATCTAATAATGGAGATATTAAGATCACTTGAATACTTAATTAATTTTCCAAGATATTTGGATATTTCTGGAAATGATAAACCTAAGGATCTCTGGTTTCTTTATAACGTGATTAGAAACAATACCATCATAAATCTTCACAAAATTTTCAATCAGAAAGAGGATTATTCCTTCAACCAAATAACACTTCTAGTTTTAAAGAAATATGATAAGCATCAGAAAGATATTTCTAACTATCTAATCTTGCTTAAGAACGCGAATAGGCTTTATGACAAACTTGATGTCAGAAATATCAGAAATACTCATGTGGGTCACCTAGATGAGAAAAGAGAATATAAAACTATAGATTGGACTGAAGTACTAAATTTAACAAACCTTGCTTGTGATACTCATGATTCATTAAACATTTTCCTTTTTAGAACCCAAAATGGATGGTTTGTAGAGAATAAAATATTGAATTCAATTTTCACCAACGATTTAAGGTCAATTAAGCTGTTTGAACTAAAAAGAAAAATATTTAGAAAAAATCTTCAGGAACTAGAGCGAGATGAAATATTAAATTTGACAAAAATATACTGGCCCTAATACGGTAACCTATGAAAAGCCCTAGTTCAGTTCCCTAAAGTTCAATTAAACGATCAAATTTTTAATCGAATTCTTAGTAATTGCAAAATAGAAATATAGTAGCTTGTTACTATATGCAAATTTGTTAGGCAACATATGACAAAAATTCTACCAATACTGACCTTTCTTTTTTTGACATTTTATGCGTCTGGACAAGAATGCGAGTATGTGGAATATTTTCGTTTGACTGATTTAGCCAAAAACGACTGTAAAAAAGAGAATTTCAAAGACTCAAGAAGGAATTTCGAACTCGCTTTTGAGAAAGTGGAATTTCCTCTTGGACACGATTTAAGCTATGCTTTGTTTACCGCAAACAAATTAAAAGACGACCAATGGGCTGGTCATATAGCTGAATGGCTGGCTAAAGGAGGAATTCCATTGAGGTACTTTGCAAAATTCAAAAAGAAGAAATGGTACAAGAAATTTGAATCGAACTTTCAAAATTATGCTGAACATTTCAAAAAGCACTTCGATATAGAAATGCGAAATAGCTTCATGGAAATTTCAAAAGAAGACACAGAATTTATTGATAAATATCATGAATGGCGAGAACGTAAAATAGAATTGACATTACAAGAATTAATTGACCAAGAGACAAAAATTTTAACGGACTTTATGGTTTTCAACGAAAACTATGGATTTCCGAATGAACACAAAATGGGCTACAATTATGTTCGTCGAAAAAATAGTATCGAGCCTTATCCGGCTGCTGTTCTTATGGTTCATATTTATCAAATGGGAACATTACTTTTTAAAGATGATATTCACCACTTGGTATGTCAAGGCGCATTACACTTGAATTTTGAAGCAATTATAAAAAGAATCCAAGGTTTTGGAGATAGTACTGGGATTGAACAGGAAATGAAAGCTAGATACAAAAAATATAGGGGTACGGAATAATACATTGCCGAACAATGGTTCCTATGAAAAGCCCTAGTCCAGTTCTCTAAAGTTCAAATAAAGGATAGTAAGGTGGCAAAAAAAAGAACCGAACATATAATACATGATGATGAAGTTGAACTAGGTCCATTACAACTTCAGCTTATGTTTGGTCCAACTTGGAAAGAAGACATAGAATTTGCGGTTAATACAATTTTCTGTGATTGCGACTCCGACCAAAGCAAGTTGATCAATTATAAGAGCTACTTGAACGATATTAATGATATTATACTTAGAGGTTGGTGCAGTTCATGTAAAACAATTGTGGCCAGATATATAGAAACGGGTGAGCGAAAAGGTATTGGGAAAATTGCAGATAAAATTAGAAAACTCAACAAATAATAAAGTTCAAATAAACGATTATATTAGGTGATACCTAAAACTATTAAGATAAATGACCAAAATAGCTCCGCAAAATAGTGCTAAGACCATTCTTTACTTTTTAGGATATAAGATTATCCTGGACTATCATCTTGCAAAACATTATAAAGTTGAGATAGGATTACTGAAACAACATATCAAAAGAAACCTTGTTAAGGAGATATTGTTTCTATTTAGTATAATATTCTTATTAATGTCTTGCCAAGAAAAAAATGATTCGTTTGAGATAAAGGGAAGGTTATCCGCTGATATAGATTCTATTCACATATACCCTGGCTTTGTCGCTAAGGAGTATATTGATACTACCCTATTTGATTTTTCAAGTAAAATCAATAATGGAGAATTTGTGTTTAAAGGGAAAATGCCATACCCTCATATGATGAACTTACTTTCTCAAAAAGTCGGAATGTCTCATCCATTTTTCATTGAAAAGGGAACTACAAATATTTCTCTAAAATTTATAGAAGATTTACAGGTAAGATTTTTGGATAAACCAAAGTCACCTACCCAAATGGAGTATGAACAACTAATAATTCCAAAGTTAGATTCAATTTACGATCGAATGCGACATGCAAATTCTGTCGAAGAAATGAAAAAACACGAAAAGCAAATCGATTTGACTTTAATTAATCATTTAAAAGGAAATCCTAATTCATACGTGATTTTATGGCTATTGATTGATCGGTTCTGCAGAGCGGATCAGGAGTACAACAAAACTTATGTAGATGCGCTCGGGCATTTTTCGAGTGAAATACAGCATCTACCTATCTTTAAAACTTTAAAAAAAAATCTTGTTAAAAACAAGGGTTTTTCATTTGCAAATAGAGAGATTCCTGTCAAGGCCATCGACGAAACGGATTTAATATTCAAGGCCAAAAACTTTAATGACAAGAAATATTTACTCATCGACTTTTGGTACTCTAGTTGTAGTCCATGCCTGCGTCAAATGCCTAAATATAAACCTATTTATGATAAATATAAAATAAAAGGATTTGAGATAGTCAGTATTTCAGTTGATGAGAGCAAGGACATAACCAAATGGAAAGGAATAATAGAGGAAATGGGGTTTAATTGGACTCATTATCTAGACTTAAGCGGACATGAAACCAAAAAGATGAAAATAATTAGTTATCCTACTACATATTTAATTGATACTAAAGGAATCGTAATTGAAAAGAATATCTCTCCAGATCGTCTTGAGAAATTTTTGAACGAATCACTCTGAAGTAACATAGAATTAACCAACATTAAAATGGAAAATAATTTTTAATAATGTTGGAGTACGATGTGCATTACTTTAAAAAATGGGTGTTTTATCGGGCTAGTGCTTATCACCTATTCTTATTTGCCAAACCTGAAAGTTCAAATAAACGATAAATAAAATGAAAAAATTAATTCTATTAACAGTGACATTATTAGCTTTTAACAGCTCATTTACCCAAACCTTAAAGGGTAAGATCACATATCGGGCAACCATAAATACAGAAGCTTATTTAGAACGTTTAAATAATGATACTGTGATGCCGGCTTTCAGGAAAGAACATAGAATTAAGTTGGCTAAGGATGCCGTTCCCACAAATTTTCATTTGCTTTTTAAAGGTAAAGAATCCCTGTATAAGGCCGAACATGATATACCGACCAAGAGGAGACTAGGGACATTGATGAATAAAACAGGAAGCGTTGGAAGTCATCATGTTATCTACTACACCAATATAGGGACCAAAGAAAAATTTTATCAAAGTTTTTGGACCCAGGAAGTTTTGGTCAATATGGATGATATAGACTGGAAATTGACCCAAGAAACCAAAAAAATCGGAAAATATCTTTGTTATAAGGCCACTGCTATAATAGATTCAGAACAAATGTATGGCATGAATTTTTCGAGTCCTGTTGTAGCATGGTACACCCCTCAGATACCCGTACACTTTGGTATTCAAACATTTGTTGGTCTACCAGGTCTGACTTTAGAGCTGATTGCCGATCTTGAAGATGGAAAAATTTATTATTATGCCACTAAGATAGAGTTGAATCTCAAAGAAGAGATTGAAATAATAAAACCAAAAGCAACAAGACAAATTTCCCAACAGGATTATCTTGAGCTGATCAAAAGATTGAACGCTAAAAGGAGAAGTGGGCGGTAGCTCTTTTAAAAATGAGGCCCGAGACATAACAAAGTTCAAATAAAGGATTCTATTTTATACTATTAGCAAAAGTGCATAAAATAGGTAATGAGCATAATGCTCTTTATCTCCTATATTTGGGACATAAAGCGAATAAATCGCTTTATTCATTTTTTGTACATAGTTTAAACCCAATCATGAATTCAAGTATTAAACACATGATTCTAATAACATTAATTCCACTAATAGGAATAGCATCCTATGGGCAAGAATTAACGAATGAAATCGTGTGGAGTATAAAGTATGGCCGAACTGAAAATTTGAAACATTTAATTACTGTGGACCACATCAATGAATGTGTCGGAGTGGCAGACAGCAAAAAATATAATTATTTGGCAATAAGTATAAAATTAAAATCGATGAAATCCTTACGCTATTTTGTTGAAAATGGCGCCGATATCGAGGGCGTTTGTGCGGACAAAACACCGCTGATGTATGCGGCAAAATACGGGCAAATTGAAATGGTCCAATATCTGGTGCAAAAGGGCGCTGATCTCAGTTCGACCTACAAAGGCAAAACCGCATTAAGTTTCGCAAGACAATTTTATCAGCGTGAAATCATAAAGTACTTAAAACAGCAACAAAAAACATTAAAATCTATACAGCGCGACGGCTCCTATAATAAGCCCTCGTCCAGTTCTTAAGAGTTCAATTAAACGATAAGTTCAAAAGAATTCAACCCGTATAACGATTTAACTTTTTTTAGTTCCAAATTTGGAATAAATTTAGCGCTTACCAAAACCGACCATGACCGACAATATTAGAGGATTGTACAAACGAATGAATCAAAATACCAAGGAGGAAGCCTTGGTTTGCCTTAAGAAAGAGTATAACCTTCAAAGCAGGAAATTGATCAAGAACGAATGGATAAAAGGGGGACGTATTCCCGAGGCCTATCAAGGAAGGACCGTGGAATTGTTTCAAAATCTACTCAGGAAGCAGCAGGCCATAAAAACACATTGAGTTTTTTTCATTTTAAGTGATTTCCTTCAATAAATTAACGAACAGACAAAGATTGAGATGCAAAGGATAAATAAAGACCGCGCCACTAGAAGCCGTCCCGTTAAGTTCAAATAAAGAATATGTTAGAAGATGGTTTTAGGTCGGATAGATATAGCGCTATACTTGGTAACCTAAAGAATAATGGTTTTCTGAATACTGAAGACGTGGAAAAATTATTGAAGGAATTTATCACGACTCAAAAAATCACTTTTGATTGTATCAATGATGAAAAAGCTCAAATCGTGTCGGAAGCATTGATTGATAATTATAATCGGTTAAAGTCTAAATAAACGATGAGTTATCTTAGTTTTTTTGAGTGAGATATAGCTAGTTTTGAATATGACTAAATCGAAAATTTACCACATAGTTTTATTGTTAGTAGTTGGATTTGCCGCATGTAAAGAACCAATAAGAACAATTGATTTGTCAGAATTAACCATATCTGAGATACATAAGGCTTATAAGGAAGGGGATTATGATAGCAATCAGTTGGTTAAAGCTTATTTAAACCGTATTAAAGACCTGGATAGTACCATAAATTCAATTACAACAATAAACCCAAGGGCTTCTTATATTGCTAAGGAACTTGATGAAGAATACCAACAGACAGGTGTCTTACGCCCATTACATGGAATTCCAATAATCGTAAAAGATAATATCAATACAGTGGGACTCCCGACTACAGCAGGATCCTTAGCTTTAAAAGATTTCATTCCTGCAGAGGATGCTTTTATAATCAAAAGACTTGTCGATGCCGGAGCAATAATTATGGCCAAATCAAATATGGCAGAATGGGCCTTTAGTCCAATGCATACTGAAAGTTCAACCAAGGGAACTACAAGAAACCCATATAATGTAGCCTATGTTCCTGCCGGATCAAGTGGAGGCACTGCAGCATCCATAGCTGCTAATTTTGGCACAATCGGCTTTGGAACGGATACGGGAAACTCTATAAGAGGACCTTCTTCTCATTGTGCACTGGTAGGTTTTCGTACCACTTTGGGGCTCGTAAGTAGAAGCGCAATTGTACCGCTATACTTAAGAAACGATGTTGTTGGGCCAATGAGCAGAACCGTAGAAGACGCTACCAAAGTATTAGAGGTTATTGCAGGCTATGATTCCGAAGACCCCCTTACCGAAAACTCAAAAGGTAAGATACCAGGAAATTATAGACAGTTTCTTTTGAAAGAAGGCCTCATGGGTGCTAGAATTGGAGTATTAAGAGAATTGAGCGACGATGATCCGCATCCGGAAATTAAATCTTTGTTTGAACAAGCCCTTTCGCAGCTGGATTCTTTGGGTGCTACGGTTATTGATTCTATAATGATTCCTGATTTCGCAAAACTAAGTCAGAATCAGTGGTGTGCCACTTTCACAAAAGATATAGAAGCTTTTCTTAAGGAATACGTAAAAGTCGACTCATTAAAATCCATTGATGACATCATAAGGATAGGCAGCAATTCTGAATTCGCCGAGGAAAGAGTCAAGAGGAATGCAGCCAATAGCGGTAGATGGGAAAATTCTGAAATACCATGTTTGGATGCCTACTCTGATTCAAAGCGGATTGCATTTCGTGAGGCAATTGAAAAAATGATGGATTCCCTAAAATTAGATGCAATTGTGTATCCTTCTTGGAATCATCCGCCAGCGAGGATTGATTTCTTTTCGGAAGAATATAAAGGAGATAACAGTCAGATTATAAGCCCACATACCGGACAGCCAGCCTTCACGGTTCCAATGGGGTTTACAAGTAAAAATCTACCCGCCGGATTGCAATTTTTGGGCAGAATGTATGATGAATCAACATTGATTCGTTTGGCCTATTCTTATGAACAAGGAACTAAACACAGAAGAATAGTTGATTTGAGAAAGGCTTTAATAAAAGAGAAAACGTATTAAAACAAATTTTTTAAAAGTTCAAATAAACGATTATTAATTGTAAAGATTAGAGTGCTCCTAAAAGAAATATAAGCTTTAGTAACTTTGTCAATAAGTTATAACTAATTTGATAAATGGGAAAAAGGTTAGAGAATATTACACCGGAACTAAAAAAGTTTATAAAAAATCAGAAGATTTTTTTTGTTGGAACAGCTGCAAGCGAGGGAAGAGTTAATGTGTCTCCAAAAGGTACTGATTCATTCAGGGTTATTAGCGATAATAAAATAGTTTGGATGAATTTGACAGGTAGTGGAAATGAAACTGCAGCCCATTTAGTAAAAAATAGTCGAATGACTATTATGTTTTGTGCTTTTGAAGGTAAACCTATGATTTTAAGACTCTATGGAGAGTCTACAGTTTACCATGAACGGGATAGTGAATTTCACGAATATTTAGAATTGTTTTCTGAAAACGTTGGTTCTAGGCAAATAATCGAAATGGATATTGACTTAGTTCAAATTTCTTGCGGTTTTGCTGTGCCTTTTATGGATTTCAAAGAGGAACGAACAACCTTAAATAATTGGGCTGAAAAACAAGGAAAAGTTAGGATTAAAGACTATTGGGAAAACAAAAACACCAAAAGTATTGATGGATTTGAAACAAAAATTCTTAACGATTAGAAATCATGGAACTTTTACAAAGTTCAAATAAAGGATTGATCTCCAAACATGCATTTAATCTAACCTTTATCACCAATGTTACAACGTATCTTAGCTATTATTTTTGCGATTTTTATTTCTGTTTCTTTATGGCAATGTGCAAGAAGGGGAAGACCCACTGGAGGGCCTAAAGATGTTGCCCCACCGGTATTATTAAAAGCAGAACCCGA
>Ga0316189_10007468_pt1 | contig 10332 bp, 3 predicted proteins | sample LowCovwburrow_MG_FD_204930 | JGI IMG/M metagenome (GOLD analysis project Ga0316189, IMG submission 204930) | Coastal sediment microbial communities from Maine, United States - Lowes Cove worm burrow | ecosystem: Environmental > Aquatic > Marine > Coastal > Sediment | place: USA: Maine... | reverse complement strand
TTGTTACTTGGGCCTGGCCCCTTTCCAGCAACGTTCCACCGTGCCGCAACAACTCAGCGACGGCACCGAGAATCTGCCCGTGCTCTCGGCCACCAACCCCTTGTACCTCGACTATGTTCAAAACGATCACAAGGCCTTTATGCTAGAGGTGGATCAGCCCGGTCTGTACCGTATCGAGACCAGCGGTCGGCTGGCGACCAGCCTCGCCGTGCGAACAAAAATCACGGTGAATCTGGCCAATGCCAACAGCAATGGCGTGGGCCGCAACGCCCTGATTCAACAGTATCTGCGGCCCGGCCTCTACCTGGTCAGCGCCTACACCACCGGCAATTCCCAGGGTCGCGCCGGCTTGCACCTGAATCGAGCCGAACTCTTGGAAGGCGGCAACTTACAGCCCGATCAGATCGCCCGAATCAGCCTGACGGGCGATGCGGCCATTCGTTACCAGGTCCATATTCAAGACCCCGGCGGCTATCAACTCGAGACCCTGGGTCTGGGCAAACGTTTCCCCTCCAGATTCGAGGATGCAGACGGTTATCCCTTGCTTCGCCCAGGCGGCAGTGAAACCCTGAACAGCGTGCTGGCGCCCGGAAATTATGCCTACTATTCCCTGCCCGCGCCGGTGGCCAGTCGACGCCTGACCCGCTTGACCCCCATCGCCGAAGCGCGACTGCTCGAGGGTAAAGGACCGCACCCCATTCTGCTCAATCAGCCCCTCAACCATCTCTGGCGCAAGGGTGGGCCCGACCGTTATACCCTGGTGGTCACCGCCCCCATCGAAGCCACGGTCCAACTTACAGCTGGCATGCAACTCACACTGCTAGGCAGCAATAAGAAGGTCTTGGAAACCTCAACCCCGACCACCGCCACGGGACTCTTGCCCGCCGGCACCTATGTGGTGGAGGTGCGCAGGTTGGAAGAGGACGACCGTTTTCCCTATTCTGTCGGGATCAAGACGTCCTGGCTGGCGCCCGGGGTCAGTCAGACCGTGTCGCGCGTGCCGGCCACGGTCCGGGTAAGCCTGGAGGCGTCCATGCTGGTTGACCTGTTCTCCGTCGGCGACACCGATGTTAAAGCGAAACTCAGCAACACCAACGGTTTCGTCTCGGAGGCGGATGACCGCGAAAACGATTGGAACTTCCATTTTTCCCAGGTCCTTCCAGCGGGCCAATCAACCCTGGACGTTTCCCACCTGGGTCCGGCCAACGGACCCGTGACCTTTCATCTGGAACCGCGGGTCAGCACCCAACTACCCGAGCAGAACCTGCCTTTCCAATTAGAACAAGCCCTGGGCCGCGTCGTTTTCACCCAACCCTTCACCGTTAAAGAAGATGGTTTGTACCATTTTGCGGCCGAGGGCGATTCCCCCATCTCCCTTGCCCTCAGTCAAGACGACCTGATCCTGGGCCAAGAACGAGAATCGCTGCATGTGCCCTTGCGCGCCGGCACCTACGAACTCTTGATCTGGGCCGAAGGCCATTCCGCTCAGGTCCGCGTATCGGCATCACGCTTGAAGCTCTCGCGCAAAACAGTCAACGCTGGAACCCGTCTGAAAGCGGGCCACTACCAGCTCTCCTCCAGCGGTCCGGCAAGTTTTCACCTTCAAGGCCAGGGCTGGTTCTCCCCGGATTGGCAACACCCCTTGCAGCGGGTTGCCAACCGGTTTGTCAACCTCCATGAAAGCCAGGGCTGGTTGCGTCTCAAAGCAACGGCCCAACTGACCCAAATCGACCTGAGCAACACGCTCTCGGTACCGCTCGACGAGCCCCGATTTTCCTTCCAACTCTCACGTAAAGACAAACGACCCATGCTCTTGGAGGCGATCTCTGTAACCAGCCGGCCGGGCTGCGCGGCTGCCGACAAGCCGGATTGGCAGGCCACACTCACCCACGGGAACCGGGCCTGGACTTCTCTGCCCGGCAAGGGCGATTACAGTGTCACGGTTTGGAAGACAGAAGCCAGCAAGATACGTGACCGCTTTGAACTGATACCCCACCTCTTCGAGGAAGAAGCGGCGACCGACTTAAACGATGGGGTTGCCGGCACCCTTGCGCCAGGCGCGGCCAGGACCGTGCACGTAGCAACTGCGGTAAATACGGAACTGATCCTGGGCAAGGGCCTGATTGTGGCGGACCATGGGGGCGAGCGGGTCCACGCAATGATCGGCGCCATTTCGGGCAATCTCCGCAAAATCCATTCGGTGCGGGGCGATCGCCTGATTTTGTACAATACAGGCCCTACCCAGGCACTCTACCGGGTGGCCGTCACGGAACAACCCAATAGGGTTACCCGCGCCAGCCTTAGCCAAGACACGTTTTTCGAACGGGTTTTCAACGTTCCCGGCACCCTGCGCCTGAGCCTGGCTGGTAGTGAAGCGGGCTCTATTTTCCTCGCGGGTGATGAGGCGACGGGTGTTTTACTCAGTGCACGCGGGCTTCGAATGCCCCTTGATCCAGAAGGCACCCCGGCCGAGCAGGGTGAGTTGGTGGTTCACCACGGACCTGGCCTGGTAACCGTTCGGCTGGCAGACCGGGAGGAAGGCACTGTGCTGAGCGGCCCCGGCATCAGTAACCCGGAGAAGTCGCCCGGAGCGTTCCATGCCCTAAACGGCAAGCCCCGAACTTGGACGGTCGAACTGGATGAACCGACCTGGCTCAGAATAGACACGGATGTGGCCGGCAAAACGATGCTAAGCCGGGACAATCTGGTCTTGTATCAGTCGGCCTCTGCCGATCCCCTGAAATGTTCCTTGGAAGCCTTTTTGCCGTCGGGTACCTATGGGCTTCACGCCTGGCCCCTCCCAGGCCAGCCGGCCCAAGGCACCCGTCATCTCCAGCGCATTCGTCCCCAGCTGCTTGACGAGAATATGGCAGCGCGACTGATTGCCGACAGCGAGGTTCATGTCTACCGCTTTAACGTGGCGGTGGCCGGAAAGGTGGGTGTTGGTCTCAAAACCGAGAGTGACCGGCTCATGGCCCGACTCTTCGATGCCAGTTCTCAACTGCTGGCTAGCGGTCCTTTTGTCTTGCGTCAACTGGAAGCCGGCGACTACCTGCTCGTGGTTGAGGCGCGTGGCGCACCTGTTAGTTACCAACCCCTGGTTTACGGAAACAACGGACCCGGATCCCGAATCCCCGACGAAGTGCTGCTCCAGTACGTGAAGGAGTAAACCCATGATCACCTCTTACTGCAAAGGAGCAGCCATGCCCGCCAAGTCCATGTTTTTCCTCTTCCTTTTCTTTCCCATTCTGGCCCAAAAGGATCCGGTGGTGGTTCCTGAGCACTTTCTGCGTGAATTTGACCCGATCACTATTTTCCTGGCGGAGGACCGGGGCCCCATGGGCGGAGGCCCTCTGGACAAACCGGATGGCGTTTTTCTACTGGACCCACCGCATCCGGGCGAGTTCCGCTGGCTTGACGCGAGTACGCTCCAGTTCCAGCCGACGATTCCCTGGCCTGCCCTGAGCACCTTTAGGGTGGGCGCTTTCGGTTCGCACACATCCCTGATCACCTTCATGAACCCACCGATCCAGATCAGCCCCCAGAACGGCGCCCGCAACCTGCCCCCCTTGCGCGAGCTGACCCTCAGTTTTACCCATCCCATGGATCCTAAGAACCTGGCAGGCATGCTCAGTTTCCAGGTGAAACCCCTGCCCGGCACCGGCAACCAGGAGGGCTACCAGCTTTCCCAGCGCGATTTCACTATCAAAACCCTGGAGCGCAGCGGCCTTGACAAACCCGCCCGCTATGCCCTGACCCTGCACAAGACCATTCCCCAGGGCCAGGCTGTCGAGCTGCGCATGCGTCTCGCCCTGGACCCATCGAATCCAGATTCCCTGGCCTCTTTCCACTTCAACACCAAACCCCTTTTCCGCCTGGAGCGCGTGGGCTCCGGTTCCGTGGGTTATCCCGTCTCTTCACGCGGTTCTGTTTATGCCAGGGAACAGGCCCTCCCCGGTGGCAAAGGCGCCATCTCGCTGTTTCTACAATTTAATGATGCACTTGGAGCGGTCAGCATGGAGCAGGTGAAGCGGCTTGTCCATTTCGAGCCCGCCGTTCGCAACCTGGCCTTTCGGGTCGACAGCAAACGCCTGCTGCTGACCTTCGACGCGGATCGCGATCACGCCCACCGTCTGGTCCTGCAGCCAACCAACATTCTGGATCAGTCGGGTCGTGGTCTCACGCCGTTCGGCGAAACGTCCCTGTGGTTCTACTTCGATCGAGCGCCGGCCTATGTGCGCTGGCGCCAGCGGCAGGGTATTCTGGAACGCTTTGGACCCCAGCAATTGCCCATGGAAACACGCGATACAGCGCGCATTGATCTGCGTATCTACAAGATTGATCCCCTGGCACGTAAATTTTGGCCATTTCACAACCGGTTCCACATCGATGAGAGCAGTCGCCCCCCCGGACCCGGTGAAGAACCCGACGCCAAAACGCCCGATCCCAACCACATCCGCCTGCTGGACAGCCCACCTGTCTCGCGCATTGTTGACCTGGCTGCGCCGCGCGGTGGCGCCGACGCCCGTCTTGGCCTCGATCTTAAAGCGCCTCTGGCCGGCATTTCCGGAGCGAAACAACCCGGGACCTACCTGGTTGGCTACCGCCCATTGGGCGCTGAGGCAACTCGCACCTACGCGCGGGTCCAGGTCACCGACCTCAGCTTGAGCACCATCGAAGGAGTGAACTCGATCACCTTTGCCGTGCATTCCCTGCAAACCGGGCTGCCCATTACGGGCGCTGAAATTCGCGTACAAGGCCTGGATACCAATAACAACATCGTCGATATGATTACGGGCCGAACAACCCATGCCGGCTTGTACCGCTACCATCATCGCTCCATCAAGAAGCCCAGGGTCTTTCGGATTGTGGTGAGCAATGGGGCTGATCGCCTGGTTTTGGATCCCCAACACCCGCCACCCGAATTTTACGATAACCATTTTTTCCATGGGACGACCTGGCTGGGTTGGCTCAACAGAAAGCCCAACAAGGTCTTGGACGAAGACAAACCATTGGTGCACCTCTACTGCGAGCGCCCGGTTTATCGGCCCGAGGAACCGGTTCACCTCAAGGGGTACTTGCGCTACGGCAACAGGGGAGCGCTTGAGGTGCCACCCAGCGAGCAACACTATCTGGTGGTGAACGGCCCGGGTGAAAAGCGCTGGGAGTTCCCGGTGACACTGGTAAAAGGCAGCTTCTACCATCAATTCGACGAAAAGAAACTGCCTTCCGGCAACTACACCGCGTCCCTTAAGATCAGCGACGAGGGCGAATTCGGCTTTACCTCCTTCAAGAAAGAGGCCTATCGCATCCCGCGCTTCGAGGTGCGTTTAAGCGGGCCCAAAAAGGTCCCTCTGGACAAGCCTTTCTCACTCAAATTATTGGCAGACTACTACGCCGGTGGCCGTGTTGTCGGCCAGGAAGTGACCTGGCAGATCAATTCCTTCCCCTACCGCTTTGGCTCAAGCGCATGGCCGGATTATTTGTTTTCCACCGATGAACGCTTCACCGATGGGGCGGCCCGGAGCGAAACCCAGGGCGAGACCCGATCGGGCACCACCGACGAGAACGGCTCGGCAAAAATTGAACTCGATCCCACTGCAAACAAAGATTCACGGCCCAAACGCTACGTGATCCAAGGCACCGTCCGTGGTGCGGATGAGCAGACCGTCTCCACCACCCAAAGCGTGTTGGCCCTGCCGCCCTTCGTGCTCGGCATCAAGCTGGATCGATTCCTGGAAAAAGAGAAGGTCATCAAGCCAAAACTCCTGGTCCTGGACCACAAGGGCGAGCCCCTGGTCGGAAAAGAGGTCCAGGTGCGCTTATTACAGCGGCAATGGCATTCCTACTTGCGTGAAAGCGACTTCAGCACGGGTTCGGCCCGCTACGTTACCGATGTGGTAGACATTCCCCTCGCGGAAAAAACCCTGACCTCGGAGGCCCAGCCCCTGGATCTGGATTTCCCGGTTGAAGACGCCGGTGTCTACCTGGTGGAAATGGTGGCCCGCGACCGTTTGGGCCGCATGCAAAAGGTGGTCGCGGATCTGTTCGTTCGCGGTGAGACGGCGGTGGCCTGGCAGAAACCCAGGGACGCGGTCTTTAGTACCACCTGGGACAAAGACGCCTATGTACCGGGTGAAAAGGCCACGCTTTTACTCAAGAGCCCCTTTCAGGAGGCCTATGCCCTGGTCGTCGTCGAGGCGCCCGAGGGCAATCGCTACCACGGGGTCAACGTAGCAAACGGGCAAGGTTTCTTCGAGATCGGGGTGGAAAAACCCATGACCTCCAAGATCGCCGTCCATGCGATCCTCTATCGGGGTCGCGTGGGCTCTTTCAGGCCAGAAGTCACACAAGGCCTGGACCTGGGTAAACCCAAGACCATGATGGCCACGGCCTGGTTAAAGGTCAAACCCAAAGATTTTCAGCTACAGCTGGCGCTGAAACACCCGGAGCAGGCACTGCCCGGCACAACCGCCGGGGTGACCATTGAAATGACCGATCCAGACGGCAACCCCTTGGACGGCGAGGTGACCCTGTGGTTGGTGGACCGAGCGGTCCTGGCCTTGGGCAAGGAAGCGCGGCTGGATCCCCATTCCAGCTTTGTGGCCGATCACCGGGCCTGGGCGCGGATTCGCGGCACACGCAACGAAGTGGTGGGTGGCCTGCCCGTTGAGGAGTTCCCAGGCGGGGATGGTTCCCGAGGGGACGACGGCTTGCTCGGCAAGGTAACTGTCCGCAAGAATTTTAAGACCGTGCCCTATTACAACGCCCTGATCCAGGTCGTGAATGGCACAGCACGTGTTGAGATCGAACTGCCGGACAACCTCACCGACTTTGCCGTACGGGCCGTGGCCACGGATAACCAGAGCCGGTTTGGCGCAACGAAATCGAAAATTTCGATCCGCCTGCCCGTCATCGTTCAGTCCGCGCTGCCCCGTTTCGTACGACCCGGAGACCGCTTTGTGGCGGGTGGCATCGGTCGCGTGGTCGAAGGTCAGGGCGGACCGGGAAAAGTAGAAATTCAAGCCGAGGGCGCCAACGTGGACGGAGATCCTCTGCGCAAGCTGACCTGGGTGGTTGATCAACCCGAGCGGGTCTTCTTCCCCATGGAAGTGACAGTGGAGGCCGCCCACCCGGAAGAAGCGCAGCACCAGATCACCCTTCGTTTGGCCGTTAGTCGCGACAGCGATGGCGCCAGCGACGCATTTGAACTGAAATTACCCGTGAAACCAGACCGCGACTTCGAAAGAACCGAAACCTTTGCGGCCCTTGACACGCGCAAACCCCTCGTCTTTGAGGCGCCAAAAGAGGCGGCGCGCCCAGGAACCTTGCAACGGTCTGTTCTGCTGACGGTTGAGCCCGCCCTGATCAAGATGTTGTCTGCCATGGACTACCTGTCTGGATACCCTCATGGTTGTACCGAACAGCGCATCAGCCGCTTGATGCCGGAACTGGCGCTTAAATCTGTATTTGACCGCATCGGCCGCAAAGACAGGGGCGCGGCCACGGCGCAAGAGGTGAAGGCAACACTGACCTTCCTAAGCCAGGCCCAAGCGCAGAACGGGCTCTTTGGTTATTGGCCCGGTTCTGACGCCTATGTCAGCCTGACGGCCTACGTCGTCGAGTTTCTGGTCCTGGCCCGCGAGCAGGGTTACGACATAGAAGACAAAATGATGAACCGTGCCTTAACAGCCTTGACCGAGGCCATGCGCTCGGATTACAGCGGGTTTATCGACGGCCATTCCTACGGGGAGCGAACCGCAGCTTTGGCGGCACTGGCCCGCGCCGGGAGTTTTGACCGCACCTACGGATTCGAATTGGCAGCCCGAGCCCGCAACTTCGGATTAAACAGCGAGGCAAACATCTTGCACACACTGCTGGTCAACGACATCACCACTGGAGAAGTGGTCGACGGCTTGGGCAAAGACCTGTGGGAGAGCATGATCTTCGCCATGCGCGACGGCATCGAGGCCTATCAGGGATTGCAGTTCCGCGCCAATAGCTGGGGTGGACTGATTCTCTCCAGCGAGGCCCGAACCGTGGCCGCAGTCGTGCGGGCCTTACATCGTTCCGATCCCAGCAACCCGCGCCTGCGCATCCTCGTCGACGAGTTAATCTCACTGGGCCGTGGCGATGGTTGGGGCAGCACCAACGCCAATGCCGCAGCCATGCTGGCACTGGGCGAAGTCCTCGATTTTTCGGCCACGGCCGAGGGTCATCAGATCCGCATCGAAGCAGATGGGCGCTCGCGCAGTCTGGATACGGGCGGACATGCCCTGACCAGATACCGCAACGAGGGCGCGGGCGAGATTCGCATCACCCACGACAGCGGACCAGCCGACAAGATGCCGCTTGCCTGGCTGCGGATGGCCTACCTGCCCGCAGGGCGCGGCCACGAGGTAGACAGCCACAATGCAGGCTTCGTGCTGGAACGCGAGCTGTTCTTCTTCAACGAGCAGGCCCCACCGGTGCGACACGAGGTAAAAGCGGGTGGCAAGATTGAGGCGCCAATGGGCACGATCATCGAGGAACACGTACGCGTGATCAACCCGGAGGATCGTTTCTTTGTAGCGGTACGCGTTCCCTTTGCGGCGGGCCTGGAACCCATGAACCCGAACCTGGCCACGTCGCCCAAAGAGGCGAAACCCCGCGGCAACCTGACCCAACAGCCGGCCTACGCCCTCTTCGAGGACGATCAAGTAACCTATTACTACGACTCCCTGGCCAAGGGCACCTACGACTTCTATTTCCGGCTACGGGCCTCCATCGAGGGTGATTTCACCCACCCGGCGGCCAGAGCGGAAATGATGTACCGTCAGGCGATCTTCGGTCGTGGAGCGGGCACCCGCCTGGTCGTGCTGCCCCGCAAGGAGAAGTGAAACGGAAATACCAACTCCGATTCGGGACGAACCACTCCGGTTCTTCAACTGCTATTAACTACGTCGATCTCGAAGCCGGCGCTTCCGCCAACAAGGGTGGCCAGTCTTCTGACTGGATTGGTTCCTGGCAGGACCTTCACAAGTCTGAGGTGGTTCTGATCTGAGGTGTTAATCCTCTTGTTCGAGCCGGTCTTGTTCGGGTTCGTTTTGTTCTGGCCGGACATATCCTTGATTAAATATGCCTGTGCTGACGAGGTTGGAATATAAACTCGCATGCAATATTTCATCGGCACGAATAACTACCACGAAATCGTGGGCATCAAAAGAGTCAAGCATGTCTTCAGCAATCTGGTCGTAGACCTCCATGTAATGGGTTGTGAAGTTGACAGCGTGGGTGCCTTGCTCTCTGTAGCCGCTTACTGAAGGCAGAATCCTGATGTAATCATTGTTTGGACTAAGATCTGGGGGATCGATGCTCCAACCTATATAAACCTTGCCATTACTCAAGGTAAGCATAATAGGCAACCCTCTCTCTTGCGAATTAACCATGAGCTTTTCCAATTCAGTTCCATACTTTCTGATCACCCTTTTTGAGGCCCAATCTCGATCAATCACCAAGTTAAGCACAGGCGGAAGGATTATTCCCCAACTAAGAGCTCCCAAAAACAAACCGAGCCCTGGGACAGCGGGGACACCTTGCAAAAGAAAGAGAGCCAGTTTATGCGCATTGAAATTACTTGCCAGCAAAGAGCACAGCCACGAAAAGGCGGTGAGCATGAAACCCCAAAACGCGGACTGAAATAACAATCGCTGGCCTTCTGACCTTGAAGCCCCCCACTTAGTCAGAGCAAAGGATTGGCTGAAAACATACCCAGCAGTAAGCGCAACCAAAAATAGAGGCGCAATCTGTCGTAAATCCATCTAGCTACTGGCTTTAGAACTCTTGGGAACTTGGCCGAAGTTCTCCATCATTAGGCGGTTCTGCTCTTTGAACACCTCGGTCCGAATCAGAACGTTCGGGTTGATGGACCGTCGACCGTCGTGAGTGACAGTAACTAATGGAGCATTTTTTTTGTCATTTTTCATCCCAGTTTCCTAGTACCAATGCAGCTTTCCCAGCCGAACAAGCTCTACCTACAATATAAGCTAGTTGGTTTGCCAGCCTTTGTCAACATGGTTCGAAAATAAGGATTCCGTCTAAACCTGTCATCATTTCCCAAGTACTTCCCAGCAGGGAAAAACACCCGATAGGAAACGATAACCACAACCGCACCACCTGGGTCGGCGACTGTTTTGTAGGAGGAACTGACCAGCCTCGTACAAGTAGGAGGAACTGACCAGCCTCGTACAAGGGGCTGGATTGGTTGGCCTTTTCGTCCGGGGAGTGAGAACGGAGAATGAAGAATAGAGAAAGGATGGTGGCAGGTCGCATTAATCAGAACCTGAGTGGCCC
>Ga0316189_10007467_pt1 | contig 10332 bp, 8 predicted proteins | sample LowCovwburrow_MG_FD_204930 | JGI IMG/M metagenome (GOLD analysis project Ga0316189, IMG submission 204930) | Coastal sediment microbial communities from Maine, United States - Lowes Cove worm burrow | ecosystem: Environmental > Aquatic > Marine > Coastal > Sediment | place: USA: Maine... | reverse complement strand
GCAGCGCGAGAAATAGTCCTCATCATGCATGGCATTTACACACTGGCCACTGGTAAATGTCATGCGCGAACCATCTTTGGCGTTACTGCGTTCATCCCGTTCCATGTTCAACAACTGTTGTGCCAGATTGCAGGTTTCAGACGAAGCACACTCATTGTTCAGGCCACAAACGCGATGCGTCAGTTGCTCACAGGGCGAATAGCCGGCAATCGGCATCCCCTGCCAGTCAGCCTCTTCAGGGGGTGGCAACTGGCGCGGCTCATCCACAGTTATACCGGTGACAACCTCACCATCATTAACGATCATCGCCGAGCCATCCTGCAGACGATGCACGCCATTCCACAACGGTGAGGTCACGCCATCCCGCGTGATTGTTGCGCGGCGCGTATCCGGGTCAACGGTTACTGTACCACCGCCCTGCAGGGCAGATGACCAGTCAGCGGAGGCTGGGGCACAGTACATCAGAGCTGAAAGTATAAATATCACAGCAGCTGTAAACTTGTTCATCGACTCACCTCTTGTTGTTACTCCGCAAACAGCCCGTCTTCACTGCACTGGAAAATCAAACCATGTATCAGGAAAAGGTTCGTTCTCAAGGGTAAAATGCCACCACTCCATGGAAAATGGTATAAAACCGGATTGCATCATCAAGCGGCGTAACAGCAAACGATTTGCCTGTTGCTGCGGCGTTACACCGGTATATTCTGCCCATGATTCGGGACCGAAGAAGTCAAAGTCACTCCCCATATCAAGTGCCGCAGCAGGCCTTGCGCAAGGTACGATGGTCAGGTCAACCGTGCTGCCGCGGGTATGACTGGAACGGCGCGCAATATAGCCGAGCCTCAGCAAATCCGGCTTGTCCGTCTGCGGATAGTATTCTGCCTTGGTGCGCGTATCTGATACATCTGCAATCCAGCGCTTGAAATGGTCTACCGCCTGTTGTGGTCGATAGGCATCAAAAATACTCAGTTCGAGACCGGCGGTTTTCAACACGTCCTGCACCCGGGCAAGCGCCTCGGCTGCTGCATGCGTCAGAATACCGCGCGCCTGCAGATAGCCGTTTATTTTTTCACCGACAAAATTTTCTTCAGTCGCGTAACGCAGATCCAGCCGGATACCGGGAATGATGTCATCGATGTAGACAAAGCCATCCGGCAGACCTGCTGTTTGCTGCGTCGCGCCACCAGTTTGAATGCTCATGCGGCAAAAATAATACTTCAGGGAATCTTCAGCTCGATGCTGCCATTCACAGTAACGCTGACATCGCTCTCGCCACCCTCGACAGCAACGGCATCACCGGCTTCGCTGGACAGGCTGGCCATGTTTGCCTGGCGCAGCATGGGTGGTCGTTGCGTACTGGTGTTAACATTAATCTCCACGATACGGAAACCACCGGCGTTCAGGTTGTCACCGATAATCCCGGCGCGTTGCTTGAAAGCATCCAGCGCCGCCACGATCAGACGGTTTTCTACAGCGGCCCGCTTTTTGTCGGAAACAGTAAAGCGCATTGACTTGATTTGCAGCCGCTCCTGCAACTGACCGACAAGCTGACTCAGCGCCTCGGTGTCAGCACTTTCCATCACCAGGTCCTGCTGTCCGCGCCAGCCGGTAGTGACTTCCTTGCGGATAACCGGCCAGGTCTGGTAGCTGCCCGTGCTGACCTTGACGCCCTTCACCTGCTTTGCCTGTTGCAGCGCCCATTCCATAGCGCTGTTGATTTTTGCGGCCAGCTTTGCCGGATCCTGCATCTCCGCATAGGTGTTCATGCTGACATGCATGGTGTCATTACTCACCGCCTCGGTCTGCTGCGACTGCAAACGCACCTGGTTATAACGCAACTCGTCATCAGCCCTTGCAACATTGAAAGCAGTCAGCAGCACAGCCAGAACAATAAAATACTTCATTACGCTTCTCCTTCCTGCTCCGTACCCTGCTCTGCAACCTGCCGACGCACTTCGCTCATATCCAGCGCGGCAACTTTTTCTATAATCGACTCCAGCCCTGCCGGCGGCAGTGAACCGGGCTGGGAAAATACAATAATCTGTTCCCGAAAGATCATCAGTGTAGGAATTGAACGAATCTGGAAGTGCGCGGCAATCTCCTGCTGCTGTTCCGTGTTTATCTTGGCAAACACGAGACCGGGGTGTGATTCCGACATCGATTCAAACACCGGGGCGAACTGCCGGCACGGGGCGCACCAGGGGGCCCAGAAGTCCAGCAGCACGGTATCATTGCCATTAATCGTGGCTTCGAAGTTTTCTTTGGTAATTTCAATCGTGGCCATTGCAGCAGCTTCCTCGTGTTCGGGTCTGCGGCAATTATACAGACTCACCCACAATCGGGCACTGGCAATGAGGGAGAAATATTACAGCGACTACTGTCAGCTGTCCGTGCTGCGGCGTCTTGGCGCGCCTTCGGCTGATTCGCTCTGGTAGGTCATATCCAGCTCGATGCGGTGTCGACCCAGTCGTTTCGCGCGGTAGAGTGCCTTGTCGGCCCGCTCAATGAAAGCACTGACTGATTCACCCGGCTTGTACAAAGAGGCGCCGGCAGAGAATGTCGGCACATCCGAGGCGGTACCATTGGTCTGCCAGCGTGTTTCACTGGCACGCCGCCGCACCTTGTTAAGCGCGCGCACGGCACCGTCGGAATCCGTATTGGGAAGCAGCACGGCGAACTCTTCACCACCGTAGCGTGCCACCATGTCGTGGTGACGGAAGATAGAAAGAATGTTTTTCGAATACACACGCAGCACTTCATCACCCGCGGCATGTCCGTATTCGTCATTCACCAACTTGAAATGATCCAGGTCAATCAATACAAAAGACAGCGGAAAACCGTAACGTTGCACGCGTGCCACCTCGTCTTCCATGCGGCGCATAAAGGCACGGCGGTTGGGCAACCCGGTCAGTTCATCCGTCAGACTCAGCAGACGTACGCGTGTCAGTTCGTCTGAAAGTTCCCGGCTGTCCGATTCGAACAGCTGTAAATAATGATGCGTACTGTCGAGCTTGTCGGCCAGCTCGTTATGGCCCTTCATGAGTTTTTCGACTTCCCGGATCAGGGTCCAGCGCATGTCTTCAATTTCTGTCAGGTCTTCGGCCTGGCGCAGCTCTGTCAGCACCACCTCGAGAATAATGCCGAATTCCTCGTTCTGGCTGATCGTCTCCATGACCTGTTGACCCAGCGTCGCCTGCAGCTGCTGAATGTCTTCACGGCGCGCTTCCAGCTCACTGCGATTAATATCATTCAGGTCCTGGCCGGCGGGTATTTCTTCACTGATGTAGTCGTCATCATGCGTTTCGGATTGAGCATCACCGGCGACCTCGTCCGCGTGCTGCTCTTCAGATTCAGCAGGCAGAATTTCCTGGTCGCTTTCATCAATATCCGCCGCTGATACAGATGGACCTGCATCAGCGGCCAGATCCGCATCTGCAAAAGATTCAACTTCAGGCAGGTCGGTGGGTTCGGCAGGAACCGTATCGATACCAAAGGACGCCAGTAACGGACGGATGGCATCAACCATAAGCGCCGGCTGCAGTTCACCGGCATTACGTATCTGCTCACCACATTGACTGATAAAACCACCCAGCACATCCAGTTCGGTAGGTGTCAATGGCGGCTGCAGTCGTGCCTGCAGCAATTTGAGCTGTACGTAAGAGGAGGAGCCGGGAGTCAGCTGTGCAATGAAGGCCCCCAGCAGGACATTAACAAAACCGGCATAGGCAATCTCGGAGCGTAAATGACTGGATGCAATATCATCCAGCATACCTTCGGCCTGCCGGTAGATGAGACTACCGGCGGGAGTCGAACGCAGTGATTCGATCAGGTACAGCAGCTTGCGCGCACCGCCCGGATCAATACTCTCTGGTTTGTCTGTACCCGCAGTCATATATACTCCAGCACTTCCTTGAACTCCTTGCAGAACATCCCTGCCCCGCCAGGTTATTATTTGTTTTTTATGTTCGTTAACAGTGAAACAAACAAACCATCTACCTCAAAAAAACTGCATTTGCATCAGCTCGGAGACCGCATCGCGGCCTGCCTGTGGCCTCGACAGGCCCTGGGGCCAGGCAGCACAGCGAAAGCAAGATAGGCTATACCCGGTTCCAGCGACAACTTGTAGCATATTTTTCAATATTTACAGCAAGTTGAAGAACTTTATTACAGACAAGCTGAAACATGAACCATGTCACATAATTGACGTTGGGAAAAGTGTAGCAGGTATAGCCGTACGGCAGGTAGTGGTACGAAGGTACTAGGTGAATCTTTTTATCGCCGCTTCAGCCGTTCTTGCAGGTCCACGAACAGAGAGACGCAATCCAGGCTGACCGTTGCAGCAACTGAAAAAGGCCGGCACAGGCCGGCCTTTAAGGACTGCAGTAAAACCGGGTTAGCCGTCAAGGCCGGCAAAGATACTGTCGCGGATTTCCTCAACCTTGCCAATGCCATTAATCTTGATGTAGCGTGGCGCAGCTTCGCCACCTTCTTCTGCCCACCTGGAGTAGTAGGCGATCAGCGGCTCGGTCTGGTCATGATAGACATTCAGTCGTTCCTTGACCGTGTCCTCCTTATCGTCATCACGCTGAATCAGCGGTTCGCCGGTTTCGTCGTCCTTACCCTCTTCTTTCGGCGGGTTAAAGGTGACGTGATAGGTACGACCGGAAGCCAGGTGTACACGGCGACCGCTCATGCGCTTGATGATTTCGTTGTCATCAACGTCGATCTCAACAACGGCATCTACAGGAATGCCGTTATTTTTAAGAGAATCGGCCTGTGCCAGCGTGCGCGGGAAGCCGTCGAACAGGTAACCGTTGTTGCAGTCATCTTGTTTCAGACGCTCATCGATCAGACCCAGGATGATCTCATCAGAGACCAGCCCGCCTGCATCCATGATTTTCTTGGCTTCTACACCCATCGGGGTGCCTGCCTTGACAGCGGCACGCAGCATGTCGCCGGTCGAAATCTGGGGAATACCGTACTTCTCTTTAATATAATTGGCCTGCGTGCCCTTGCCGGCACCGGGACCGCCCAACAGGATAATCCGCATAGTTGCTCTCCTTTAAAAAACGCTGATGAAAAAAGTCGTCGTATTATCCTTGCCCGCCCGAATAATTGCCAGATAGCTCTGTATATAGGGGGATGGAGTGGACTTATGAAAACTCGCCAGCCAGGCAAGGCGCCTGGAGCGTATGCAAGATACCTTTAAAAATAGGCCTCATTTACCCACATATGCGTATAAATACTGGCGACATAACCGAGCCCAATAACGGGACTCCATTTAAGATGGCCGAAAAAGGTGTACTTGCCGCGCGCCTGCCCCATCAGGGCAACACCGGCTGCCGAACCGATAGAAAGCAGGCTGCCACCAACACCGGCTGTCAGGGTGACTAACAACCATTGGCCAGTCGACATGTCGGGCTGCATGGTAAGCACGGCAAACATTACGGGAATATTGTCAACAATGGCCGACAATAAACCCACGCTGACGTTGGCCGCTGTTGCACCCCACTGGGTATACATGAGTTCGGAGGCCATACCAAGGTAACCAATAAAACCCAGTCCGCCGACGCAAGCCACGACGCCGTAGAAAAACAACAGGGTGTCCCATTCGGCGCGGGCTACCGGGCGAAAGACATCGAAAGTGACGACGTCGCCAATTTGTCCGTCGTGTTCCGCATTGTCAGGACTGGCATGTTCACGATGCGCGGTTTTCTTCAGATAAAAGCCGAACACCTGCAAATAGCCAAGCCCGGTCAGCATGCCAATGACCGGCGGCAGGTGCAGGAAGTTATGAAATGAAACCGCTGTCATAATGGTGAGCAGAAACAGACCGATAATCCGGCGTGCACCACGCAGCAGCGGAATCATCTCCCGGGTGGCTACGGGGTGTTCATGTGGTACAGCAAAAGACATGATGGCGGCCGGCACCAGGAAATTCAGCGCCGACGGCAGGAACAGGGCAAAGAAGGTCCAGAAATCCACGATATCCTTCTGCCAGACCATCAGCGTTGTGATATCACCGAAGGGCGAAAACGCACCGCCGGCGTTGGCGCCGACAACAATGTTGATACAGGCGAGCGTAACAAAGCGGCTGTTGTCTCCCCCCACAGACAGCACCACGGCACACATGAGTAATGCGGTAGTCAAATTATCCGCGACGGGTGATATGAAAAACGCGAGGCCGCCGGTAATCCAGAACAGGGAACGAAAACCGAAGCCGCGGGCAATCAACCAGCCGCGCAGCGCATCGAACACCCGGCGCTCTTCCATGGTATTGATATAGGTCATTGCCACCAGCAGGAACAGCATAAGTTCGGCATACTCCAGCAGGTTATGTCGTACTGCCTGTTCCGCCATATGCGGCAAACCATTCTGCACATAGACCCAGCCAATCGCCGCCCAGATAATCCCGGCCGCCAGGATTACCGGCTTGGACTTGCGCAGATGGGTAAATTCCTCAGCCATTACCAGCAGGTAGGCGATTACGAAAATCACGATAGCGAACAGACCAACCCAGTGGCCGGTCAGGTCGAGCGGCTGCCCGGCATTTTCTGTCGCCAGCACCCATCCAGGCAAAGTTGACAAAAACAGTACAACCACAAGCTTCGCCAGTGAATTCATTAGACGCATACCCGAAGAATTAAAATCGTGATGTCAGATTCAGAACACCAGGTTCATCATCAACATCATAACCACAAGAAACAGCACCGTCATGATGCCACCCGCACGCATAAAATCCGCCACCCGATAGCCGGCGGGCCCCATGATGAGCGCATTGACCTGGTGCGTCGGGATAAGGAATGAGTTGGAGGTCGCGATGGCAACGGTCAAGGCAAACACCGCCGGGTTAGCGCCTGCGCCGATGGCAATATTCACTGCCAGCGGCACCAGCAAAACGGTGGCACCTACGTTGGACATTACCAGTGTGAAAAAGGTAGCCAGAGCGGCCACCGCAAGCTGTATTACCCAGACAGGCATGTCGCCAACAACCAGCAGGACCTGTTCAGCAATCCACTTGGCGGTACCACTGGTCTCCACCGCCAGCCCCAGTGGAATCAGCGATGCCAGCAGAAATACCGTCTTCCAGCTCACCGCATCGTAGGCTTCCTCAATATTCATCACACCGGACAACACCATCCCGATTGCACCGGTCAGCAGGGCAACCGAGAGACGGGTGTCGGTGAACAGCACCAAACCGAGCGCAATACAAAAAAACAATGCTGCCCATCCAACCTTGTGCGGGCGCGATTCCTCGCGCGGATACTCGGTGGTAACCACCACGAAATTCTTGTCTTTCTCAATCCGTGGCAATACCTCCCAGGGGGTGTGCACCACCAGCGTGTCACCTGACTGAAAGGGCATATTGCGAATATCTTCACCTTCCCTGAGTGTTTTACCATTGCGGTGCAAGCCTATCATTGCCATGCCGTAGGTCTTGCGCATCCAGACGTCGCGCGCACTCTTGCCAATAAGGTTGGAACCGGGAGGAATAACAACTTCTGCGATACCGGCCTTGCTTGAGGAAAGGTCACTCGCAAAAGTGCGCAGCCTGGTGCGTTTTTTCAGGCCAAAATGTTCTACAAAGCGGTCGAGATCCTGCGGATCGGCGACCACGCCCAGCACCATGTCGCCCTTGATATCGACATCACGCGCCAGTGCGCCCGGACCTATGCGGTTGTGATCGCCCTGCAACTTGGTAGCAATAATACGTACCCGGTATTCCGTTTCCACATCATCGAACTGCCGGCCAATCAAGCTGCTGCCATCCATTACCACCAGCTCTGAGAGAGAATAATCCACGCCATACACATCATGAAAGTACTGCATGGAGTCGGAGCCGACGGTTGAACTCTCACTCCTGGTTTTGGGTAATACGAAACGTCCCGCCACAACGAAATAAAGAATACCCGTTATCACCAGCGCCAGCCCGATCGGGGTCACGGAGAACAGTCCCCAGGTATCCATCTTTTGTTCAGCAGGCAAGGCCCTGTTGGACGTCAGGATCAGGTCATTGAGAAGGATTAGCGGACTCGAGCCCACCATGGTCATGGTGCCACCCAGGATTGCCGTAAAACCCATCGGCATCAACAGGCGCGACATCGGCAGGCCGGAGCGAGCCGAAATACGCGAAACCACCGGCAGGAACAACGCCGCTGCACCCACATTCTGCATGAACGACGAGATAAAACCGACAGTGGCCGAAATGATCGGGATAATGCGTTTTTCTGTCGTGCCACCAACCTTTAGAATAAAAGCAGCCACCTGGCTCATGACGCCGGTCTTGTCCAGCCCGGCACCGATGATCATAACGGCGATGATGGACATCACCGCATTGGAGGAAAAACCGTCAAACAGGTGTTTATTATCAACCAATCCCTGGGAAAGCCCCATGACGGGCGCAAACAGCGACGACAAACCCAGCAGCACCATAATGCTGATGGCGGCGACATCCACACTAACCAGCTCAAATGCAAATAAATAAATCGTTAACAAGAGTATGCAGGTAACCCATGCAATCTCGATGCTTGGCACAACGGTTGCCAGCCACAGGGCCATCACCAGAAAGATCCCGGCTGCAACAAGCTGCTTTACCGACAGTTTCCCGGTTTGAACAACAATTTGATCTTCGTCTGCCAGAGCAATCACTGCGGTGCCTCCTTGTTGTAAAGTCAGGGCATACCCGGAAGGCAAACCGAAATAAACTACGGCCATCTGCCGGCGAGCCTGGTGTCTGGCAAGTAATTCCTATAAGGAATATTTTCTCTTCAATAGAAAACTTCTATGTGCGACAAAACTGTATGAGGAATAGCCAGATATACAGGTATTTTGCGCGAAATCAAACAGAAGTTCAATTAACTTACAATATGCTAACATTCCTATATGGAATATAGAAACCTGCCAGATCTAAGCGGGTTGGCGACATTGATTGCCGTCGTTGAGCTGGGCGGTGTTGCCGAAGCCGGCCAGGCACTGTGCGTCGGCCAACCCGCCGTCACCAAGCGGCTACGCGCCCTGGACAACTGTTATGGCGTCGAGTTGATGCAGCGTAAAGGTCGTCGCCTGGAACTAACAACTGCCGGGACAAAGGTTTACCGATATGCACGCCTGGCGCTTGATCAGCAAACCTCATTGCTCGACGAGCTGACATCATTACGTGCAGGCCAGAACAGACTGCGCCTTGAAGTTACCTCTGCCATTGGCGAGCACATGTTGCCGGACCTGCTGCTGAACTTTGCGGAGACCTACCCAGGCTACCAGATCGAAAGCCGCATGGGTTACACGCGCCGTATCCAGACACATCTGGCAACCGGTCTGGCGGACATGGCGCTGCTGGAACTGGCACCCGACCATCCTGACATCCTGGTGCAGAAATGGCTGGATGATGAAGTGGTGCTGGTGTGCGCGTCAGCCCATCCGCTGTGGAACAGCGAGCTGATACCGGTGACCAGGCTGGGCGAACTGAGCTACATACTGCGAGAGCGCAGCTCCTCCATGCGCGTCACACTCGACAAGGCGATGAATGATATTGGTATTCAGCAATTACCGATCACCATGGAAGTTGGCTCCATGGATACCATCGTGGAAATGCTGCAGCGCGGCAAACATGTCAGCTTTCTTCCGCGCTTTGTCGTCAAGGAAGCACTCACCACCGGAAGGCTTTACCACATCAAGATCCAGGGGCTGCGCATCAACCGTACCCTGTGGATTGCACGTACCCGCTCTAATTTGAATAACGTCGTTTCTGAAGCATTTATTCAGCTATTGCGCGAAAGAGGTTTATAACAGGTAAAATTGCACTACCGGGAGCCTCTCAACTACAAGAGAATAATATGAAGCCTGCCTCGAATGTTTCGGAAAACGTGGTTTTTCTTTTTCCTGCCCACGGTTCTGAACATACAGGTATGTGCCATGACCTGTACGCACATTTTCCGCGATTCAGGGAGAGGTTCGATTATTGCGCGGAATATCTGCTCGATTACATGGATACAGACCTGCGCCAGTTGATCGCACCACCGCGCGGACAGCAACAGCGCATTCGCGAAAAGATTAACCAGACGTATGTTGTTCAGCCAGCCCTGTTTGCGCTGGAATACTCACTTTCATGCTTTTTAAACGAGCTTGGCATTACGCCCGCATGCATGCTTGGCTACAGCGTGGGGGAATTCACCGCAGCGTGCCTTGCCGGCGTCTTTTCCCTGCAAGACGGTCTGAAACTGGTTGCCGAGCGGGGCCGACTTGTTCAATCCATGCCAGCTGGCAGCATGCTCGCTGTTGGACTTTCCGAGGACAAATGCCGCGCACTTGAAAACGAACACGTCTCTTTGGCCA
>Ga0316189_10007466_pt1 | contig 10333 bp, 10 predicted proteins | sample LowCovwburrow_MG_FD_204930 | JGI IMG/M metagenome (GOLD analysis project Ga0316189, IMG submission 204930) | Coastal sediment microbial communities from Maine, United States - Lowes Cove worm burrow | ecosystem: Environmental > Aquatic > Marine > Coastal > Sediment | place: USA: Maine... | reverse complement strand
TTAACCAGGCACTACAATCAGAACCGAAAAGAGGCACTCAGCGCAAACAGTTGCCAATGCTGGTCGGTTGCTGCCGGCGAGGTATTTTCCAGTAGCGACAACCAGCCGGTGCCATTCACCTGGTGTAGTTCGGTACGTAGCATGAACTGGGGAGAAACATCCCAGCGCAGCCCCAGGGTCCAGTCCTTGGCAAAGCGCGAATAGTGTGGCAGCCCGGTGAGTGACTCGAACGTCCTGCCGTCGCTGTCATCATTATCCCAGATCAATTCGTCGTAGCGCAGAAATGCCTCCCAGTCGGGGCGTACGCGGTACGCTCCCTGCACAAAGTAACTGCTGCCAGTAAATTCAACCTCTAGTGGGCCGCCGAACTTTTCAAGTTCTGTGGTTCGGCGCGCGTATTCCGCTGTGAGACTCCAGAGCTCGGCGTTGTATTGAGCCGAAAGAATAATGGGGCGAAAATGAAATTCGCCCGGTGCAATCGGATCCATAGCGCCGGGATCGTAATCGACATTCACTTCGGAGACAGTCAGCCCCAGACGGATTCGCCCCAGGTCATGTTCATAAATGATACGTGCCATCCAGCTAGAAGCACCCTCCAGTTTGCCGGGCACGTTCTGGAAAAATATGGCGGGTTCAAAATCAGGGTCTTCGGTGCGTGGCTCAAATACGCCGAATTGCACGATATAACTGCCATCGTCATTGCCAGATTCGTGATAAAGCTGGGCACCATCTGAGGAGAGGGCGAAATTGCGATTGACATCGAAATAAATGGATTGCGGTAACAGGATACCGGGTCTGGTCGCCGCAACGTCGCGCGTATCATTGTAGAAGGCGAGGGGGTTCACCACTCTGCCCAGGCGAATCCCGGTTGTGCCTGTATTTCTTTGGGCAAAGGCATAATCGGCAAACGCGTAATCGACGCGTGGGTCGCCGTCATCGGTTTCGCCGGCGTCGCGCGCGACCACCTGTGCGGCAAATTGCAACCTACTCAGTGGACGCCATAAAGTATTGAAACCCAGTTCCCAGAATTCGGAACTGCCACTATCAGAATCGCCAAAAAAATCATTGCCATCAGTGTCGATAAAACTTTGCGCGGCAAAGCCGTGAAACTGCACGTCGTCTAGCCAGTTCGGCGAAGCTGGATCCTGGGCCTGGCTTTGTTGAGTTAGTAGCAACAACGCGGCACCGAGTAAAACGTTGGTTAAACGAAGTATGTTAATCATTGTAAATTCACCACTTTAACCCCCGCATCCAGGCGTTTGCGACTGATGTATCCAATCGAGTTTTCCGTTCTTGATATATAGTCGTGCATTTCTGCTTCTGTTTTAACCACCTGGGGCGACTGCCCGGTGCCGGAGTAAATCCGTCGATTCCAGATGCGTCGCAGGTTAAAAGGAAAGGTCTGCAATATCTGCTTGGAGAAAATAGCGTGTATGGGGTCATCGTCTTCTAGCACAAAGACTTTAATCGCTTCGCCCTGTGGCCAGGTCCGACTTCTCATGCCAAATATGGAGCGCAGCCCGGTCGCCGTCAGCGACTCGACTTTCGAATCAGACGGCACGATAACCACGACCTCATCGACGCTTGAGGCTTCAGAAGCGGCTAATGACGATGCAGACAGGCTCAGGCTCAGTAAAGTCATCATTATGAGAGCAACAGTAACCACTGAGGTTGGTAGTTGGCAATCAGGTTTCGTTGAAGCGTTCATCTGGCGGAGGACGATAATAAATCGTCAGGATGAGTAGTTGGCTGTGTTTCGTCAAAAACACGTTCGTTGTCGAGCAGTTGGGGTTGGGGTTTACCAATATAATAGCCCTGCGCGTAGTCTACGCCCATGTGTCTGAGGATTTCCAGGGTCTCGGCATCTTCGACATACTCGGCGATGGTTTTCTTACCCAGACCCTGCGCCACATTATTGATTGCGGTGACGAACAGGCGGTCTTCATTATTAGTGGGCAGGTTCTGTACAAACGAGCCGTCAATTTTCACGAAATCCACTGGTAATTGTCGCAGGTAAAACCAGGAGGCATAACCGCTACCAAAGTCGTCCAGCGAAAACTGGTAGCCCAGTCGGCGACACTTGCGAATGACTTCGGCGGTGGTGGTTACATCTTCTACGGCGGAAGTCTCAGTTAACTCAAAGATTAGCCGGGATCTTTCTGCGCCATGCTGATTGACGAGGCCTTCAATCGTGGCGATAAAGTCGATCTTGGCAATCGCTGTTGCCGAGAGGTTAACGGACAGAGTCACATTCCGACCACGGCGGCTGAAGTCTTTTAGTGCCTTTACGGCGTGCTTTAAAACGTAACGGTCGATATCGTAGATAAGCCCGGTTTTTTCTGCGACCGGGATAAACATATTTGGCGGAACTATATTACCTTGCTGGTCCAGCATACGCAGGAGTGCTTCGTAGTGACAGGCACTATCGTCGCGAATATCATAAATAGGTTGGTAGTAAAGTATAAATCGCTCCTCCACGAGCGCCTTTTGTATTCGCGCTTTCCAGCTGACCTGCTCCTGCATCCACAGGTTTTGAGGATCATCGAGGGAGTAAATGCTCCAGCTATTACGAGCCTTGTCACTGTCCTTGGATTTGTACATGGCCAGATCTGCGTTGGCCATTAACTCGTCGACGGTCGAGCCGTGTTCGGGGAAAAGTGCAATGCCTATACTCAAAGTGATTTTGTGCGTGGTATGGCCAGAGACTAACTCCATATCGCTCATGACTTCGCTAATTTTAGTGGCTAGAGCAATAGCTCCATCGCGGTTAGTTTCCTCGATAATGATGGCAAATTCATCGCCACCGAGACGAGCCAGTATGTCGACTTCGCGAATACTGCGTGCCAGTTTTCTGGCCATTTCGCGCAGCAATTGATCACCGACCGGATGGCCACTGGTATCATTAATAGTTTTAAACTGATCGACATCGCAAAAAATTAAGGCACCCTCGCGCCCGTTACGCTTTGATTTTATCAGAATGGTCTCAAATTCGCTATGAAACCGGCGACGATTTGGCAGCTCGGTCAGGGGATCGTGGTCGGCTAGCCAGGCCAGTTTGGTTTCGGCATGTTTCCTCGCAGTCAGGTCCAGGCCAACGCTTAATACCAGCGGTTCATGCTCTGGTGAGTCGGGCAACTTACTGTGGTGCCAGTCGATGAAAATGGCTGTCTCTCGGAGACTGTGCAAATTACTCTCGTGATGAAACTGCTTCACGCCGCCTGAAAATAGTGGCTGTAATCCGGCGACAATTGCGGCTCGGTCTTCCTGTTCGACAAAATCGAGAAAATTATGTTTTTCAAGTCGATGCTGATCGAGGCCGAAAAGCTTGAGGCCTTCGGCGTTAAGCTGGTTAATATTTCCATCGTGATCCTGAGTCAGAATAATGGCCTGCACATTATTGAGTAGCGAGGTGACAAAATCGTGCTCTTTTCGCAATTCATCCCCTTTCAACCTGAGGTTTAGGGTGCGCTGTTTGACCTCTTCATCGAGTTCATGCAGGGTACTCGAAAGCAAAGTCGCGGAGTCAAACAAATCGTGAATCTCATTGCTGATGCGTGGTTTCTGTTTTGGCAACTGCAATTCCTGCAGGATATTTTCCCGATCCTTGCCTGCTAGTTTGGGCAAGATACGGGAGACACGCCTGAGACGCGCCATGGGGACAGATAGCAGGTAAAGTAATGCTGTTTCTGCGAGCAGGAAAATAACCAGAGATGAAATAAATAAGTTGGAAAGCGTCGAATCAAGCCGTTGCAAATCGGCGCTGACATTTTCCAGTACGATTAAGGAAGCACCGCCTGTGGCGATCGCCCCGGTCAGGTGTAACATACTGATTTCATAATCGTAAGTACCCCAGCGTTGTAGAAATCTCTGCGACGACAGTATGCTCATAGGTTGCCTGGCAGCAAAGGCATTCAGAATTTCATAGCTGCTAGGGGTGCCGGTTAGTGCCACAATGTTGTGCCGCCAGGCTTTAAGCGAACGAAGATTATGTGATTCGGCTTCGGCTGTCTGGGCTACCAAAATACCCACATCGGCTTTAGTAACGCTCTGGAATTCCAGGACAACATCCGCCAGATCCATTGATAGCACAAGCACACCGATGCTGTTGTTATCCAGCAATGTTGGCACTGCTACTATTTGCCGGCAACTGCGATCGCAATGGATTTGTGCCATGGGTTGCTCAGCACGTGCGACTTCTATCACCCAGCTCTTTGGCAACAGCCGTTCAATCAAAGGGGAACCTAACGTAGAGATGATTTCGCCCTGCGGCGAGTAAACGGAAATGCTGCTCAAGCCCCATTCGAAGTTTAGCTGATCCCAGTTCTGTTCCAGCACCGTGGACAGATTTACCGAGGACTTAGCGGTTTGAGCTGTGAATGAAGAAGATAACGTTCTGCGTGCTGCGATTCCCTGCATATGATTGGCAATATTGATCATCTGTCGCTGCGGCGCTAGCAGCGCGGTATTCAGTGTTTGTTGGCGATCCTGGTAGACTCTATTTCGCTGGCCAAGATAGGTTTGCTCCAGGTTTTTCTGTCCAAAATAGGTAACCAGGCCGACGCCAAGCAGCAAAATCAGGCTCACGCTGATGGCGGCCTGCCATTTGAGGCTAAGAAAAAACGGTTTCATTCAATGCCGTAGCGAATCATTCTGGCTCTCCTTGTTGCTTGTTCCATTGCCATACCCGACAAAATCAACAGGCATCTACATCATAACTATAGTAGAGTTACGGTCAACTAGTGTGATTGAGGGGGGTATTCTACTTTTGAGGGTAAGTCTAGGCTCCTGAAACAGTTCCAGTGGCGGTGACGACGCTGACACTGCCAAAAAAAGTATCGTTTTCAGCGCTGCGATGCAGGGCGTCTTGCCATTGCTGGATCTCACTGTCCGTTAAAATGCCACGTTCCAGGGCGACCTCTGCCACCCGGTTAGCCTGTGTCATTAGCTGCCACAAGTTTAGATCGGCAGTATGTATCGTATCCGTTTCGATCCTGACCTCACGCAATGCCTGCCCTGCGAACAGGCCTCGTAAACGGCGACCCGAATATCCATTGGCTAGAAATGATTCGGCGAGAAACTGTACCAGGCGACGTTCGATATTATCGGCTCCGGTGTGTGTGGAAAGACTTCCCCAGTCGGTATCGACTACCACGACTCGACCGTTGGGTTTAGTCACGCGGACTGCTTCGGCAAGCGCGCACTCGGGCTCTGTCAGATGCATCAACAGTCGCTCGCTGCGTACGGCATCGAAGTGATTATCGGCAAAAGGCAAATCGGTGGCGCTGGCGACCTGGTGGTGAACCTTGTGGCTTTGATTATTCGAATCTGTTAGAGAGGTTGCCTCTTCGACCATCGCTGGATCATAGTCAATGCCCTCGACCCGACCCTTTTTCCCCACCAGAGTCGCCAGCGCAATCGTATCCAGGCCGGGGCCACAACCGATGTCGAGCACCTGTTTATCGAGTAAGTCCCCCATAAGCACATAGCTTCTTTGCTTGATCGGCGCGAATAGACTTTTCGCCGCGGATAGGTAATCACTATCCACATATCCGTTAAAATTATTTGTCATAGTATATTTTCCTGTACTATTTACTAGCTGCAAGACAACAATTAATGCCATGATTGTAGCTGATGTTCGTCAACCCAGGGATCGGTATTACCTATGACAAAGCCAACAGAGCACTTCCGGAAAACATTTAGCATACATCCTGCTGCGTCAGATACTGACAGAGAGAGTATCTTTCACATCCGCTATCAGGTTTACTGCCAGGAGTTCGAGTATGAGAAATTGCCCGAACACATGGGCGAACGGGAAATGGATGAATATGACGCGCAGTCCAGTCATTGTTTGCTGGAGCACAAAGCCAGCAATCGACCGATTGGCTGCGCGCGCCTGGTTCTGGTAGACCCGCAGCATCTGGAACGTCCGTTGCCGTTCTGGAAATATTGTCCGCAAGCCATTGATACCAGCAAGTTTAACCCGGCGGTTTTCAAGCCCGGCCAGCTCGCTGAGTTTTCGCGCATCGCCATTATCGAAGAATTCCGGCGCAGAGAAAAAATCGCCAGTCGAAGCTCAAAACCCTCGGTAAGTCATAATCGCCGTTACAGCGACTTCCCGGTGATCCCGGTGTGCCTGTTTCTTGCGTCACTTTCCATGTTGCTCAATTCCGAGGCCGAATACGGTGTGGCGATGATGGAGCCAAAATTGGTGAGACTACTGCGAAAATACGGCATTCTGTTTGAGTCGATTGGCAATGCGGTGGAATACCACGGCCTGCGGGCTCCCTATATTATCCATCGGGATAACGTGCTAAAACATTTTACCCAGGGAGTAGATGACCTGTTTTTTGAAATACACAGCGGCTTACAGGCCAGGGATTAGTTTTTTAAAACGCTCAGGTTTCGGGATAGTGACCAATTAATTCACCTACCTTGACTTTGCTACCGTTACGTAGTTTTTGCAACCATTCGGCTTTTTTGCCGGTCAGGATGATGACCGTTGAACCCATATTGAAGCGACCCATTTCGTCACCTTTTTTAAGCTCCTTGACGGTGTGAGAATAATCAAACTCGCTTATTTTTTTACCCTTGGGTGGCGTTACCAAACCACTCCAGACTGTTTCGATAGCGGCGACGTTAATCGCGCCAACCAGGATCATGGCCATCGGCCCGGCCGGTGTCAGGAACAGGCTGACCACACGTTCATTACGCGCAAAGATGCGTGGTATCGATTTTACCGTCCAGGGTGCGACGCTGAAGAGACGACCAGGTACATGGATCAATTTAGTCAGACGCCCGTCACTCGGCATATGCAGGCGATGGTAATTATATGGGGCCAGATAGATCGTTGCGAATTTACCGTTGGCAAATATCTTCGCGAGTGTTTCGTCGCCACCGAGTAATTCGGCTACGGTATACTGGTGTCCCTTGGCCTGAAAAATGGTGCCCGCTTCAATGGTACCGGCTTCTGAAACCGTGCCATCGGCTGGTGAGGTGAGGGTATTGGCACCGCTGACAATCGGCCGAGCACCGGGTTTAAGATCGCGAATGAAAAATTCATTAAAGGTTTCGTATACGCTGATATCGTCGTATTGAGCCTCGCTCATGTCGACATCGAATTTCTGGATAAACCATTTGATTAACGGTTGTACGAATGGACCCCGAAGTCGCGTGATATAAAATACAATGCGCGATATGAGATGATGAGGTATAGCATAAAACAGCCAGATTAATAATTTCTCCTTGTTAACTGGCGGGACTTTGGCCTTTAGTTCGTCGAGGTTCATATTATTTTTTCACTATCATTTGCAATGATTGAGTGCTGGCATCGTCAAATTGTAAGGTGATGGCTGCTCGGTCTCCAGGCTTCAGTGTTTTTTGTGGTTGCATCATCATCAGGTGAATGCCTCCGGGAGCCAGTTCGACAGTAGTGCCTGCGGCAATCGTCAGTGACGCCAGCGGTCGCATACTCATCATGCCATCTTTTTCGTAGGTTTCGTGCATATCGACCTGCGTAAATACTTCACTTTCGATGGCGACAATTATGAGTGATTTTTCTGAGTTGTTTTCAAGCTCCATATAACCGGCGCGCATCGGGATGCCGGGTGGCAGATTTTTAATCCAGGCATCTTTGATGACGAGCGCATCGGCTGATACCGAAAAGCTGGAAATTAGTAAACCGAGCAGTAAAAAAAATTTCATCAATAGTCCTGTTCTAATAGCGTTCGATCAGTTTAGTCAGATCAGCGGCTATAGCCTGACTATCGTGCGGTGCTGCAAACAAACCGGCGAACTCTGCTGATGGGTTAATCAGTACAAAAGCCGAACTATGAGAGACTTCGTAGCTCAGTTGCTCGGGATTGTCGCGTTCCAGAAAGTAGGCAATGCCCAGAGACCGCGTCAATTGCGCGATATTTTCAGCGGCGCCGGTTGCACCGATAAAACTCGGGTTGAAATACTCGACGTAGTTTTTCAGTAGCGCAGGCGTGTCTCTGTCGGGGTCTACAGAAACAAACATGACCCGTAGCGCCTTGTTAACATCGCTGTCATCGATGGCTTTAACCATATCAGCCATGGTTTGCAGGCTGGCGGGACATATATCTGGGCAATGTGTGTAGCCGAAGAAGACCAGGTGCCATTGACCTTCGAGCGAGTCACGAGTGAACGCCTGACCGTTCTGATCGACAAGCTCGAATTCGGGAAGCAGCCTGGCCTGATCGCCAAACCAGAGGCCAGCATCGAGTTTCACGGGTTGTGATTGTTTGATGAACCAGGCCAGTGCAAAACCAACGCACAAGGCCAATACGGAGACAATCAGTATGGTTGATCTTTTCATGGATTAATCCGACGGATAAGCTGCGGCAGGCCAATTGGCAGGCCGTTGATATAAATATGGTGTAGAATTCGCGGCATTATATTTTAACTGATTTGAAACACAACGTGGCCGATACGGATACTTTACAGATTTTGAAAACAATTCGCGATTTTGTGCGCTGGGGCGCGAGCGAATTCAACCGACGAGAGCTCAGTTTCGGACATGGTTTTGCCAATGCTTTCGATGAAGCCCGCTATTTAACGCTGCATACCCTGGCACTGCCATTTGACTGGCCGGAAGCCTATTTAGATTGCAGGCTGACGCTGCCGGAGCGCGAACAGGTATTCGATATTCTGCAATTACGTGCCAGATCGCGACAACCGGCTGCCTATATCACCCGAGAGTCGTGGTTCTGTGGCCTGAAATTTTATGTCGACGAACGCGTACTGGTACCGCGGTCGCCGATTGCTGAACTCATCGCTAACCACTTCGAACCCTGGGTCGATAGTCATCGCGTTGAGCGTATTCTAGATTTGTGCACGGGTAGCGGCTGTATCGCCATCGCCTGCCAGTACGCCTTCGAAGATGCCGAAGTCTGTGCCTCGGATATTTCAGCGGACGCGCTGGAAGTGGCAAAAATCAATCGGCATGAGCATGAGTTAGACGATATTCTAACTTTGTATCAATCCGACCTTTTTACGGATATTCCAGCACAACAGTTTGACATTATTGTCAGCAATCCACCCTATGTCGACGAAGAGGACATGACTGCATTGACCGACGAATTTCGGTTCGAACCGGGGTTAGGTCTGGCGGCCGGTGAAAATGGCCTGAGCCTGGTCGATCAGATTTTACTGCAGGCGGTGAATTATCTCAGCGAACACGGCGTACTTATCATCGAAGTTGGTAATACCCAGGCGGCGATGATGGAGCGTTTCGAGTTTTTGCCAATGACCTGGATTGATTTCGAATTTGGCGGTGGCGGTGTTTGTTGTATTCAGTATCAGGATTTGAACGCGAATTTTGATCAAATTAAAAAGACAGTAGACGGTTAATAAACAGGTAATTAAAACGATGTCGTGGTGGGGAAAAGCGCTTGGTGGCGCATTTGGACTTATGATTGGCGGACCTTTTGGTGCGCTCATGGGTATCGCTTTCGGCCATAGTTTTGATCGTGGTATGAATGGTCTGAACGATGAAGGCTGGCAGCCGGGCGTTGACAATGATCGAATCCAGGCCGCTTTTTTCACCGCAACCTTCTCGGTCATGGGCTATATCGCCAAGGCCGATGGCAGGGTCACCCGCGACGAAATTCGCCTTGCCGAAGAGGTCATGAATCATCTCGGCCTGAATGCGGATATGCGCGAATCGGCGAAGAAATTATTTAACGAAGGCAAATCGCCAGAGTTTCCTATCGACGAAATCCTCGAGCAGTTCAGGAAGGAAACCCACCGACGCACGACGCTGATTCAAATGTTTCTGGAAATCCAGCTCCAGGCCGCCTATGCCGACGGTGTCATGCATCCGTCGGAAGAAGATGTGCTAGCGCATATCTGCCAGAAGCTAGGTATTCCGCTAGCGCAACTCAAGCGTCTCGAAGACATGTTAAAGGCTGGTTTTGGTAGCACAGGCTATCAGCAGGCATCGCCTTCGAGAAACACGCTGGAGGATGCTTATGCCATACTCGGTGTTGATAAATCGACCAGTGATGCGGAGTTGAAAAAAGCCTATCGGCGTTTGATGTCGCAACATCATCCCGACAAACTGGTTGCCAAAGGTTTGCCGGAAGAAATGGTTCAGGATGCAAATGAAAAAACCCAGCAGATTAAAAGTGCCTACGAGCAGATCAAGGAATCGCGCGGTTAGCCAACAGGCATGAAAAAGCTTTATACGCACGAAAACCGGATGATTATATTTAATCTGAAAAATTTACTCGAAGCCGAGCATATAAATGTTGCGGTTATGAACGAGTTCGCTTCCGGTGGCGCGGGTGATCTGGCAACCTTTGATACCTGGCCG
>Ga0316189_10007465_pt1 | contig 10334 bp, 11 predicted proteins | sample LowCovwburrow_MG_FD_204930 | JGI IMG/M metagenome (GOLD analysis project Ga0316189, IMG submission 204930) | Coastal sediment microbial communities from Maine, United States - Lowes Cove worm burrow | ecosystem: Environmental > Aquatic > Marine > Coastal > Sediment | place: USA: Maine... | reverse complement strand
TACCCCGCAAGACTTTATCAAGTTTGCCGGTGCGGGTCATTTTTTTAAATCGGTCCGGGTTTAAGGTGTCCAGGCTGATGTTAAGACTTGTCAAACCGGCCTGCCGCAGGTCTGTCGCCATGGTGGTCAGTTGTGAACCGTTGGTGGTCATCGCCAACTGTTCGAGACCCGGTAGCTGCGCCAGCTGTTTTACCAGTGAAACCACATTGTTGCGTATCAGGGGTTCACCGCCGGTGAGGCGTATCTTGCGCACCCCCAGTTCAGTAAATGCCTGGGCTACGCGGCAAATTTCCTCCAGCGACAGTATGTCGCGGCGAGGTACAAACTCCATCTCTTCGCCCATACAGTAGACACAGCGAAAATCGCAGCGATCGGTGACCGAGATGCGTAGGTAGTTGACCTGGCGCCCAAACTGGTCGAGCAGCGCCGGTGTCACACCGGTAGTGGGGGTTAGCATGTTGTTCATAGCCGGTAGAGTATAAAGCCTGAAGCGCTACACTGCCATGACAGGACTTTACTTACTGGGTCTGGTAAGACAGGATGTGGCGGCCAATTTGGGCAATAGTTGAGTAATAAAGGTAGTTTTTGCATGTCTGATATACGCAACTGGGCACTGTTGCTGGGGCCGCTGCTAGCCGGGGCACTGGCTGCTGCACTGGCTGCAGCTGGATTACCTGTCGAGCAGGCAAAAGTCAGCTTTGTGGCGATTCTATGTGTGCTGTGGTGGATAACGGAACCGATTCCGATTCCGGTCACCTCTTTGTTGCCACTGGCGCTGCTGCCGCTTGGGGGGGTACTAAGCCCCACTGAAGTGGCTCAAGCCTACGGTTCTCCGCTGATTTTACTGTTACTGGGTGGCTTTTTACTGTCCCGCGCCATGGAATACACAGGGGCACACCGGCGCATTGCGCTGGGGATGGTGGCTTTGTTTGGTGCGTCCAGTGATGTGCGCCTGGTTCTGGGCTTTATGGCCGCCTCTTCGGTACTGAGCATGTGGATATCCAATACCGCCACGACATTGATGCTGCTGCCGGTGGCCCTGGCGGTACTGGACTCTTCATCCAACAAAGACCAATTAGCTCCCCCTTTGCTGCTGGGCATGGCTTATGCCGCCAGTGTCGGCGGGATAGGCACACCCATTGGGACGCCGCCAAACCTGATATTCATGCAGGTCTATGAAAATACGGTAGGTGAAACCATCAGTTTTACCACCTGGATGAGTTGGGCACTGCCGGTGGTGTTGGTGCTGGTGCCATTGATGGGCTGGATTCTTACCCGCAAGCTGACCGGGAAGTCGGTGCTAGAGATACCCTCCCCTGGCCGCTGGAGTACCCCTGAGCGCCGGGTATTGGCGGTATTTGTGCTCACTGCTGTAGCGTGGATAACTCGCACCGAGCCATTCGGCGGCTGGCAGGGCTGGCTGGACCTGCCCTATGCCAACGATGCTGCGGTGGCGTTATTGGCGGTGATCGTGATGTTTGTGACCCCCAATGGTGAGGGCGGGCGCCTGTTGGATTGGGAGCACGCCAACAAAATCCCCTGGGGAGTGCTGTTGTTATTTGCCGGTGGTATCTGCCTGGCAAAAGGTTTTGTCAATTCAGGTCTGAGTACCGCGATGGGAGGCTTGATGATGGGAATGAGTGATTTGCCTGCCTACCTGCTGATACTTGCAATTTGCCTGGTGGTAACCTTTATGACAGAAACCACCTCAAATACCGCCAGCACCACCTTGCTAATGCCGGTATTGGCCGCGGCCGGGTTGGCCGCGGGCATACCTGTGGAGGTGATGATGGTGCCCGCCGCGATGAGTGCCAGCTGTGCATTTATGTTGCCAGTGGCCACAGCGCCCAATTCCGTGGTTTACGGTAGTGGCCTTATCACCACCCGGCGCATGGCACGTGAAGGTTTTCTGTTGAACCTGGCGGGCGCACTGGTCATCAGTACGGTGTGTTACCTGATTCTATAGCAGTGCCATCATGGTTTCTGCAGAACTGACGTCAACACCCGGGCCACTTTCGACATTGAGCGCGGTGATGCTACCGTCTTCTACAATCATGGCAAATCGCTGGCTGCGGGTGCCAAGGCCAAAGCCAGATCCATCAAGCTCCAGTCCCAAAGCAGCGGTAAATTCACCGTTGCCGTCGGCAAGCATCAGAATTTGCTCTGCATTTTGCGCCTTGCCCCAGGCATCCATTACGAAAGCATCATTGACCGCCATGCACACAATGGTGTCAACTCCGCTTGATTTTATGGTGTCAGCATTGACCACGTAGCCGGGCATGTGGGTCATCGAACAGCCGGGAGTGAAAGCACCCGGTACTGCAAATAATAGTACTTTCTTGCCGTTAAAGATGTCATCGGTGGTGATGGCGGTGGGGCCTTCGTCACCCATGGTCATCATTGTGCAAGCGGGAATTTTGTCACCTGTGTGTACGGTCATAGTATGCTCCTGATAAAATTGTAGTACTGGATAGGGTTGATAGATGATAACAGATGCCATCTGACTTGCACTGCCCACTTTGCCTAAAACAGGCCTCGGCACTTTTTCATCAGGATAAGCGCCGCCCCTATTACCGTTGCCGCCTGTGCGCCTTGGTTTTTGTACCGCCGCTGTTTTACCTATCGTCAGAGGATGAGCGCGCTGAATATGATTTGCATGATAACTCGGTCACCGACCCCCGTTATCGCCAGTTTTTGTCACGCCTGGCGGCTCCTCTGCTGTCCAGGCTTAAGACCGCCTCCAGGGGCCTGGAGTTTGGCTGTGGCCCCGGCCCGGCACTGGCGGCAATGCTGCAGGAGGCGGGGCACCAGGTGGCTCTATACGATAGTTTTTACCACCGGGATCAGTCGGTGCTGCAAGGTAGTTACGATTTTATTTGTGCCACCGAAGTGGCAGAACACCTGCACCAGCCTGGCGTGGAGTTGGACCGTCTTTGGTCCTTGCTGGAGCCGGGTGGTTATTTGGGGGTAATGACCAAGCTGGTGGTAAGCCAGGAGGCATTTACTCGCTGGCATTATAAGGCTGACCCTACCCACGTGTGTTTTTTCAGCAAGCGCACCTGGAGCTGGTGGGCTGAACGCCATCAGGCGGTGGTTGAGTTCATTGGCAGCGATGTGATTCTGCTGAAAAAATCAGGCCTGGATCTGGGCGGCTAGGCTGTTGATTCAAGCATACTCTGGTACATAGACTGGCACTGATGATAAAAATCCAGCTGGCCATCACCCAGATAGGGGGCAATCAAGGACATCAGTTGTAGCACCCCCTGGTGAATGACTACTTGCGGCGGTCGGGAGCCATAACTCAAGTGACTCCAGGAAAACCAGAAAGTAAGGGTCTGGGCCAGGTTTTCCACCAGGTTGTTTACTAAACCTTCTGCTTGCTTTGTTTTAGGACGCATGACCGATTGCGCAATAAGAGTGTCACAAATCGTTGCCAGAGCCAGTCTCTTTAGCTGTAACAAACGATTGAAACGCCGCTGTAACAGGCTGTAGCGTTGCAGGATGTCATCCAGACTCTGATACAAAAAGCGGTAGTGGTACATCTCCTCCATCAGCACGTACAGATAAAACCAGTTATCCTCAACGTGGCCAGTTTCACTGCCCAGGGGCTTTTCGATGGGTGCTTTTAAGGTATGGCCAAGCGCCAGCTCAAACTGGTGAAACAGCTCGGCTATGATCTCGTCCTTGCCTTTAAAGTGGTAATACAGGTTGCCCGGGCTGATATCCATCGCATTGGCTATATCAAGGGTGGTGATGTTGGCCTCACCCTCTTCATTAAATAGCTGCAGACTGGTGACCAGTATGCGATCCCGGGTCTTCACTAACTGGTTTTACGCGCTGCTTTGGCCCGGGTTTTCACCTTACTTTTGGCAGCAGATTTTCTTGTCGCCGGCGCTTTGCGAGGAGTGGCTTTCTTTTTACTGCTAGTTGTGGCTTTTTTTGCCGGTGTCTTGCGCTTTGTTTTGGCGGCTGTGGTGAGTACCCCAGCTGCTTTCAGGGCATTGTTAAGTTGTGCCAGTTGCCGGCTCAACTTGTCAACTTTTTGATGTAGTGCCACCAGGTCGCTGCCTCGCGCGTAGCGGCTCAGGCTAAAATTCTCCCGCACACGGTTGATTCTCTCTTCCACCGAGGAGCTGGCGGTCTTGATGTCCTCCATTGAGGAGCGCGCCTCCTCCTCCAGAGCGGCGCCGGCTTTCACCAGGTCCTTAAACAGCTTGGGCGGCTCTACCCCTGCTTTCTCGAAGCGAGTCTGTGCATCGTCTACAGCTTTGCCATAGGCGCCAACACCGGCGAGCCAGATATTCTTGGCAATTTCGCTGGCTTTGTCGGCCACGTTGCTTTTGTCATCCGGTTTACGTCTAGCCATGGTGTGCCTCCAGTTTTGTGTTAGTCCCTGTTTTTGTAAACAAGGACCCGATCCAGCAGAATACACCCCGCAGGGGGAATTGCAAAAACCCTGATGAAACTAGGGCCAAAAAAAAGGGAGCGCAATGCGCTCCCAAAAGCTTCCTGAGAGACAGGAATCAAGGGGTATTAGGCAGCTGAACGGAAGTTCAGGGAGTCTTTCAGCTCGTTCAGACGGTCTTTGGCTTTTTCCAGTTGCAGATCAATTTCAGCACGGTCGATGCCGGGCAGCTCAATACCGTCAATGCTTTTCTTGGCTTGCTTTTCCAGTTTCTCACCGCGCTTGACCAGCTCAGTAACCAGTTTGTCGGCAGATTTGCGACGGGCTTCGGCATTTTTCTCAGCAACTTTCAGTTGATCTTCAACGCTGTCGAATACTTTGCCGTAGACACCGAGGCCGGCGAGATAAATCTTGCGGCCAATTTCCTGGGCTTGTTCAACCGCAGTCAGCTGAACTTTTTTGCTGCGCTTGGACGCTGTCGCTTTAGCGGTTTTTCTGACTGTGGTCTTTCTGGTGGCGGTTTTGCGAGCGGTGGTTTTAGCCGTAGTAGCGCGCTTAGGTGTTGCTTTCTTGGTGGCAGTGCTTGTTTGCTGGGCCATGATTAACTCCTTAAAGTTTGCGGTGCACACCGTCGGTGTGGCGAATCCAGTAGGTTATTCCTACAACTGGGGGGCACGATATAGGAGAAAATTAGAATAAACATACTAATGTTTAGGCGATTTCCAGGATAATGGCGCAGGGAAAAAGGCTGAGCATAGCGAGCTGGGGGCAAAGGTATGAAAGTGTTCGGAATCACTGGCTGGAAAAATAGTGGTAAAACAGAGCTGGTGGCTAAGTTGGTCTGTTATCTCAGCGACTGTGGCGTGACGGTTTCCACTATCAAGCATGCACACTGCGATTTTGATATCGATCGCCCCGGCACTGACAGCTATCGACATCGTCAAGCGGGTGCCCGTCAGGTACTGTTGTCCTCGAGTGCACGCTGGGCCTTGATGCGGGAAGTTGGTGAGAATGCCGAACCAGAGCTTGGGGACTTACTAGAGCAACTCGATCCGGTTGATCTGGTGCTGGTGGAGGGGTTTAAGATGGGTGACCAACCAAAAATTCAGGTTGTGCGCCCGGAAAATAATACGCAACGATTACCGGATGAGGCGCATCCTATCGTGGCTATTGCCAGCGATGAACAGGTGGAGCCATCAGATTACGGTTGTGACGGGCCTTTATTGGAGCTTAACGATATAAAAGCTATCGCCAACTTCATTGTCAATTACTGCGAATTAGCAATTAGGGTCTGATCATAAAAAGGTCAAGACAACCGCCTGTACAGACGATTGCCCTGACAAAACTTAGCCTAAAGTTTCAGCTGTAGGGTGAACCACAACTTATCGGTATCGGCGTAGCGTGTACTGTCGCTGCTAAAGCCGGCATATTTCAGCTGCACTGTAAACTGCTTGTTAATCGGTAAGGTGGCCACCAGGTCAATTTCGTTGCCGAAGTCTTCACTGGAATCCTCCGCCTGGAAATCGTGGTAGATCGCGGCCAGCTTGACCGGTCCAGCTTTGCCCGCCAGGCCAAAGTACAGATCTTCAATGCCATCACCGGGAGTGACCAGGAATTTATCAGCCCAGCCCTGGAACTTGTGCAGTGTGGCAAAGGGCGTTTTGAAACCTACACCATCGCCGGCACCGAGTACTTCATAACCAACGGTGGCTTTGATGCCGCCAAGCTTAACGGCACCTTCCACCATCATGTAATCGGCATCATAGTTCAGAGCACTGTCACCACCGTCAGACTGGGTGGCCCAGGCAGCCTTGGCCATAACCGGCCCCAGCTTGCCGCTGTACTCCAAGCCGTAAGTGTTGGATGAGTTGCCAATACTTTTACCCGCCGCATAGCCAAGTTGCTCATTAACATCTAAGGCGTAGATATAGCCTGCAAGGCTATGATTTTCTGCCGCCTTCCAATCGATGCGAACAAAGTGGTTGTCGCCACTTAAGTTAGGAGGCTGGGCCGGGCCTTTTTCCGGTCCAAAAATACGATTGACGTTGTAGACATAAGCGTAATCCAAAGATACGCCGTTATCGCCTTTCCACTGAGCTCTAAAGGCGTCGTAGGTTTGCTCATTCTGGCGCCAGCCCACACCGCCTATAAAACGCTGGCTGGCGTGCAGGATACGTTGGCGGCCATAGGCTCCCGACGCATTACCCTGGGTGTACTTGATATAGGCCTGGTTCACTTCCGTGCCGTCCGGATCTGCGACCACCGGATACTGAGTTCTGCCGTTTTCGGTAGAATTGAAGCTGTCATTACCCAGGAAAGACACGTTATCGACTTCTGCCACCGCGCTGAAACCTTTTACCGTGCCAGAGGAAAAAGTGATACGCGAGCGCAATGTCGAAGCCGTGGCGTCATCACTGGCACCATCTTGATCGACAGTCTCAAGCCGATAGCGGAAATCAAACTTCACCGATCCCTCGCTGACAGCTTTGTTTAGATCGTCCATGATGCCGCTGTCTGCCTGGGCAGATATTGCCATGCCGCAGGCCAGTAGGCCCGATACAATTTTCAGGTAACTTTTCTTACTGTTCATAGCTATTTCCCAATTCCAATGGTTAGTCATTAATGGTGATGTTTAGATCACCCGTTGTTTTGCACTTAGGTGCAATATTGTTATTAAAATTCATTGCAGCTACCGACTGCGCACTATCTGGTAGTTGCGAGTAAGGTATTTCACTGGTGCGGCAAATCCGCTCAAAATATGCACCAGCCGGGTAAAGGGGAACACCACAAACAGGGTCATTCCCAGGAATACATGCAATTTGTAGATAATGTGAACGCCGGCTATGGCCTGTGCTGCAGCCTCGGGTTGCAAAGTGACCATTTTTTGGGCCCAGGTGGCGAGCAGTACCATGACCGAGCCATCCATGTGGCCGGCAGATACAGCTATGGATATCAGCCCTAAAATCAGTTGCCCATAGAGCAGTACCAACACCAGTAGGTCAGAAGGGTTGCTGTTCTGCCGGATTCTAGGGTCAGTGAAGCGCCGCCAGATCAGCATGCTCAGGCCGATGAAGGCAAGAACCCCAAAAAAGCCACCCGATAACATGGCCAGCAGCTGCTTGGCAGGCGTTGATATAACGTGGTGATATATCGACTCGGGCAGCAACAGTCCAACGAAGTGCCCGAACATAATAAACAGCACGCCGATATGGAACAGATTACTGGCCACCAACATGCCTTTGTTGTTAAGTAGTTGGCTAGAGCCTGCTTTCCAGGTGTATTGCTCCCTGTCATAACGTGCCCAGGATCCCACCACCAATACCGTAATAGCGATATAAGGGTAGGCGCCAAAAAGTAGAAAGTTGAGTGTATTCATCGCCAACTCCTCAAAGATTGCTTACGGACACGGGTGCGGCGTTTTCTACCATATGCACTGGTGTCGTGTGTTGATTGTCATTGGGCGGTACCGGAGCTTTAGACTGGGGGCATTCCTCGGAGTCATCGTTGAGGCCAAAGCTGATAGCCTCTTCTTCCCATATTTTATCCAGCGCTTCCAGGCTGTCGTCACGCTCCTCAGCTGAGGCCTGTTTGAGAAACTCGTCCACTGTAATATCGGCCTGACAGATATCCAGTAATGCCCTAAATAGCAGCCCGTAGGGGCTACCTCGATCCTCCAGTCTGGCACCTATAAGGGCCAGAATATGGGCAACGTCAAGTAAACCCTCCTCCGCTTCCTGTTGTGGGCGCTGAGACAGGTATTCAAGATACATGGGGATATAATCCGGCAATTCCCGTGCATTAATTTCGAAGCCGTGGCTGCGATAAAGGTCCAGCAGGTCAACCATAGCCTGACCCCGGTCCCGCGATTCGCCGTGAACATGTTCAAATAGCAGTAATGAAGTGGCCCTGCCACGGTCAAACAGACCCCCATAGATCTCCTGCAAATCCATCAGCTCTGTTGTCTGGTAATCCGCAAGCCATGTGTCCAGGTCGGCTTTCAGTCGGAATGCCAACACGGGGCAATCCAGCAGCAGCTGCTTGAGCTGAGCCGTATGCTCCTGCGTTTGTGCAGTAGGGTAGTCCATGAGTCGGGAAATAACCTTGAGTTCGATCATGCTCCTGGCTCCTGTATTTGGACAGTTTGGATGATGTCGCGCCTATCGGTGCGCTTGGCACCAAACATATTGACTTCATTGTTGCCGCTTGAGCAGCCGTTACCAAAGCTGAAGCCGCAGCCACCACGTTCGCCAAACACGTCACTCATCGCCTCCTCACGATGGGCCGACGGGATGACATAGCGATCTTCGTAATTGGCGATAGCCAGGTAGCGATACATATCCTTGACCTGGGCCTCGGTGAGTCCAACATCTTCCAAGACTTGCAGGTTGATTTCGCCATCCACGGTTTCCGCGCGTTTGTAAGCACGCATTGCCAGCAGTCGCTTTAGAGCCAGTTTTACCGGTTTTTCGTCACCGGCAGTCAGCAGGTTGGCCAGATACTTAAGCGGGATACGCAGGCTGTCTACGTCAGGTATCACACCGTCGCTGCCAATATGCCCCGCATCGGCAGCTTGCTGAATGGGTGATAAAGAGGGTACATACCAAACCATGGGCAGGGTGCGGTATTCCGGGTGCAAAGGCAGCGCCAACTGCCAGTCCACAGCCAGTTTGTACACGGGTGATTGCTGTGCAGCGCTAATGACTGAATCGGCAATGCCATCCTTTTTTGCCTGGGCAATGACTTCGGGGTCGTTGGGGTCCAGGAAAATTTCCAGTTGCTTCTGATACAGATCCTGATCGGATTCAGTTGACGCGACTTCCTTGATTTTATCCGCATCGTAAAGCAGTACACCGAGGTAGCGAATGCGGCCAACACAGGTCTCGGAACAGACCGTTGGCTCTCCGGATTCGATGCGCGGGTAGCAGAAAATACACTTCTCTGATTTGCCGGACTTGTGGTTGTAGTAGATCTTTTTGTACGGGCAGCCAGACACACACATACGCCAACCCCGGCATTTGTCCTGGTCTATCAGCACAATGCCGTCTTCATCACGCTTATAAATAGCTCCCGAGGGACAGGAGGCGGCGCAGGCCGGGTTCAAGCAATGTTCACATAACCTGGGCAGGTACATCATGAAGGTGTTTTCATACTGCCCGTAGATGTCCTTTTGGATTTGATCAAAGTTCTGGTCACGAGAACGTTTTTCGAACTCGGAGCCCAGAATTTCCTCCCAGTTGGGCCCGCTTTCGATTTTCTCCATACGTTTGCCGGTAATCAGTGAGCGTGGCCGTGCAGTTGGCTGGTGCTCACTCAGTGGTGCGGTGTGCAGATGCTGATAGTCGAAATCAAAAGGCTCGTAGTAGTCCTCGATCTGGGGCATGTCCGGATTGTTGAAGATCTTCGCCAGCACCTTCATTTTGCTGCCGATACGCGGCTCGATATCGCCATTTTCCTTGCGCTTCCAACCCCCGTTCCATTTGTCCTGATTTTCCCACTCATCGGGAAAACCTACCCCTGGTTTGGTCTCAACATTGTTAAACCAGGCGTACTCCATCCCTTCGCGGGAGGTCCAGATATTTTTACAGGTGATGGAGCAGGTGTGGCAGCCGATACATTTGTCGAGATTTAACACCATGCCGACTTGTGAACGAATTTTCATTGCGGCAACTCCTTATAGTTGTGTAGGTAATGGTTGGGGCAGGTCATCGCCATTGGGACCATCCAACCAGTCGACCTTGCTCATTTTACGGACCACCACAAATTCGTCCCGATTGCAGCCAACCGTGCCGTAGTAGTTAAAGCCGTAGCTCTGTTGGGCGTAGCCGCCGATCATATGGGTGGGCTTCATCACTGTTCGTGTTACCGAGTTGTGGTGTCCGCCACGGGTGCCGGTGGTCTGTGACCCAGGTACATTCACGATACGTTCCTG
>Ga0316189_10007464_pt1 | contig 10335 bp, 8 predicted proteins | sample LowCovwburrow_MG_FD_204930 | JGI IMG/M metagenome (GOLD analysis project Ga0316189, IMG submission 204930) | Coastal sediment microbial communities from Maine, United States - Lowes Cove worm burrow | ecosystem: Environmental > Aquatic > Marine > Coastal > Sediment | place: USA: Maine... | reverse complement strand
CCAAAACCATAGGGCTCTTGATCTAATGACATGATGATGAATCCTAACACCAGGGTAAGGACTCCCGCAATCATGATAATGTAATTGGTTTTACTGAAGGGTAGTTTGTTTTCTTTATTCATTCTATATGATATAGTTAGTAGAGTTCATCCAGTGACATTTTGAGATATCGGTTTACAGCTCTGTATGTGCTCAAAAAACCCACTAACACTCCAATTGAGATAAGGGATGCCATGAGTATCATAATCTGTTGATCGTTATTCAGCAAAGCTAAATCGGTTATTCTCGTATTGGCATATTGCAATAACCCATACAAGACTGCTGATGCTATAATGCCTGCGACGAACCCATAGTTGGCCGCTCTTTTAATAAAGGGGCCTTTAATAAAACCGGCAGTAGCCCCAACCAATTGCATGCTTCTAATAAGAAAGCGTTGAGAGAACAGCGCAAGTTTGATGGTATTGTTGATTAAAATGACTACCACAAGGATGAGTAGTATTGCAATTCCGGAGAGAATCAGGCCAATTTTGGTTAAATTATTGGAGACACTTTCAACCATATTCTCCACATAGCTTACTTCGTAAACACCTCGCTCTGATTCTATTTCTGTCCTGATGGCAAGCATCTGATCTTTTTGGTGATAGTCCGGGGCTATCTTTAATATTAAGGCATCTCTTAAAGGATTTTCCCCAATAAATTCCACAAAATCTTCTCCCGTTTCCTGTATAAATTGCTCAGCAGCTTGTTCTTTGGTGATTAGGGTAATCTGGGGCTCAGAGTCTTTGATAAGTACATATTGCTTGGATGATAGTGTTTTACTGATTTTTATCCGCTCACTTTCCGTGATATTCTTGTTCAAAAAAACCTGAACCTCTATGTTTTCCTGGATTAACTTCGTCAATGCATTACTGTAAATCAGGATAATACCAAATAATCCAATGACCAATAAGGACAGGGTAATGCTAAAAATTACACTTGCAAATGGATAACTCCCAAGTTTCTTTTTGCGAACTTTTCTTTCACTCGAAGACATGCTCCAAATTTAACAACATGTCCCGGTTAATTCTTTGCTATTCGATGGTTTTGTTCTCTCTTAGAATGTTCAGTTCACTTATCTGATCTGGATTAGTCACTTTTTCAAGAGGGGTGCTCTTAGTGATTTCATCATTAATCTTATAATAGTTGTTATCGTAGTATAAGAACAATTTCTTACTACTCCTGTTGTTGATCTCCAGGATTTCATATGGTGTACCACTGAAGTTTCCATAGAGGAACAGTTTGTTATTATAAAATTTGTAGTGAAAATTATGCCTCGTATTGGTGATGTTCTCAACTTCAACCTGGCTTACTTCTCTATCTGTTTCCGGAAGAATTGGTTCGATTTCTTCAACAATTGGCGCTGTATCCACCTGGGTGCCATCATCAGCTAATTCAGGAGTTATGATTGTTGGTGCCATAAGTTCCTTCACAGCATCAGTGCTTGTTTCATCGGCTATTGTTTCTGTTGACTTATTAATGCTTTCTGCCTTCTTGAATGATTTTAATTCGACAAGAGGTAAATCCCCAACCGAGTCATCAGTGAATTTGCTATTATCAAGCTCTGGAGCTTTAGAATGTATGTCGAAAGTGACAGTTTCTATTTTTTCAGGTGAAGTCAACCACCAATATGAGCCAAATGCTACTGCCCCTGTCATAAGAACTCCAGCGGTTGTTTGAACGATGCTGTTTCCAACTACACTCTGGAAAACCCCAGGTGAAACGTTAACATTGTCAAGACGCATTTTAAGTTCAGTTTTTCGGAAGTCCTTGATACCGTTAACAATTTCTTGTTGAAATCCGAATTCACTGTTCAAAATGGGGTCTTGCTGAAGCATTTGTTCGAACTGACTTGCTTCGGTGCCAGACATCTCGCCTTCGAGATATCTTTCAATGAGGGTCGTGTAATTTTCGTTCGTCATAACCTAATCAAGAAAATCTTTGGATGAATACTTTGATTTTATAAGCTGATCCAATCTCTTCTTGCATTTATATTTTTTCGTTTTAGCCGTATCTGTATTGGCAAAATTTAGCTTGTCCGCGATTTCAACCATGTTCATTCCATCAAAATAGTAATAGGTGAGAATTCTTTTACAAGTATCCCCCAACTCATTAATGCAGTTTCTTATCAGTATCGATCTTTCTTTCGCTTCGTAATCCATGTGCTCAACCCCATCCTTCTCTTCATGAGAAAGCCTGCTTTTCCGGTCGAGCTCTTTCCTCCACAAATTAAGGCAGATACTGTAAAGAAACGTGCTGATTTTTGATGTCAACACTAAATCTCCTTTAGCTGCTTTTTGCCAAAAAACAATGAGCGCATCTTGGTAAATGTCTTTCGCCTCGTCTTCACTGCCACTATTGTTCAGCACTATCTTCGTCATCATTCGATAGTACTTTTTATATAAATAGTCCAGCGCCTCCTCATCACCCTTGCCTACTCTAGCAAGAACTTCATCATCTTTCATTTACCTAAAAAAGCCGTAGCTTTTGTTTTTAATACAACATACCACCATTATGTAACCTGTATAACTCAAATATTCCTGTTGATTGATTCTTAAAGATAGCAGAATGCCGAATTTGATTGAAAATTAATGATAGCATTCTCGTCCAATATAGCCAATAAACGGCAAATCTTCAGTGACCCATTGACCAAATCAAAATCAAATGTGCATAACCCTGTAGATAAACACGGTATAACCATGGTATGATATTGTATATAAATGGTGGGAAACTTGAAGTTGATATCCTTGCAAAGGAGATTGGCTAAATATACATTTAACCTACCAAGTGAGCGTATGAAGTTACCCGAAAGGGTGATCACCGAGGGGGGAAGTAAAAGGAGGACATGTCCTCTTCGCACAAAGCCCAAAGTGATATTGGTTGGAAAGATTGAACTTCGGTTTACACCCTGCTAATCATAAACTTTAACAGTAACTTGGCTCAAGTTAAACACTACGGTGTTTGGCTTGAGAAAAGGGGCAAAATTTCGCAAGAGGTGGCGCCCCTTTTTGTTTTATTCCTTTTTTTCGAAAAGGATGCAACCTCTTTGCAATTGGGAAGTCTAATCTGATGTAAACAAACCCTTTCTAACATGAGACTCTTAATTGCAACATATTTCTTCATGCTACTTTGTTGTCAACAATTGATAGGCCAGACAACCCTGGCAGAAGAAAGCTTTGAAATGGATGGTATCACAGAAGTTGAGATCAAAGGAGCCTTCTGCGATGTTAAAGTGGAGGGCTATGGTAGCGGGGCCACTCTTTATTTCGATGGTGCTATAAATGGTCTTTCCGGAAAAAGCTATTCTATTGAATTCGATCGTTCAGGCTCTATGCTACAGATTTGGGTTGAATCCCCAAGAAGTAATTGGGGATCTGTTGATTGTAATCTTAACCTAAAACTGGCTAAAACAACAAATGTCACCGTTGATAATAGTTCAGGTGATGTTTTTGTTTCAGACCTTTCAGGAAAGTCTTTGCGATTCGAAGCAAGTTCCGGTGACCTGGAGATTAGAAACATTTCAGCAGATTTGAGATTGGAGACTTCATCCGGGGACATCGAACTCGAGAATTTGACAGGAGAGCTCCAGTCAAGGTCGAGTTCAGGTGATCAGGATTTATCTAAGATTAATGGTGATATTGAGAGTTACTCTTCATCTGGCACAATCGAATTACAGGACATCGTTGGGGACATAATGGCTGAAACATCTTCAGGTGGAATATCACTGGATGACGTTAAAGGTGGATTGAAACTTGAGTCAACTTCTGGTTCACTCCGAGGAGATGACGTGGAGTTAACTGCCGATGCCTATTTCAAGAGTTCTTCTGGTTCCATTGATATGGATCTTGTCAATGAAATCGAATCCCTTGATTTTGATCTGAAAGCAAGCTCAGGAAGTTTAAGGGTTGGTTCTCGTAGAGCCGAAGATCGCCTCATTGATAAAAGATCAGGAGGCTATGAAATCACTGGAATTTCTTCATCGGGTAGCCAGCGATACGATAATTAATTTTTTTTTGTTAAAAAACAGCCCTCTAAGCTCATTAGAACAGCCTTTTGCATTTTGTTTAATAAAATAGCATAATTTGTTAAACAAAATATAGCCCTTTGTGTTTCATAAGCAAAACTAAAATTTAGCAAAAAATGAAACACTTAAGATTACTTTACTTTTTTTCAATCATCGGGCTCATCTCAGCATGTGGTGATGATGATAACGATGATGAAATTGAAGGCCCTTTAACAATTACTGAAATTGCGGCCGGTGACGAAAATTTTACCACATTGGTTTCTGCCTTAGAGCAGACAAACCTGACTGGGGTACTAAGCGGAACAGGGACATTTACAGTATTTGCCCCAACAAATGCAGCTTTTGATGCACTTGGAATTGATTTAAGTACATTAAGCGATGAAGCTTTAACTGAAGTATTGCTTTATCATGTTTTAGGATCAACAGTTATGTCTGGAGACATCGCGTCAGGACAAACTTATGTTTCTACTGCCGCACAAACTGGCCCTGGGAACACGGCCCTCTCTTTATTGGTTGAAGGTGGCAATGGGGTTGTACTGAATGGTAGTGCCCAGGTAACTACCGCTGACCTTGAAGCTTCAAACGGTGTCATCCATGTTATCAATGAAGTCTTGCTGCCATTGGATGTAGTAGGTCACGCTGCGGCCAATAATAATTTTACATCATTGGTGGGTGCCCTCGATGCAGCAGAAGGAGATTTGGTTACAACCTTGCAAGGTGATGGCCCTTTTACTGTATTTGCACCTCTGAATACAGCTTTTGATGCTATTTCAAGCGTTACCGCTACCCTTAGCCCGACTGAACTGGCAAACGTGTTGACCTATCATGTGGTTAGTCCTGCGAATGTATTATCATCTACGCTGACTGATGGTCAAGTTGTGGACGCCTTGAATGGTGATAGTTTCACGATTAATATAGGTTCAGCAGTAACTATCACTGACGCTTCGTCTAATGATGTTGGAATTGTTATTGTTGATGTTCAAGGAACAAACGGCGTAATACATGTATTGGATGCCGTCCTATTACCTTAAAATCAATAGATTTTTCATTGTAATACTAAGGGGCTGTCTATCAAAGGCAGCTCCATTTTTTTTATTTGCAGGTAGTTTGAGCTATTGAATACCTATTAAATAGTCCTGAAATACTCAAGTATTTTCCTTGCTTGCTCCTCAGTAAACCCCATTCCGATCATGGGAACATTGTTTGCTTCTTCAAGCAACTTCATGGCAATTGGGTCCTTCTGAGTCATCTCCTGAGGATTGAGGATCATATTCATAGTCCACTCAGGTGATCTTCTTTTCAGAATGTCTTTTGGTGCAGGTCCGATGAAATCTTCTTCCGCTTTGTGACAAGCTACACAATAGGTCTCATACAATTTTTTCCCTTCATCAGCCATAGCCTGGTCCAATTCGCCCAGGTTAACTTCAGATACCGGGCCAATGCCTTTGTTGTTAAGGTCAGCGTTGGGAGTTGATTCAGGAGTGCTTTCCGTTGTTGCTGATTTCTCGTTTTCAGACTTAGTTTTTTCATTGCCGCCGCAACTCCATAGAAGTACTGTTAAGGTTAGAATTAGAGTGGGTAATATTTTCATGATATTGAATAATCGTTGAATAGAATTTTTAAAACTTCAAAACTAAATGGATTTTGCCGTTGATATTAACTCATCGTATAAATCATTTTCACCAACAATGAACTCACTACAATGGCAAAAATAATTCTAATAGTCCGTGGGTGAATTCTGTGAGCGGTCTTTACTCCAAAAGGAGCTGAAATCAAAACCCCAAGCAATGTTGGAACAACTACCGTAAACGAAATAAGCCCCACTTGAAATGGTAATGTTGCGGCTTTATTGGGCACTTCAGCCAGATAAGATAGACTAATTGGTAAAGCTAAAACTGCTATTACACTTATAGAAACGGAGCTTGCTTTTTTGAGGGACATTCTCATGATGTCGGTGAATCCCGGTATTAGAAGAATTCCTCCACCTAACCCGGATAGTGAGGTGACCACTCCAGTAAGACCACCAATACCCAGTAATAGGGGAGCAGACGACCTTTCATACATTCCGGTCAAACCTGAAGTTTTATCAGTAAAGAGTTTCAAAATCAGCAGAAACAGCATAAATGAGAATACAATGTCAAAATCTTCTTTGTTGTACCAATCTCCATTTCTGATCAGCCAGGTGGCGACTATTGCAGTTACTATCCCAACAACTGAGGTCAGAAGAACTTCTTTTGCGAAAAAGTTACCAGCCTTGTACTGACGATAAGCAACTATACATCCCAGGAAAAATGTGACCATTAATGAATGTGCAATTATGGATTTAACCAGTATGTCATCTTTCAGTCCGGCGTTAAACAAAACGAAATCCAATACAGGAATTAGTATAACATTGCCACCACTGCCTATCATACCAGAATAGAATCCGGATAACAGTCCCGTGATAAAAAGCAATAAAATAAGCCAATGGTCCATAAAGGTTTTTAAGGTTGAATAAGATCGAAGATAGAATAATTCATACAACCTAAATAGTTGGTTTTTGTGGCAGTTTGTTTCTATAGGTTTCACCTTTCCATCTTGCCCTATTTCACCTACATTTGCTAGCCATCATCTTAATGAATTTGTCAACTAAAAACATAAATCAATATGAAAGTAACCGTAGTAGGAGCCGGAAATGTAGGCGCCACTTGCGCTGATGTATTAGCTTATAGAGAAATCGCCAATGAAGTCGTAGTTGTAGATATAAAGGAAGGATTGGCTGAGGGTAAAGCCCTTGACATTTGGCAAAAAGCGCCAATCAATCTTTATGACACAAGAACCATTGGTACTACCGGAGACTATTCAAAATCTGCCGGTTCTGATGTTGTGGTAATCACGTCTGGCCTTCCCAGGAAACCAGGTATGTCTCGTGACGATTTGATCGGTACCAATGCAGGGATCGTGAAAATGGTTACTGAAAATGTCATCCAACATTCACCTGATGCAATTATCATCGTCGTTTCCAATCCTTTGGATGTGATGACCTACCAGGCCCACATTACCTCCGGTAAATCAAGAAACAAAGTAATGGGAATGGCTGGAATCCTTGACACTGCGAGGTATCGGGCGTTTTTAGCTGAAGCGTTGAATGTTTCCCCTAAAGATATTCAGGCGGTATTAATGGGTGGTCATGGTGATACAATGGTGCCACTGCCTCGGTACACGACCGTTGCTGGTATTCCCGTAACAGAACTAATTGATTCGGATAAACTGGATGCTATTGTACAAAGAACCAAAACTGGTGGTGGCGAATTGGTGAAACTCATGGGAACATCAGCCTGGTATGCACCTGGTTCGGCGGCAGCTCAAATGGTAGAAGCCATTGTAAGGGATCAAAAGAGAGTCTTCCCGGTTTGCATAAACCTGGAAGGAGAATATGGTATTGATAATTGCTACTTAGGTGTACCTGTAATTTTAGGAAAAAATGGCATCGAGAAAGTAATTGAGCTCCAATTGAACGACGAAGAAATGGCCTTGATGAAAACATCGGAAGGTCATGTGAGAGAAGTTATGGCAGTGTTGGATAAATTGGGGTAGCCTTTCTTGTCATCTCGACCGTAGGGAGAGATCTTTAAGGAAGACCCAACTTTGTTGGAGATTTCTCACTATGTTCGAAATGACAGGAACTTCTTATCGTAATAACTACCACACTTCCTGATGCCCAAACCTTTTGTAATCTATCGCTCCTCCGCTGGTTCAGGCAAAACCTATACCCTTACCAAAGAATATCTAAAACTCGCTTTTAGAGAACCCTCTTATTTTAAGTACATCCTGGCGGTCACTTTCACAAATAAGGCCACCAAGGAGATGAAAATTCGCATTCTCTCCGTTTTGGAAGAATTGACTAAAGGGGATCATCCTTTGACGTCTGAATTGATGGAGGCAGCAGGTCTAACCAGGGAACAGGTACCTGAAAGAGCCAGTCAGATTTTGAGCTCCATCCTACACAACTACTCCTATTTTTCGGTCTCAACAATCGACTCGTTTTTTCAACGGGTGATCAGGGCATTCGCCCGCGAAATGGGCTTGCAAGGTGGTTTTCGCATTGAGTTGGATGAAGTGCAGGTACTGAATGATGTGATCGATAAGGTTTTACTTGAAGTTGGTCATAATCAGAACCTCACCGACTGGCTCATCAAATTTGCTGAGACCAGAGTGGAAGATGGGAAGCCGTGGGATACCAGAAGAGAGATTGGAAACCTGGCGAAAGAGATTTTCAAAGAACAGTTTAAAATTTTTGAGCCTCAGGTTTTAGCGATATCAAAGGACAAAGAGTTTATCCCTGGTTTTTTGGCAGCCTTAAAAAAAGTCAAGACTACATTTGAGGGCACCCTTAAAGGCATTGGTCAGGAGGCGTTGGCCATCATCAAAACACACAATCTGGCAGTAACAGATTTTGCCTACAAAGAGAGTGGCCCGGCCGGTTATTTGGAGAAGATCAGCAACGGAAAAATCAATGAGCCTGGTGCAAGGGCGTTGAGTTCTTCACTTGATGTCAGCAAATGGTTTTCAAAAACAAACCCTTTGCGTGAGACCATAAAAATAGCTGCTGAAGATGGCTTAATTCAGCTTTTGCAACAGGCCGTCGAATATTATCGGGTGAATAAAGTTCCCTATGAATCAGCCATGGAGGTGCTACGGAATCTCTATACTTACGCAATACTTTCTGACCTGACAGGAAAACTACGGGAATATCGTGATGAGAATGATATGATGCTAATATCGGACGCCGCAGTCTTTCTTAAACAGATAATCTCCGATACTGAAACTCCTTTTATTTATGAGAAAGTGGGTTCGAAGTTTAAGCATTATCTGATAGACGAGTTTCAGGATACCAGCGGATTTCAGTGGGATAATTTCCGCCCATTGGTTGAAAATAGTTTAGCCGAAAATAACTTCAACCTGGTGGTCGGCGATGTCAAGCAATCCATTTACCGATGGAGGGGAGGAGACTTGGATTTGCTTTTAGAGGGTATACATAAGGACATTGGTGAGGATCAAACCGAGATAAAAGACCTCACTCAAAACTGGCGTAGCCGTCAGAATATCGTAGACTTCAACAATTCCATTTTCAAGTTCGGTAGTAGGATTTTGGGAGAACAGGTTGAAACCAAATTGAGTGAAGTTGAGGACGAGGAGGTAAAAGGGCAGCTCCTGTCAAAAGCCAATAAGGTGAATGTGGCCTACGGTGAGGTTGTTCAGGATTGCGCCAGGGAATTTGCCTCCGAAGAAGGAGGCTTATTAAAGTTTCGTTTTTACCCTTTCATTGATCAGGAGGGGGTAGAATGGAAGGAGAATTCAGTAGAGCAGCTTCCTTCAATGATCGAAGAACTTGAAGATAACAAGTATGCCCCCCGTGATATTTCAATCCTGGTCAGGACAAGGGCAGAGGGTCGATTGGTGGTCGATCACTTGCTTCAATACCAATCTACTTCAGCCAAGTCAGGGTATAGTTACGATGTGATTTCATCAGAATCCCTTTACCTTGAAAACTCCTCACTCACCAGGTTTTTGATTGCTTGCCTGCGCTACCTCTACAAACCCGATGACAACATCCAAAGGGTACAAATGGCTTATGAATATCACCAATACATTAAGCCTGGTTCGGAGTCATTAATTGATCTCTTCTCCGGGGCAACAGGTAATGAAGAGGATTTTAAAAAGCTTTTTAATGCAGAATTCTTTGATAGGTTAACTGACCTTAGAAAGAAATCCATCTATGAACTAATTGAAAACCTTATCAGGACATTTGAGCTCGATCAGTTTAAAGAAGAGCGGGCATACCTGCAGGGATTTTTGGATGCAGTCCTGGACTTTACCCGAACGGAAAATGATGATATTCTTTCATTTTTGACATGGTGGGAAGTGATCGGAAGGGAAAGAACGGTGATGGTATCCGAAGAGCAAAATGCTATCCGGGTGATGACCATTCACAAGGCAAAAGGGCTGCAATTCAAGGCGGTATTGATGCCTTTCTGCGAATGGAATATGGACGGTCTCCAGGGTTTTGACAGTATTCTTTGGAGCCATAGTGATGAAATGTCTCCGTTTAAGGAGGCGCCTTATCTGCCATTGAATTACAGCAACAAACTTAAATCGACTGTTTATTATAGGGAATATTACGAAGAGTTGATCAAGTCCTACCTCGACAATCTCAACCTTTTGTATGTGGCATTCACCAGGGCGGAGGAGGTGCTGATGGCTTGTTGTCCGCAGCATCGTACTAAAGGCGAAAT
>Ga0316189_10007463_pt1 | contig 10335 bp, 9 predicted proteins | sample LowCovwburrow_MG_FD_204930 | JGI IMG/M metagenome (GOLD analysis project Ga0316189, IMG submission 204930) | Coastal sediment microbial communities from Maine, United States - Lowes Cove worm burrow | ecosystem: Environmental > Aquatic > Marine > Coastal > Sediment | place: USA: Maine... | reverse complement strand
CATAGGGTCCCGCCGGCCCACCGACATCGACGTAAGTGGTCTTCCTGTCGACCCCGGCCTTCTCCAAAAGGGGCCAGATCGAAATCCCCCGCCAGCGGGCATTATAGGCGAAAACACCCGGGCAGATGAGTAAAACGTCCCGCGAAACAACCGGCATCTCCATGATTTGATCGTAGCTGAACCGGGACGGTCGTGCAACGGCACCGCCGATTGTCAACTGCCAGCGCTGCAGGTCCACCTGGTGCTCGCTCAATCCCATGGTGCCGAACTTGTCGATCGGCGTAAGCGGAAGATTGCGCGAGTCCAGATATTTCGGACTTTCGAAAAGAAGGGTCCCAAGGTCGGTATCGGCCGGCAGGAGCCTTTTGCGAAGCGCAGCGCAGCTACGGCGCACCAGCAGAGCGAGAGGGCTGCCGGCTAAGACCGTCCAGCCGGCAACAGCCGTGAAAAGTTTGAGTATCTGCCTGCGTTTCATATTGTCCTTTTTGCCGGGTACGTACTCTATTGACACAGTCCACAAAAACGCTTGGCCGCAGTTCTGGATAACCTGTTGGAAGATATGAGCTGCCTGGATCGGTCGAGTCGTCACGCCCCGTAATTTGCGCCCTTGACGAGCCATTATCCGACCATTAGCTTCAACATTAAGTGGAAGGAATATGACAAATGGACCCAAAGGAATTACTGTTTGCTGTAAACCAATCGCCCTTTCGATTTGTGGTGACCGGTTTGAGACGCATTTGTTCGCGGTCGTTTTTTTATTTCATCGCTGCTCTGACAGCGGCATTTTCTTTCGGCTGCGATGCATATTACAGTAAAGAAGCTAAAAATACAGAAAAAAGTGAAGGAATAAAAACTATGGAGATGCTCGCAACAACCGAAGAAAAAACGGCTGCGATACCGCTCATCGATGCAGCCGCTCCGCTTCAAACCGCAACGGCCACGTTCGCCCTGGGCTGATTTTGGGGGCCCGACTCCCGGTTCGGGAGTTTGAAGGGTGTGGTACGGACTCGCGTGGGCTATGCCGGCGGTACGAAAGATGCCCCGACATATCATAGTCTGGGTGACCACACGGAGACGATCCAGATCGATTATGATCCCTCCCAAATCTCTTACAACGACCTTTTGGACATCTTTTGGCGTAATCACAACCCAAGCTCGCGCGCTTGGTCAAAGCAATACATGGCCGCGGTATTTTATCACAACGATGAGCAAAAAAAGCTGGCCGACGAGAGCAGAGAACGCGAAGCGTCTAAACGGAAAGAGGAGATTCAAACGAAAATTCTGCCGCTCACCGCTTTTTACCGTGCCGAAGATTATCACCAGAAATATCAACTGCGCCGCGAGAGAAATTTGTTAAAGGAATTCAAAAGGATATATCCTGCAGACGGTGACTTTGTCGATTCGACCGCGGCGGCGCGTGTGAACGGATATCTCGGCGGCTACGGCACATCGGCCGACCTGAATACCGACCTTAACCGGCTCGGCCTTTCTGCCGAAGGAAGCCGATATCTTCATCGAATCGTTGAATACAGAAGCCCTTAAATGAACCTTTTACTGGAAACGCCATTTTTCGGCCCGGGCAGGCGTTCTCCCTCTTTGCAATCCTCATTCATGCCGAGGCGCGAAGGCGATGCCTGCGGTTGAAATTCGCTGCGACCTTGGCAGGGGCCGAAATCTACCATTTCTGAACGTACACCTGGAAGTATGGAAGTAAAAGCTAAAAAAAGGCGCATCGTTATATGGGGAATGCTTATCTGGGCCGTCATTACCGGTTTTTTCGTAACGGATCTATTCGTGTGCCCGTGGACGGCTGTCTTTTTGCATTGAAGGTTCCAACCCGACTTCGGCCATAAAAAAGCGCTTTCCGCATTCTTGGCGATCATCAATGGCTTCGCTGCGCTTCCGTCAAGAATTTTACCTTCATGGTCTTGGTACCGCGCCATGGTAAGATCATAGTCCAACACCCCCACCATAATTCAATAATGATGAAAACAAGGAGAAGGACATGCTTGAAACGACTATTGCGGGCAGTCTGCCCAAACCGGAGTGGCTGGCCGAACCGGAAAAACTCTGGCCGGCTTGGCGGGCCGAGGGCGAAGATCTCAGGCTCGCCCAGGAGCGCTCTGCCGCCGAATGGCTGAAACATCAAGCCGAAGTGGGGATCGACATCGTCACCAACGGCGAGCAGTTCCGCACTCACTTCGTGCATGGGTTTCTGGAACACATCGCCGGCATTGACTGGAACAAAAAAACCCCCATGGGAATCCGTGACAACCGCTATACCGTCCAGGTGCCGACGGTCACCGGCCCTGTTTCCCGCCCCCATTCCGTTCATCTGGACGAAGTCCGTTTCACCAGGTCACAAACCGACCGCAAACTGAAATTCACCTTGCCCGGTCCCATGACCATCTGTGACACGATCGCCGATGCCCATTACGGCAGCCGTCCCGATATGGCCATGGCCTTTGCGGCGCTCCTGAACGCAGAGGCGCTCGAACTGGCCGCTGCCGGCGTCGATGTCATCCAGTTCGATGAACCGGCTTTCAACGTATTCATGGAAGATGTCAAGGAGTGGGGCATCGCGGCGCTGCATCGCGCCGTCAAGGACTTGAGGTGCACCACGGCCGTACACATCTGCTATGGCTACGGTATCGAGGAAAATCTGCGCTGGAAAGAGACGCTGGGGAACGAATGGCGCCAGTACGAAGAGATCTTTCCGGCCCTGAACGCCAGCCGCATCGGCCAGGTCTCATTGGAGTGCGCCGATTCTCAGGTGCCGTTGTCGCTCATGGGTCTCCTAAAGGACAAGGAGATTATGGTGGGGGCCGTGGCGGTAACCTCTCACAAGGTCGAAACACCCGCGGAAGTCGCCGCTACCATTCGCTCGGCCATGCAGTTCGTGGACGCGCAACGGCTCTTGCCGTGCACCAACTGCGGCATGGCACCGATCCCCTATGTCGTTGCCCGCGCCAAATTGAAAAGTCTCGCTGCCGGGGCGGCCCTTGTGCGGGCCGAGTTATAAATACGTAAATTAGACTGAAGCGGTGAGAGGGGCCGAAAGGCCGGGAGACCGGATGACCGCGGGGGTATACCCCAGAACAATTTCCTCTGTCTTCGGGCTATCGATCTCGAAATCCCAAACCAGCGGGACGTGATCGGACAGCTTGATCTTGGGGACCTGGAAAGCGGTGGAGCGAATTTCCGGGCTGTGAAAAATATAATCGAGTTCCCGGTGAGGGTTGCGGCTGGGATAAGAAGATTGACTCTTGACGTTGGCGCTGGTCAAGCCGCTGGCGGCGAGAAAAAGCTGTAACTCACGGTCCCCCCACAGAGCATTGAAATCTCCGGCCACGATAATCGGTTTGTCGCAACCGGCAATGAGGGCGTGCAAATCGTTGAGTTGATACTGACGGTGGCGGAATTTGAGCGACAGGTGGACGAGAAAGACGGTAACCTCCTGCAGTTCAACCTCGATGACGAGGCGCTTGACGCCTTCGTTAAAAAAATGATACCGGCGGGCGACAATCGGAAGACCGGTCAGAATCGCATTGCCCTGTTTGTTCAGCACCGGTACCTTCCGTGCCATTGACGCCTCGGCGTACTTGGATTTGCAGGCCACCTGGTGGTTCAGCTCTCGCGCAATCGTTTCGGCCTGATTGAACTTATCAACCCGGTAAGAACCGAAATCTACCTCTATCAACCCGACGATATCCGGATTAACAGATTTGATGAATTCGACGATTTTTCCGAAATGGCCGTTGGTGGGTTTGAGGTACCCGCTGTAAGGCACAGGAAGGTGAAAACGTCTTCCAATTCCGGCTCCGTAACGGATGTTGTACACGATTAATCGCATCAGAATCTAATTTCCTCGTAAATTTTAATCCCCAAGGTTATCATTCCGTTGAGGTTTTTCAAGGGCAACCTGGTAGACGCCGAGGACAAAATGCCTAAAATTAAGTAAAGAAACAGTTCAAGGTGTTGAAAAATTTAAGGAAACAGCGCCGGGAAATTTCGAAAACCTTTTTTCCACCAACAATCCTTGCGGACCTCAAGCGCCAGTGTGCAACCCGGATTCTGAATGTCACGCATAAACAGGGTGGCAAAACCGGCAACGTGAGAGGTTATTTTTGAGTAGGCCCTAAAGCCCGGGAGAGTTCCTCGAGCCTTTTTTTTTGCCTGTCTCGGAAGGTTGCCAGCTCGCTCGAAAGTGGGTCCCCTGTGGGAAGCAACCGGGAAATTCTCTCGAGACGACGATCCATCTCGATGGAATACAGCCGGCCGTTTTCGATGAACGCGGGCTTTGCCTCATCGGATTCCATTCTCATACAGGCCTCGTAGGTCCCGTAATAGGCCTCGTTGAAAAGGACGAGCTCCCTGGCGCATTCTGTTCCGTATAAACTGCAAAGGACCTTCCACAGCGAGAGCTCCGGGTTGTAGTTTGCGGTGTTCCACTCGTAATCGGCCACGGTCGCGAATTTTATCTTGTACACCTCGCTGTACGCATTTCCGTTGGTGTACATGTGTCGACCATCGTTGTAGTTCTGAAAACCCGCGGGCCTGTCGGTATCGAAAGGCTCAAAGAGGTTGCACATCCTCACTTTGCCCGGGTAGTAAGTCGTGTACCCGCCGTATCTTTTCGTTTCGAGGTTTCTGGCATACAGCGTATTGTCCCATATCATGGGCCATCTTCCAATCAGGGTGCCGTAGCGGTGCAGGTCGGCCATATCCACCGACAACGACCGCACTGTCGGTCCGGTCCAGACGATTGCGACATCGCGAGGAATTTGTGCTGTCAGCTCATTGAAATACACCTCGGCTTTGCCCTCGCCGCGATCGATAAATTCATTGGCATACCAGGGTGGACAAAACTCGATCCGCGTGCCCGGATAGGCACTATCGACCCATTGCTTCAAACTGTTGATGACATGCGCCTGCGCATTTTGAAGGTTGCCGAAACGGTTTTGGTCTTCTGTCGTGTAAAGACCGTAATTTTTCCGGTTCCCGCCGGTGTGCGGCACCGAATCATCCGCCTGGAGCATGATCGTATCGGCACCGGCATCCAGACCGGTTTTAAAAAAGTCTTTGAGCAGATTGATGCTTTCCGGGCGGCTGTGCGTCCAAAAGTTTCGCGCCTGGTCATCGAGATCGTCGACCGACGGCTCGAATCCGAGATGAGAATATGGATTCACCATTAGCGCCAGGCTCATCACTCCGGTTTTCCGGCACTTTCTGCCGGCCTCTTCGACACCCTTTCGAAAGAGGTCGTCGATGAGATGCCAGTCTGCATTTGTCCGGTTGTGACCGCAGTAAACCTTGTTGAGCTTGTAAAAGCTCATCCGTTCGATCGCATCGATATCATGGCGCAGTTCGGCGGCACTCTGCCAGTTTTTAAGACAATACGAGCGTCCCAAAAAGTCGGGAAAATCGACGACAGTGGCGTTATGATAAATACATTTTTCTTCTTCGAGGAGTTGAACTGACGTGGCGGCGGCATTAAAGGTCCCTACGGGGGTCTCACCGAGCAAGAAAACGACCAGCGCATCGCCGACCAGCTTTGATCTTATGACATATCCCTGCGATTTTTCTCCGATGACGTGTAGTGGAAGATCGGGCCACGCCTGGCGATAGAGTTTATTTCGGCCGATACTGAAAACCAGCCGGCCGTCACGAATATCATCTGAACTATAATCGTTGACGACCCGGACATGTCTATCCGCAGGCACTTCAACCGGCAAGACTCTGTGCATGACCGCGTTCAGTTTATGTTGCAGTATTCCAGCCGCCGTGTGCTCGGCGGCTGCCGGATTCTCGGGGAGAACGATAATCGGCAGGCTCGATCCGGGGTTTTGGGGGTCGAAATAGATAACGTCGTTCAACAGCTCGAGACTCCTGGGCGTCGGAATGATTTTATCGGCCGCTGTAAGCCGCCGTCCGAAATAGGGCCGCATGCGTTCCAGGGTCGAAAAATTCCATTTTGAGTACCGATAGACGATATTGTCTATCCACATGGTTCCCCTGCCCTTCAAACCGAAAAATAAACGGACGAAACGGGTCCCTTCGGGAAGGTCTCCTTCGGAAAAAGGGTAGTTGTAGGTTCGGCCGCGTACCGTTGCCCAGGGAAAGTCGTCAATCCTCCAGAAATTCGCGAACGCATAACTTTTGTCCGAGTTGTCGATAAGGCTTCCAGCGACCGGGTTGAGAAATGCCGGGTCGATCTTTTTTTTCTGCGCATCGAAGAAAAATGCCTTCACAACGAGGGCATCATACAGCCGAAAGCCCAGTCTGGCTTTATGGCTCGTAATGTTCTTCAACTTGACATCATAAAAAAAGTCATAATTACCCGGGATCACGGGAATGAAGTCGCTGATGATCCCTTCCGCCTTATCCAGTTCACCGGCACTTCTTTTGACAATTTTGACGGCGTGCCGGCCGTCGGCAACCTCTTCAGGCCCGTCACGTCCCGACGCGGCATCGACCCATTCAACACTACGGCCGATCCTGAACCAATGCTGAGTGTTGTCGGCATCTCTTGTTGCCGGCTCACTTTCCTCAAAAGAGGGATTGGCGACAAGGTTGCCTTTTTCGAACTGCGCCAGCCGAACCTCGTAAGGAATGCTCAAGGGCTCCAAGCTGGACCACCGAGCGCCATCGACAGCCTTCTGCGTGTGTTTCACAGTCGAACAAGCACCCAGCAAAACAGATGCGCTCAACAAAACAGCCGTCACAGGTTTCAACCGGTAGGCCAAATCGATATCTTTCACGAGATCGCGCAGGGTTTCTCGTATCAATGCTTATTCACCGCCCGTCAGAATTCGTCTGGCGGTCCAGAAGTGCCGTTTCCAGTAGGTCTGATCGATAGGTGAGATGATCACGCCTTGACTCTTGGATGCGTGGACAAATTGACCCTCGCGCAGGTATATTCCGACGTGGCGGGGGTAATCGGGCGGCCTGAAGAAGACGAGATCGCCGGCCCGCATGTCTTGATATATTTTAACACAAGCATCCCCGCAGCGTAAAGCAATAGGCCTGGTCCTTCTGCGGGTGGACACGCATGCGCCGAACAAACGGTTGCATCAATTGACACCCAGATCGCATAAAAGGCCTTTTCTATCCTTCGTTTTTCTCCGCCCGTTTCTGCTGCATCGCCCGGTCCTCTTCGGCCAGTTCGGTCAAAAGCGCCGCCAGGGTCCAGTTTTCCGATACCGGCGTCACCGTGGCCCAAAGCTGGCGCGGAAGCCCGGCCTGGCGAAAGGCGCTCATGAGGGTGTGAACTTCGCTTTGCAGGAATCCGGACATGATAATCGCCCGGTGCATGGTCGAGGAATGCCCCATCCCCGAGCGGTCCTCTGCAGAGAGCACCTCTTTAAGTGTTTTTGTCGAATCCTTCTCCACGGCAAAGATAAGCGGCCGGTCGTTGAAACCGATTTGATCCAGGGCATCCGCCAGCGGCACGTGTTCTGCGGGGGAAAACCCGCAAACCACCAACCCCTTTGGACCATACATCCGCTTCTCTGATGATGCCATTTTATGGAAAGTGCCTTCGTTCATACCGAGTCCTCACCTCTCACGACGGTTAAACCAGGAGTAACGGCCGATGGTAGCAGCCGCTCTCTATTGGTGTATAATTAAGCCGTATTCTGTCGAGCACGCTTTCACATTGATCCCGCGATACGGTTTGTGTATGATGCCACTGTTGACGGAGTATAAAAAATTTCCATTCATAAACGGCATTTTTCGATCCGGAGCAACGTTCTTGCTCTTTGCAATTCTCGGTCACACCCTGGCATGACGGATACGCCTTGGACGGGACCAAAATCTAACATTTACGGACAGTCACTGACTATCTTATCGAAGCGCAGGAGGGGACAATGATCACCGTCAGAGATATTATGACCAAAGACCTGATTACCGTCACTCCGGACATGAATATTTCCAAAGCGGCCAAGATCCTACTCGAAAACCGGATCAACGGAGCACCGGTGGTGGACGACAACGGCAGCCTGGTAGGCATCCTCTGCCAGAGCGACTTGATCGCCCAACAGAAAAAGCTGCCAATACCGACCCTTTTCACCCTGCTGGACGGCATCATTCAGCTCACCTCCAATAAACAGATCGAAAAGCAGATCCGCAAGATCGCCGCCTTATCGGTTTCGGAGGCCATGACGCCCAAGGTTGTCAGCGTTCATCCGGACACTGAGATCGAAACCGTCGCGGCCTTGATGGTCGACAGCAATTTTCACACTCTTCCGGTGGTGGAAGGATCCCGCCTGGTGGGCGTCATCGGCAAAGAGGACGTTCTGCGCACCCTTCTGCCCCCGATAGAAGGCAACTGATATCCTCATTTTCGTACAAGCGGTTATGCAGTATGCGGCCGTCGTCACTTCACCAACCTCAACCGATACGTCTTCTGCAGCTTTTCCCAGAGTTTTTTGACGATCAACGGTCCGGCCTCGTCCTGATGCAACTGCGGATCTTTTGCAACCGTTCTACACGACGCCAAAAGTGCCGTGTTGTCATTCCAAAGCCCAAAATCATCGCGCATGTGGGTCATGAATGTCGGGTACAAGGGCAGAATGTCTTCTTTGGCCATGTTGCCAATTTTTGTGCGTTCCTTGAACGGCAAATCGGCAATGAGTCGGTTCACGGCATCATCGAGCGTTTGAGGCCGTTCTGAAGGATGCCGCATCCGCCGTATCTTGAGCAGTAAAACCGCATTGTTCAGGACCCCGAATACGCTGTCGTAAAGATCCGGATTCTCACTGGCTCTCGATCCGGCCACGTTCAAAACCGCAATGTGATTTTCCACGATCCAGTTGACGATCGCATATAAAACATCGTCACCGCGAAGCACGTCGAGATCGATGTGAAGATAGGGTTTTCGATTCTTGAGGGCGTATTCCCTGGTCAATCTTGACCCGCCTTTCAGCTCGCCGTGCGTAATGATCAGCGTACCGTCGGAATCGGCCACATTCGCTTCGGTCCTGGCCGGATAACTCTCGGTTGGCATTTCCTTGAGCTGATAGTGCGCGGGCACCGGTCCGTCCTCGGCCTTTCGACTCTTTGGCACCCAGCCGCCATGCGGAATATGCAGGTTGATGGCGACGTCAAGGGCCGCGCGGTCGGCTCCGGTCTGTCCACCGGATATGATTTTCTTGATCATGGCGCTTTCTTTCCCTGTTACGCCCGTTTCACTTTTTCCAATCCAGACACTTAATGCGCTCAATCCGTCTTGATTTTTAAAGTTTGAGCCTTTTCGGGATTGCCGTTCTACGGCAACCGCCACAATCCCTCAAATCTGATTTACTTAAACCAATCCGAAGAATTTTGCAAAGCCGGCTGGGAAACATCATCGCGAGATCGATTCTACTGTGGTTATACACGAATCTATCGTGAACATCGACGAATGGAAACCCTTCGCTGCAGCTTGACTTCCCTGATGGCTTGAATTAGATATGGTACAGGAAATTATACGCTCGGGGTGGCGAAAACGCCTGAGATCATACCCGTTGAACCTGATCTGGGTAATGCCAGCGAAGGGAACGATGTGATAGCTTTTATGGTGTGAGAAGTTACAGAGGCCGTTTCCGCTGGGATCGGCCTTTATTATTTTCCCGGAGTCACAATCAACAATCAAAAAAGGAATCCCTCATGAAGACCAGAGATGTCGCCCGCGCCGCCATCCTTGTGGCCGTCGCCGTGGCCCTGTCGCCGTTTTTCATTCCCGTGGGTATTACCAAATGTTTTCCCGCCCAGCATATGATCAACGTCATTGCGGCCGTCATGCTCGGACCGACTTACGCCATCTGCATCGCCTTTATCGCCGCGGTTCTGCGCAATCTATTGGGTCTCGGCACCCTGCTGGCTTTTCCGGGCGGTATGATAGGAGCCTTGCTGGCCGGTCTGGCATACCAGGCTTTTAAAAACATGTACCTGGCAGGACTGGGGGAGGTCATCGGAACCGGACTGTTCGGTGCAATGGCCAGCGCCTGGCTGATAGGACCCGTTTTGATGGGAAAATCGATGGCCCTCGGCACCCTGATTGTCGCGTTCAGCGTCAGCACACTCGGGGGGACGGCTCTCGGGCTCATCGTTTTGAATATACTGCGCCGGGGGGGGATTTGGCAGCCTACGTCGAACTGAATCGGGTAAGCTACCGGTACCCCGGTGCCACCCGGACACTCAAAGAAATCGACTTGACCATCCCGGCCGGTGAGTCTACAGCCGTTTTCGGTGCCAGCGGATCGGGAAAATCGACCCTTGCATACCTTTTCAACGGTCTCATCCCACACTTTTTTGGTGGTCTGCTGGAAGGCACGGTCGTCGTCGCCGGAAACC